>Ga0172382_10003946_pt1 | contig 23098 bp, 19 predicted proteins | sample Leawel138RmetaG_FD_122245 | JGI IMG/M metagenome (GOLD analysis project Ga0172382, IMG submission 122245) | Leachate microbial communities from a municipal landfill in Southern Ontario, Canada - Leachate well 138R metaG | ecosystem: Engineered > Solid waste > Landfill > Unclassified | place... | reverse complement strand
GGCGTCGAGGATGAGCAGCACGCTGACGTCGCCAGCGTTCATGGCTGCAACCAGCTCGGTGAGCTCCTCGGCGTGGTTGGCGGGGCGCGCTGCGGCGGGCATGACGTAGCGCACCGTGCTGCCAACGTTGCCGAGGGCGTCGTTGAGGGCGTGCGCCAGGGCGTGCACGGCGGCGGGCTGGTCGTCGCCCGCGATAACTATGCTGCTGCCCTGGTTGGCTTGCAGGTCCGCCAGCATGGCGTTCCAGACTTCTTGTGAGAACGCCTGCGGCCGCGTGCCACTACCGCCGGCGCCGAGCTCGGCCGCGAGGGCAGCTGCCGCCGCCGCCAGGTCGCTGGGCTTGAGGGCCACGCGGTGGTCCGCCAAGGTTCCGGTGACAGAGGGGCTCGACTCGAGCTGGTACAGGCGGTTCATCGAGTCGGTGTCGCGCACTGTGCGCAGCCTGCGCCGGTCGGCGAACGCGCGCGCATACGCCAGTCGCGCCGGGCCGCTGTCCATGAAGTCGGCGCCTAGCGAGATGACCACGTCGGCCTGAGTGAAGTCATAGACGGGGGTGACGTCCGTGCCGAACGCCAGGCGGGAGCCCTCAAGGGCGCCGTTGGAGTGCAGCGGATCGTACTGGTACCAGCGCGCCTGTGGGTTGGCCTCTAGGACTGCCTGCAACTGCGACGCCATGGTGGGCGAGGTGACGTTCTCGGTCAGTATGGCCAGGCCAGCGCCGCCGTCCAGCGCCCCGACGGCGCCTTGCAGCGCCTCGTTGAACGCTTCCCAGCTGCTGTTATCGGCGCCGCGCCTGACTTCCTGAGCGCGGTCTGGGTCGTACAGGCCGAGCACCAGCGCCTGCGTGGTGGCCGAGGTGGCGCCCAGGCTGGCGGGGTGGTCGGGGTTGCCTTCAAGCTTGGTGGGGCGACCCTGGTGCGACTCGGCCAGGACGCCTTCGGCGTAGCCGCCGTAGGTGGCCGCCGTGGCGAAGAACAGTGGCCGCCCGGGCGTGATCTGGTCGGGTTGCCGCACGTAAGGCACGATCTTCTCGTTAGCCTGAGGCGGCCTCGCGCAGGCGGAGAGTCCCGCCAGCGCCATGCTGGCGCCTAAGAGCTTAAGGAAGTCGCGGCGCTGCAAGCCGTTCTCGAGCGGCGCCGCCTGGCGCGGGAACTCGCGCTGCAGGAACAGCTGGAACTCGTCGGTGTCGGCGATCTCGTCGAGGCTGCGCCAGTACGCGGGGCCTTCCTGGTTAGCCAGGCGCGCGCGGATGTCGGTGAAGTCGGTTCTGACGTCTGTCATCGGTGGCAGGTCGAGCACTGAATGAGCTTGTCAGTGTCGATGTGGTAGGCCTCGATCAGCGTCTGGCCGAGGGCGGCCTGAGCGATCGGGTCCGAAAGCGGCGTGTACGACATATTGAAGACCTCGCTTACGGGGCGCAGGTCCGATGTGGGGTCGCGATGGCACTCGAGGCACCAGCCCATGGTGAGCGGCTCGTTCTTCCACATCTGGGCCATCTGATCGACCTGGCCGTGACAGCTGCTGCAACCGACCCCATTGTTGACGTGCGCGGAGTGGTCGAAGAAGGCGTAATCAGGCAGGTCGTGTACCCGGTTCCACTGGATGGGGGCGCCGCTGTTCCAGCTGGCGACCACCGCCTGCAACTCGGGCGTGTCGACGCGCAACTGGGAGTGGCAGGTCATGCACGTCTCGGTGGGCGGCACCGAGGCGGTGTTGGACGTCTCTACGGAGGTATGGCAATACCTGCAGTCGAGCCCCATCTCAGCCACGTGGATGTTATGTGGGAAGTCGATGGGCTGCGCCACCGGCACCCCTACCGCGTTGTTGGTCATGCGCGCGTAGAGGGGTAAGGCGACGATGAGGAGGACGGCGAAGATGCCCCCTCCCCACGCGAGCCAGGTGACGAAGGTGTTGGAGTTGGGCGGAAAATAGTTGGGCATCAGGCAGGCACCTCAGCGCACTCCCTTTCGTGTTGCATGCTGGGCGGTGGGAAGCTCTCAGACGAACGCAGGCAGGCCCCAAGGGCGAGCCATGAAGAATAGACGCAGATGACGCTCAGTTCGACCTCCTAGCGCGAGGGCGCGGTCTTGGCCCTGTGCTGCACGCAACGTCGGGAAGCAGGCCCAGTGTTGTTCTCGGCCCAATCTATCACAAACGATTTTGCGCCCCCTTCAGGACGAATGTCCCACTTTTCGTCACCCCGCGGACCGGTTCGGGTGCCCTTTACCCGCGAGAACCCCGCAGCCGCCATCCGTGGCTGCGGGGTTCCGTATTTGGGTGGTGGAGCCTGCCGGACTCGAACCGGCGACGTCTCGCTTGCAAAGCGAGTGCTCTCCCAGCTGAGCTAAGGCCCCATCATGCTGGGTGCGGAAATAACAGCTTCCGCGGGTTCGGGTTAAGGCGCGGACACGTGGTCCGGTCCTGAACCCGACCAGCAATATAGCGCGCGCACTGTTGCGGGCGCCAGTCGCGCTGAGCTTGTCAGGTTAGATCTGGTCGTCGGCTAAGCCTCGGGCTTCGCGAAGATCATGCGGCCCATGTTGGTCTGCAGGCTGGAGGTAACGACCACTTCTAGGGTCTCGCCCACAGCGTCGCCGGCCCCCTCGACCACGACCATGGTGCCGTCCTCCAGGTACGCCAGGCCCTGACCGGCCTCGCGGCCCTGACGCACGATGCCGAGCGAGAGACGCTCGCCGGGCAGGTAGCTGGCTTTGACCGAGCTTGCCAGCTGGTGCAGGTTGAGTACCTTAACGCCCTGCAGCGCCGCCACGCGGCTGAGGTTGTAATCGGTGGTTACCAGCGACGCGCCGCGCTCGAGGCAGAGCCGCACCAGGCGGTCGTCCACCGGCCCCTTGGCGTTCTCTACGTGCACCACCTCGGTCACCACCCGTTCGCTCTCGACCAGCTTGTCGAGCACCTCCAGGCCGCGCCGGCCGCGCTGACGCCGCAGCTGATCGTCGGAGTCGGCTATGCGCTGAAGTTCCGTCAGCACGTAGTGCGGCAGTATGAGCTTGCCCTCGAGAAAGTTCGACTCGACCACCGCGCCCAGGCGGCCGTCGATGATGGCTGACGTGTCGACAACCTTGTCGGTCACGGGCGGCGCACGCCGGGCAGTGGGCTCCGCCGCGGCGGCGGGCCTTAGGAACGGGATGAGCTTGCGGTTGGCCACGAAGAAGCCGCCCAGGCCGAGGACCAGGATGGCGGCTATGAGCTGTGACCAGTACCAGGTGAAGCCGGGCATGGCCGCGAGCACGTTGTTGAGCAGCACGGTCACCAGCAGCCCCAGCGTGGCGCCAGCGAACGCCGCCAGCACGCCGTCGGGCGGCAGGTGCGTCAGGCGGTCCACCGCGCTGGTCCAGAACCGCCCGAAGCGCCGAGCCACCCTGCCCGACACCAGGTAACCGACCAGCACGCCCACGATGGTGAGGTACAGCAGGTTGTTAGGGCCTGACAGCAGCGAGCGGCTGATGAGCAGCTGCGCTAGGAAGTATCCCACCAGACCGCCCGCCAGGCTCAGGAGGCCGCGCGCCAGGGCCGACCCTAGCGTGGTGGTCTCGGAATCCGCCGTGACGTCATTGGTGGGAAGGAGCTTCATCTACCGTCCCACAGTAATGCCAGCGCCTCTTTAAGGGTGCGTACTCCTTCATTGAGTTCCCGTGAGCGGGGGCCTATGAGCCGCGGGTGCTGCGCCCGCTTGGCCTCGTCGAGGCGGCGACCCAGCTGGCTCACAGAGCGCAGCTCGCCCGCCAGCCCGACCTCGCCCACCAGCGCGGTTTGCACTGGCGCCGCCCGGTTGGTCACGGCCGAGTACACCGCGGCCGCCACGGCCAGGTCGGTACCCGGGTCCGTGAGCCTCAGGCCGCCGGCCACGTTAACGAAGATGTCGAGAGTGTCGAGCGGCAACTCCAGACGCCGTTCGAGGACCGCCAGCACCACGTCGACGCGGCGCTGATCGAGCCCCTGCACCACGCGCCGAGGGGCAGCGTACGGGCTCTTGGACGCCAGCGCCTGCACCTCGAGCAGCAGCGGACGCTGGCCCTCGAGCGCGGCCACCACCACCGAACCCGGTACGCCTTCCGGCCTTTCGGCCAGGAACGCTTCGGAAGGGTTCTGCACCGCCACCATGCCCGTGGCGGTCATCTCGAACACGCCTACCTCGCCCGTGGCACCGAAGCGGTTCTTGAGCGAGCGCAGCACCCGCAGGCCGGCGGCCGACTCGAGCGCGAAGGTGGCGTCGACCACGTGCTCGATGACCTTAGGGCCGGCTATGGAGCCCTGCCGCGTCACGTGACCTATGAGCACGAGCGTCGAGCCTGACTCCTTGGCGGCCTCTACGAGGATGGCGGTCGAGTCGCGCAGTTGCGAGACCGTGCCGGGCACGCCGCCGCTTTCGGCCACCAGGGTCTGGATGGAGTCCACGATGACCAGGTCGGGCGCGTTGCTGCGCAGGTGCTCGGCTATTACCTCGGCTTCGTTCTCCCGCGTGAGTTGCATGCTGCTGCCTATACCGAGCCGGTCGGCTCGCATGCGCACCTGGGCGGGAGACTCCTCGCCCGCGACGTACAGCACGCTGCGGCCCTGATCGACCGCGTGCTGCGCCAGCTGCAGCAGCAACGTCGACTTGCCGATGCCGGGCTCGCCGGCTATGAGCAGGGCGGATCCCACGACCCAGCCGCCGCCCAGCACGCGGTCCACCTCGGGGTCGCCGCTGGAGCGGCGCGCCAGGGTGGCGTCGAGGACGTCCTCTAACCGCAACGCCTCGAGGCTGCGGCCGCTCCGGCTGCCGCCTCGCCCGCGGGCAGGCGGCGCGCTGCTTTCGGGTTCGAGCGTGCCCCACTCGCCGCAGCGCGGGCAGCGCCCGAGGTAGGCGGGGCTCATGCTCCCGCACTCAGAACACACGTAGGAAGTCTGACTCTTGGCCATGCTGACGGCGCCGCTCCTAACCCCTAAGGTTCAAGCATAGGCGCACCCGCGCCGCAGCGCGGGTGCCTAACGAACATCGTGAGGGATGGGGTCAGACCAGCGGCACCGGTCTGGCGAAGATAGCGCGGCCGTCTTCGATGGTTACCAGCAGCGGTTCATCTGAACCGTGCTCGAGAAGCTCGGTCGAGAGGGGGTCCTCGATGTGCTCGCGGATGATGCCTCTCAGCGGCCGCACGCTCTCGCCCTGCGGTAGCTGGTCGACCAGGAAGGGCGCCACCTCAGGCGCGAAAGTGACGCGGATGTCGCGCGTCTGCAGCTCGCGGCGGATCTCTTCCAGCATCTGGTTGGTGATGAACACCACGTCGTTGCGCTCGTACGTGTCGAAGGTGATGACCTCGTCGAGGCGGTCGAGGAACTCTGGGCTGAAGATGCCGCGCAGGGGGATCTCGGCCGACACGGCCGGGCTGGCCTGGAAACCGATGCTGGCGCCCTGCCGGTTGAAGCCCGCGTTGCTGGTCATGATGAGGATGACGCGCCGGAAGTCGACCGTGCGGCCCAGGCCGTCGGTCAGGCGACCGTCGTCGAGCACCTGAAGGAACGTGTTGTAGATGTCGGGGTGCGCCTTCTCGATCTCGTCTAGAAGCACCACGCTGAACGGTTGACGCCGAACGGCCTCGGTGAGGCGGCCGCCCTGCTCGTGACCCACGTAGCCCGGCGGGGCGCCGATGAGCTTGCTTATCGAGTGAGGCTCCTGGAACTCGCTCATGTCGAGCCGCACCAGGGCGCGCTCGCTGCCGAAGAGCTGCACGGCGAGTTGCTTGGCCAGGAACGTCTTACCCGTGCCGGATGGACCGACGAAGAGGAACGAGGCCGACACCCGCGTGCGTCCGCCGAGGCCCACGCGCGAGCGCCGCAGCGCCGCGCCGAGCGCCTTGATGGCGGTGCGCTGCCCGATGACCACCTTCTGCAGGTGCTGCTCGATCTGCGCGAGCTTCTCGTGGTCCTGCTCGTCGACGTAGATACCGCCCCACGAGTCGACCACGGCCTCCAGGTCCTCGCGGCTGACGATGGGGGTGCCGTCCTCCTCCTCGAGCACGGGGAAGCCGAGCGACTTGTTGAGGCGCGTGCGCGACGCGGCCTCGTCTATGAGGTCGATGGCCTTGTCGGGGAAGTTGCGTCCGGGCAGAGAGCGCTCGCCGAAGCGCACGGCCATCTCGAGCATCTCGCTCGGGATGACGACCCCGTGGTGCGCCTCGTACTTGTCGCGCAGGCCGATCAGGATCTCGAGCGACTCTTCGGGGGAGGGCTCCAGCACGATTACCGGCTGGAAGCGCCGCTCGAGCGCAGCGTCCTTCTCGATGTAGCGGTGGTACTCACCCGTGGTGGTGGCGCCGATGACCTGCACCTCACCGCGGGAGAGGGGCGGCTTGAGGATGTTGGCCGCGTCGAGCGTGCCCTCGGCGCCGCCCGCGCCGACCAGCGTGTGGAGCTCGTCGATGAACGCCACCACGCGCGCGTTGCGCAGCTCCTCGATGATCTGCCGCAGGCGCTCCTCGAACTCACCGCGGTACTTGGTGCCGGCCACCACGTTGCTGAGGTCGATGGAGAGCACCCGCACGTTCAGCAGGTTGGGCGGCACGCGGCCCTCGGTGATGGCCTGCGCCAGCCCCTCCACGATGGCGGTCTTACCCACACCGGGTTCGCCGATCAGAACGGGGTTGTTCTTGGTGCGGCGCGAGAGGATCTGGATGACGCGCCGTATCTCTTCGGTGCGCCCGATGACCGGGTCGAGCTTGCCGTCCTGCGCCTCGGTGGTTAGGTCACGGGCGTACTCGTCGAGGAACGGGGTGTTAACGGTCTCTGCCTGGTTCTTGGGATCGGCCGCCGCGAGGATGCGCCAGCGCACGGCGTCCACGTCGCGGGTGAGGTTCTGCAGGATGCGGTACGCCACGCCGTCGCCCTCGCGGATGATGCCGAGTAAGATGTGCTCGGTGGCGATGACGTTGGAGCCGAGGCTGCGCGCCTCTGAGCCAGCCAGCTCCATGACCCGGCGCGCCCGCGGGGTGATGGCCGCGGCCTCGTTGCGCAGCGCGCCGTCGCCCCGGCCGACCATCTCTTCGACCTGGCGCCGGAACAGCTCGAGCGACGCACCGAACTCGGTGAGCACCTTGCTGGCCGTGCCGTTCTCGCGCATCAGGCCCAGCAGCAGGTGCTCCGGGCCAATCATGGCGTGGCCGAAGTCGGTGCCTTCCTTCCGCGCGAAGTGGAAGACGAGGCGTGCTCTGTCGTCGTACCTGTTCAAGGCGTCCTCCGAGCCGTACGCGGCCGTGCCCCAGTGCTGAGGGGATAGAAGTGCGGGTTGGGCCACTCGGGCATGGTGCTATAGTACCCGCCTGGCGTGAGACCTCACCTGAGTTTCGTTACGATTTCCTTCAGGGTTGGGGCCGCCCCCCTCGAATCCGGTAAGCGCCGCCACCTGGCCAGCGCCGTGAACGCCACTTTGGGGCAAGCTTAGGAGAGGTATGCTTTTTCAGGAACTCCTCTTCCGGCTGGACCGCTACTGGGCGGAGCAGGGCTGTGTTATCGCGCCCCCCGTCGACACAGAAGTGGGCGCCGGTACCTTCTTCCCGACCACCTTCCTGCGCTCGCTCGGCAGTTCGCCGTGGCGCGTGGCGGGCATCGCACCCAGCCGCCGCCCGGCCGACGGTCGCTACGGCGACAACCCATACCGCTTCCAGTACTTCTACCAGTACCAGGTGGTGCTCAAGCCGTCGCCGGCCGACACGCAGCAGCTGTACCTCGACTCGCTTTACGCCCTCGGCATTGACCCCAAGGCGCACGACATCAGGTTCGTGGAGGACAACTGGGAGTCACCTACCCTCGGGGCGTGGGGCCTCGGCTGGGAGGTGTGGATGGACGGCATGGAGATCACGCAGTTCACCTACTTCCAGCAGGTCGGGGGCCTGGACTGCCATCCCGTCTCGGTCGAGCTCACTTACGGCATGGAGCGCCTGGCCATGTACCTGCAGAACAAGTCACACGCCTTCGACGTGGAGTACGCGCCCGGCGTGACGCTCGGCGACTTGCGGCGCGATTTCGAGGTGCAGCACTCTAAGTACAACTTCGAGAGCTCCGACGAGGCGCTGCAGCGCGACCTGTTCGAGCGCTTCGAGGTTGAGGCCAACCGGCTGCTAGGCGAGGGCCTGGTGTACCCGGGGTACGAGTTCGTGCTCAAGTGCTCGCACGCCTTCAACCTGCTGGACGCCCGCGGGGTGCTGTCGCACACGGAGCGCCAGGGTTACGTGCAGCGCGTCAGGCGCCTCTCAGAGGCGACAGCCAGGCGCTACCTGGAGAGCACAGGCGAAGCGGTCGGCGGCGCCGAACAAGGAGGCAACTGACATGCCGGCGGACGAACTCAAGCGGTCCGGTGCGGGCAGTGAGCTCCTGTTCGAGATCGGCACTGAGGAGCTGCCCAGCTGGTACGTGAAGGAGGGCAGCGCGGCGCTGGCAGCGCTGCTGAGCGAGAGGCTGAGCGCTGCCGACGTCGGCGCTACTTCCGTAACGAGTTACGGCTCGCCCCGCCGCCTGAGCGTGGTGGCGCGCGGCCTGCCGGGCGCCAGCGCGCTGCGCACCGAGGAGCTGCGGGGGCCGCCCGCCGCCGTGGCGTTCGACGATAGTGGGGCGCCCACGCGCGCCGCGCTGGCGTTCGCCGACAAGAACGGTGTTGGCCTGGACGCCCTGGAGCGTCGCGAGACCGACAAGGGCAGCTACCTGTACGCCACGGTGCAGCGGGGCGGCGTCGCCACGACCGAGCTGCTGCCGGCGCTGCTGGCGCAGCTGGTCAAAGACCTGCCAGCGCCGCGCAAGATGCGCTGGGGCAGCGAGCCCACGCCGTTCGTAAGGCCCGTGGCGTGGCTCCTGGCGCTCTTGAACGGCGACGTGATCGACTTCGAGGTGGCAGGCGTACGTTCCGGCGCCACCACGCGCGGGCACCGCTTCCTGGCGCCGGGCGAGCTGCCGGTCGGTTCTGCCAGCGAGTACCTGGCCTCCCTGGAGGAGGCGCGCGTCTTGGCCGACCGCCAGCGCCGCCGCGAGGCCACCGCCCACGGCGTGCAGGGCGCGGCGGCAGCGGCCGGGCTTTCGGTGTACGACGATCCGGCGTTGCTGGACGAGGTCACAGACCTGGTCGAGTGGCCGTTCCCCATCCTCGGAGCTTTCGAGGACGCCTACCTCGAGCTGCCCGAAGAGGTGCTGGCGACCGTGATGATCAAGCACCAGCGCTTCTTTCCCACGCGCGACGCCGCGGGGGCGCTGGCCGCGCGCTTCGTGGGCGTATCCAACAACCAGGTCGCCGACGAGGGCGTGGTTAGGAACGGTTACGAGCAGGTGCTGGCGGGCCGCCTTTACGACGCGCGCTTCTTCTGGCGCTCCGACTTGCGTAAGAGCCTCTCGCAGCACGCCTGGGGCCTGTCGGGCATCGCCTTCCAGAAGGAACTGGGCTCCATGGCCGACAAGATCGAGCGCGTCGGGGTGGCAGCCGAGACGCTGCTGGAGGCGCTGGCGGTAGATGACGACCAGGCAGAGGCAGCGCGCCGCGCCCTGCCGATCTTCCGGGCGGACCTGGCCACCGACATGGTGTACGAGTTCCCGGAACTCGAGGGCGTGATGGCGCGCGCCTACGCCCTGGCCGAAGGGCTGCCGGAAGCCGCCGCAGACGCGCTGCTCGGCGGAGTGCAACCCAAGACGCACGACGACGCCGTGCCCGCCACCGAAGCGGGCGCCGTGCTGGCCGTGGCCGATAGGCTCGACAAGCTGGTCGGCTTCTTCGCGCTGGGACGGCGGCCAACCGGTTCTGCCGACCCGTTCGGCCTAAGGCGCGACGGCCTGGCCGTGGCGCGCGTGCTCGGCTCGCGCGGTTGGAAGCTGCCGCTGGCTGAGTTCGTGAACGCCGCGGTGCGCCCTTACGAGAGCGCAGCCGTAGAGGTCGGTGCCGACGTCGCCGCGGCCGTGGAGGAGTTCGTGTGGGACCGCGTGTCGGTGCTCTTGCAGGAGCGCGCAGCCGTGCCCACCGTGCGCGCGGCGGTCAACGGTTCACGCAGCGTTACCGGCGCAGCCCGCCGCGTGGAACTGCTGAACACCCTGCTCACCTCGCCCGAAGCGGGCGACCTGATGGCGCTGTACAAGCGCGCCGCCAACCTGGCCGCCAAGGCCGACGAGAGCGCCGAAGTGAACGTGGAACTGTTCCGCGAGCCGCCCGAGGCACCCCTTCACGAAGCGCTCGGCACCGCCCGGGAAGGCGTGCAGGAGCTGCTGGCCGCAGCCGAGCGGCAGCTGCCGCCGTGGGACCTGCGGCACGCCCCCCAGGCCGCGCTTAGCGGTGTGGACGGGGCCATCGCCAAGGTGGTGAGCCTCAAAGCGCCGCTCGACGACTTCCTCGACAACGTGCTGGTCATGGCCGACGACGCTCAACTTAGGCGCAACCGACTGGCTCTGCTAAGCGAGGTCGTTGAGGTGCTCAGGCGCCTCGGCGAGCTCGAGGAGCTAGAGGGGACCTAAGCCCCAGGCTGTTGGCGCCCAAAAGCCGATAACTAACAGAAGCAGATCGTCGCCCCGCTTGGAGGCGACGATCTGCTACTGGCCTGCTGGTTGGTGCCGAAGGGGGGACTTGAACCCCCATGTCCTTGCGGACACATGACCCTGAATCATGCGCGTCTACCGATTCCGCCACTTCGGCTCGGCCTGGCTCCGCGTGAGGCCCCAATGGGCCGCAGGAACACGCTGAAGGCCAGCGAAGAAGAAGTTTACCTAATGGAGGGGAAGGGGCGCAAGAGCATGGGCGCCCGTCCTGTTGGCGGTTATGGTTGCCACAACTAACGAAGGCGGAGGGAACGAGAGGATGACCGAAGCACCCAAGCGCACCGCCCTGGTCACGGGCGCCGCTGCCGGCATCGGGCTGGCCTGTGCCCAGCGGCTGGTGCAGGACGGCTACCAGGTGGCGCTGGTCGACGTGAACGAGGAGCTGGGCCACGCGCGGGCGGTGGAGCTGGGCGCCCTCTTCGTGGCGGCGGACCTGAGCACGGGGGCGGGCTGCCAGCTGGCCGTGAGCCGCACCCTGAGCGAGTTGGGGGCGCTCGACGTGCTGGTGTGCAACGCGGGCGTGCAGCACATCGACCCGATTTCCGAGTTCCCTGAGGAGCGCTGGGAGTTCATCATGCGACTCATGCTCACCGCGCCGTTCCTGCTCACCAAGTACGCCTGGGAGGCGCTCACGCGCTCAGGCTCCGGCCGCATCGTGCACGTTGGCAGCGTGCACAGCCTGCGCGCCAGCCCCTTCAAGTCGGCTTACGTGAGCGCCAAGCACGGGCTGGTCGGGTTGGCGCGCGTGACGGCCTTGGAGGGCGGTGAGCACGGAATCACCTGCAACGTGGTGGCTCCCGCCTACGTTCGCACCAAGCTGGTGGCCGACCAGGTGGCGGCTCAGGCGCGCACGCGCGGCATACCGGAGGAGGAGGTCGAGCAGCAAGTGTTCCTGGCTGGCCTCGCTATCAAGAAGATGCTCGAACCTAGCGACGTGGCAGGCATGGTGGCGTACCTGGCCTCGCCTGCGGCGTGGGCCACCACCGGCGCGGTGATGACCATGGACCTCGGCTGGACGGCTCGCTGAGCGGTTAACTCACGAGGCGACCGTTCTCGAGGAACACCTCGCCGTCCAGCAGCACGCGCCCCTCGGTCCTCAGGTCGCACACCAGGTCCCAGTGGATGGCGCTCTCGTTCGTGCCGCCCGTCTCGGGGTAGCTGCGGCCAAGCGCCAGGTGGATGGTGCCCAGGATCTTCTCGTCGTAAAGCGTCTTGAGGGTGGGCCGGTCGATGTGCGGGTTGGTGCCTATGCCCAGCTCGCCCAAGAAGCGTGCGCCGGGGTCGGTGGCCAGCTTCTCGTTCAGCAGTTCCTGACCGCGCCTGGCGTGCGCTTCGACCACCTTCCCGTTCTCGAAGCGCAGCCTCACGCCCTCGACCAGGGCGCCGTCCACGTTGGAGGGGATCTCGAAGCTGATGACCCCGTTGGCGCTGTCCTCAAGCGGTCCCGTGAACACCTCGCCCGAGGGCATGTTGCGCTTGCCGTCGGAGTTGGCCCAGGTGCGGCCCTTGACGCTGAGGCTCAGGTCGGTGCCGGGCCCCTCGATCGTGACCTTGTCGGCTCGCTGCAGCCTTGAAATCCAGCGCTGTTGCTTTGCGCCCAGCTCGCGCCAGCGCGCTGCCGGGTCGGCGTCGTACAGGAACATGGAGCCGTACACGAAACGCTCGTACTCGCCGGTGCTCATGCCGGATTCCTGCGCCGAGGCCGGAGTAGGGAAGAGCGTCACGACCCAGCGCCGCGCCATGCGCGTGCGCATGACTTCCTGCATGCGGCGCGACAGTCGCGCTAGCTTGCTGGTGTCGGCGTCCTGTAGCGACCTCGAGTTGTCGGGCGCGCCCACGCGCGCGTAGGCGTCCATGAGCCGCATCTCAGCCAGCTGCACCGCCGGCTCAGCGTCCAGCACTGAGGCGCCCGCCAGTTCCAGCAGGTCGGCGGCCTGCTCCGGGTAGGTGAGCCGCAGGTGCGGCTCGCCGCCAGCGGCGAGGACCGCGCGGTACAGCGCGCGGGCGAGGGGCGCTGCCTCAGTGGCCACGTCGAGCAGCACCTGCTGGGCCGGTTCGACTTCCAGGCAGTAGCTCACCAGCAGCTCTGCGTACTTCTCGTGTAGGGGATGGATCATGCTCTCGACGCTAACAGAACGGGAAGCCACTCACACGCTGGCGGCTTCGTCGTCGCCGGCGCTGCGGTCCACGGTGAAGGTGCTGGTTCCGAGCACCACCAGGCTGCCGTCCTCGTCGAACACGTCGGTGCGCACGACCACCACGGCGCGGCCGCTGCGCATGACGCTGCCGACCGCGCTGAGCCGCTTACCGCGGGCGGGCCGCAGGAAGTCGACGCGCATGTCCACGGTCGCCACGCTGGGAGCCTGCGCCATGTCGCTCAACGTGAGCGCGGCGGCCGCGCCCGAAGCAGCGTCCACCAGCGCGGCCAACAGCCCGCCGTGGGGCATGCGCCTCACGGCATTACCGATGTGCTCGGGTCTCAGGTCCAGCAGCAGCTCGACCTGGTGACCCGCCCGGTCCAACCGGCCGAGCTTGAGACCCAGGTGGTGGTTGAAGGGGATCAGGTCCTCGATGACCTGACGGAACGTCTCTGCCAGCGCGCTGTCTTCTTGCTCCGCGCCGGGCACATCGGTGGGAACGTGGTTGCTCACGCTAGGAATGCTACCCGGCCGGCTGGCGCAGATGGGTTCCAGAACCCGCGCCAGGTACCCAGGGCGCAAGCGTAAGCGGCCGGTTCGCGTGGCGCCGCTACGCGAACCGCGAGCCGCGACAGGCTCGGCGTCGCGGGCCAACTATGATGGTGCGTCATGAGTGAAAAGCCTCCCCCACGCAGTGCCAAAGGTCCCAGAAAGCGCCCCGTCAGGGGCAGTGCGCGCTCCGGCGCCAGGAAGCCGCGCCAGGCCGCCACCAGCTCGCCTGTTGGCGACCCGCGGTCCGGCGACCTGCAGGACGGCGCAGCGAGCGGCGAGAGGCTGCAGCGGCTCATTTCGCGGGCAGGGGTGGCCAGCCGCCGCAAGGCGGAGGAGTACATCCTGGCCGGCAGGGTGACCGTGAATGGTCGCAAGGCCGAGCTGGGCCAGCGGGCGCAGCCTGGCGACGACGTGCGGGTCGACGGCAAGCAGCTGCACCTAAGCGGCGAGCGCCTGACTTACATGCTGCATAAGCCCGCGGGCTACGTGACCACCGCCAGCGACGAGCGTGGCCGCCAGACCGTGCTCGACCTGGTTCCGCCGACACCGGGACTCCACCCCGTCGGGCGGCTCGACCGCGACACCGAGGGGCTGCTGCTCCTCACCACCGACGGCGATCTGACGCTCAGGCTCACGCACCCCCGCTACGGCCTGGAGAAGGAGTACCGCGTGTGGTGCAAGGAGGGGCGCGTTGACGGCAGCGTGCTTAGGCGCCTGCTTGACGGCGTGGAGCTGGAGGACGGTCCGGCGCAGGTGAGCAGCGCCCGGCCCGCGCCGGGCGGAGCCGTGGTCGTGCTCACCGAGGGCCGTAAACGTGAGGTGCGCAGGCTGTTCAAGGCTGTCGACCGCACCGTCGAGCGCCTCGTGCGCACCCGCGTGGGGAGCCTTAAGCTGGGCGACCTCGCCGTAGGCGATTACCGGCAGGTGAGCGCCAAGGAGCTGGCGCGCCTTGGGTATACTTCGGCCTGATGTCGGGATCTAACGTATTCGTAGCCGGAGACGGCGCTGTGCAGCTCGACGCTGACGCCATCGCGCGCCGCGTGGCCGAGCTAGGAGAGCAGATAAGCCGCGACTACCAGGGCCTGGATCTGCACCTCATCTGCGTCCTCAACGGCGCCTTCGTGTTCATGGCCGACCTCGTTCGGGCCATCAACCTGCCGCTAACCGTCGATTTCCTTTCTGTCACCAGTTACGGCTCGCGCACAGAGTCCAGCGGTGAGGTGAGGCTGCTGAAAGACCTCGAGCAGAGCCTCAAGGGCCGCCACGTGATCATCGTCGAAGACATCATCGACACCGGCCTCACCATGCAGTACCTGGTGGGCTACATGCAAGGGCGCAACCCGGCCTCCGTGAAGGTGGCCACGCTCCTCGCCAAGCCCTCGCGGCGCATGGTCGACGTGCCCATCGACTACGTCGGCTTCACCATCGAAGACGCGTTCGTGTACGGTTACGGGCTCGACGTTAGCCACAAACTGCGCAACCTGCCATTCGTTACCAGCCAGAAGGCCTGAACGTGCAGCGTCGCAAGACCCTGCTAATCCTGCTGACGGTGGCCGTGGTGACGCTGGTGGGGCTGGTAGCCATGGCCTTCCTGCGCGACACCGACCCGCCGCGGCTGTACCTCGAGCATGTAGACAGGCTGGCGGAGGGCCAGCCGCTGCGGTTCTTCGTCAGCTCCGACGAGCCCGCCACCATGGTGCTCACCTACGCCGGGATGGTGGTTGAGGAGGTCGCGCAGGACCACACGTTCGACCTGCCGGCCGCCTCCGGTGTGCACACCGCTCACCTTGTGGCAACCGACGCGGCGGGTAACGCCACGGAGGAAACCGTGACCGTGGTAGGCGTGCCGCCACTTACCCCGCTGGTTGAGGTGCAAGGCGTCGTAACGGCGGGCGATCCGCTCGGCGTGCGAGTGAGCCCTCAGGCGGGCGCCCAGGATCCGCTACTCACCGCCGCAGTGACCGACGTCTCGGTCATGCTGAACGGCGGCCTGCTGCCAGTTCGCCAGGTCGTGAGCCCAGATGGCGTGACCCAGCTGCTGGCCGTGGCGGCCACCACCATGACGGTCGAGCCGACCACGCTCGAACTGAGCGTGACAGTGGTCGACGAGTTCGGCCGCGCCCGTTCCGTGAACCACGGCGTGGAGCTGACCCCGTTACCGGTGGAGGTGGAGCAGCTGCAGCTGAGCGCCGCCACCCTCTCGCTCATAACGCCTGAGGCGCGCGACCTAGAGGCGGCCGTGATAGCCGACGCCTGGGCCGGCGCCGAGGAGCAGCCGCTCTGGAGCGAGCCGTTCCTCATGCCGATAGGCGGCGTCAGCACCAGCGGCTTCGGCGACGCGCGCCGCTACGCCCAGGGCGGACCGGTGTCGTTCCATTACGGGCTCGACCTGGCGGCGCCCATGGGCACGCCCGTGCTGGCCACCAACGCGGGGCGCGTACTGATAGCCGATCACTACCCCATCAAGGGTGGTTTCATCGCCGTGGATCACGGTGCTGGCGTCATGAGCTACTACTTCCACCTGTCGCGCATCAACGTGCAGGTCGGTCAGGCGGTGCAGCGCGGCGAGCTCATAGGCGAGGTCGGCAGCGAGGGTCTCTCCACCGGCCCGCACCTGCACTGGGAGATGCGCGTTCACGGCGAGGCCTCGAACCCGCTGGCCTGGGTCGACCGGGCGTTCCCCGGAGACCCCAGGTGAAAGGTCGCACCGCCGCGCGTGAGCACGTGGCGAGATGGGTGTTGCTCTTGACGCTGATGAACCTGGCAGGCGCCGCGCTAGCCGCCGAGCGGCCATGGCAAGAGGGCGTGTGGTACGAGATCTTCGTGCGCAGCTTCCACGACTCCGATGGCGACGGCGTGGGCGACCTGCAGGGCGTGATCAGGCGCCTGCCGTACCTGGCCGAGCTGGGCGTCAGCGGCATCTGGCTCATGCCCATCCATCCGAGCCCCAGCTACCACGGCTACGACGTAACCGACTACAAAGACGTGAACCCCGACTACGGCACGCTCGACGACATGAAGGAGCTGCTGGCCGCCGCGCACGCGCTGGAGCTGCGCGTGATCCTCGACTTCGTGCCCAACCACTCGTCGAGCCGCCACCCCTGGTTCGTGAAGGCGGCGGCCGGCGATCCCCAGTACCGCGACTACTACGTGTGGCACACCGACCCGCCTGACTGGCGCGGCACGCGCGGCGGCTCCGCCTGGCACGCTTCGCCCAGCGGGGCGGGTGACCAGTACCTGGGGCTCTTCTCGCCAGGCATGCCCGACCTCAACCACCGCAACCCGCAGGTGGTGGAGGAGTTCAAGGAGATCGCGCGCTTCTGGCTAGAGCTCGGCGTTGACGGTTTCCGGGTCGACGCCATCCAGCACATCGTGGAGTCGGAGAGCGGACAGATTTCCAACACCGCCGAGACCTACGAGTGGGTGCGCGACTTCCAGGCGTTCCTTCATGAGGAGGCGCCGCACGCCTTCCTGGTGGGCGAGACGTGGACCGAGATGCCGGCCATCATCCGCTATCACGAGACCTCGCAGCTGGACATGTCGTTCGATTACCCGCTCTGGCGTGCGCTGCTGGCCGCCATCCAGGCCCGCTCGGCCGCGGACCTGGGCGACGTGGTGGCGCAGGCTCAGCAGCTTTACCCGCCGGGGGCCGTGCGCGGCACGTTCATCTCGAACCACGACCAGACCAGGCCGGCCACGCTGCTGTCGTTCCCGCGGCGCGACGAGCAGCGCATGAAGCTCGCCGCCGGCCTGCTGCTAACGCTGCCCGGCACGCCGTTCATGTACTACGGCGACGAGATCGGCCTGCCCGACGGTCCCGGCAGTTTCGACGTTGAGAAGCGCACCCCGATGCGCTGGACGGAGCCCACCTCAGGTGGCGGGTTCGGTTTCAGCAGCGCCGCGGCCTGGACGGACGCCGGCGACGTTCCGGCGGGCGTGAGCGTCGAGGCGCAGCGAACGGATCCGCACTCGTTGTGGCACGCCTACCGGCGCCTGATAGAGCTGCGCAACCAGCTCCCGGCACTGACTGCTGGTGACTTCCAGCTGCTGGACGGGGGCTCGAGAGCCGTGCTTGCCGCGCGCAGGTCGGTAGCTAACCACGGCGTGGTCATCCTGGCCAACCTGAGCGCCCGCCCGCTGACGGTTGAACTCAATGGCCTGGGCGTTAGGCCCGAGGACGTGGAGGCCGTTCACGCGCCGCTGACCCCCGAAGCTGCGGCGACCGCGCCAGAAGCGGCCGAGTTCGAGCTGCCCGGACTGGCGCTCGTCGTGTTCGAGCTGCGCTGACGTAATCCGCCAGCGCGCTCCGGGCCGGACCCGGCACCTTATACTTGCTGACCATGACTACCAGCACCTCCGAAACACCTTCGCGCAAGGAGCAGAGCGGCGCTAAGCCGCGCGTGTTCTCCGGCGTTCAGCCCACCAGCACACCCCACATCGGCAACTACGTCGGGGCGCTCAGGCAGTGGGTGGAGCAGCAGCACGAGGGTGAGAACATCTTCTGCGTGGTCGACCTCCACGCGCTCACGATCCCGGAAGAGATAGACCCGCAGCAGCTCCGCTCCGCCGTTCGCAGTGTGGCGGCGCTGTACCTGGCCGTGGGCATCGACCCCGAGCGCAGCATCGTCTTCGTGCAGTCGCACGTGCCAGAGCACTCCGAGCTTGCTTGGCTTCTCAACTGCGTCACGCCGCTCGGCTGGCTGTACCGCATGACCCAGTTCAAGTCCAAGTCCGAGGAGCGCGAGAGCGTCGGCGCGGGCCTGCTCAACTACCCCGTGCTGATGGCGTCCGACATCCTGCTTTACGACACCGACCGGGTGCCGGTGGGCGACGACCAGGTGCAGCACATAGAGCTAACGCGCGACGTGGCCGTGCGCTTCAACAACCTGTTCGGCGACACGTTCGTTATCCCAAAGGCCGTGATCCCCAAGGTCGGGGCGCGCATCATGGGCCTCGACGACCCTGAGGCCAAGATGAGCAAGAGCGTGGCCGCCAAGGTAAGCGGTCACGCCATCGGCCTGCTGGACGACGAGAAGCGCATAAAGAAGAGCATCATGTCGGCCGTGACCGACTCCGGTCGAGAGGTCCGCTTCGACCACGCCTCACCGGGCGTGAGGAACCTGCTGACCATCCACCAGGCGTTGACTGGCCAGGAGATGGCGGCCATCGAGGCGGAGTTCGAGGGCGCCGGCTACGGCCACCTGAAGAAGGCCGTGGTCGCGTCGGTCACCGAAGCGCTGGCGCCCATTCAGGCGCGCTATCACGAGTACCTTGCCGACGAGGCTGAACTCGACCGAGTACTGGCGGTGGGCGCCGAGCGCGCCCGCGCCGTGGCGGCCGAAACCATGAAGCGCGTCAGGCACGCGGTCGGGGTCGGCTGACGCTGGCCGCACGGCGCGTGCCAGCTAGTCAGGGGCGGGTGCTGTTCCTGTTCCTCGACGGCGTTGGGCTGGGCGCTCCCGACCCTCAGAGCAACCCGCTGGCGCGCGCTCACATGCCCGTGCTGTCGGAGCTGCTAGGCGGTCCCCTAACTCGGGAGCGGCTGCCCCTGACCCAGGCGGGCCTCACGTACCGGCCGCTGGACGCCACGCTCGGTGTGGAGGGGCTGCCGCAGTCGGCCACCGGGCAGACGACCTTGCTGACGGGCCTCAACGGCGCGGCCGCCATGGAGCGCCACTACGGTCCCTGGCCGGGCCCTACGCTGACGGCCCTGCTGCATGAGAGCACCCTCTTCCACGACGCTCAGGCGCTTGAAGGCGCGGTGCTGGCCAACGCCTACCCCGACGATTACTTCGCCGTTCTCGGCACGCGCCGCTTCAAACCCAACGCCCCCGTGGTGGCGGCCCGCAGCGCTGGCACCGAGCTGCGTGACATGGAGCGTTACCGCGCGCACCAGGCAGTGGCCGCCGACCTAAGCGGTGAGCGTTTCGCGCAGATGAGCCCAGAGACTGCGCCTCAGTCGCCCGAGCTGGCGGCCGAGGTGCTGGCGCGCCTTGCCAACAGTGCGACGCTCACGTTCTTCGACCTGTGGCTCACGGATTCGCTGGGGCACGCTCGCAACGCCGTAGGGGCGGTTGAGCTGCTTGAGCGCCTCGACCTGCTGCTGGGGGCGTTACTGCGGGAGGGCGCCGGCCGCGACTTCTCGCTGGTACTCACCTCGGATCACGGCAACCTCGAGGACCTCAGCACCAAGGCGCATACGCTCGGGGAGGTGCCCCTTATGGCGCTCGGCGAGGTCGCCAGCGAACTCGCCGACGCGGCTTCGCTTCTGGACGTGGCTCCCGCCATCAGGCGCCTATGGGACCAGCAGTAGTATCAGCGGTTCGTACCAGGCACCAACCAGCAGCAGGAGCATGGCGATAGGCAGCGTCAGCAGCAGCTTCCGGTAGGCGCGGAACAGGCGGCCCTCACCTGGCGAGAGGAGCGTTGCCAGCAGCATGCCTCCGCCTGCCACCACCAGGAAGTAGGCGGTCAGTTCCAGCACCAGCAGAACCAGCACCAGGAGCGACTCTAGGAAGCCGGCGCCTCCCAGCAGGCCGAACGGGATGCCCTGCACGAAGAACGACAGGGCCGCGAACAGGTAGGCGGGAACCCCGAGCAGCGCGGCTAGCGAGAAGGTGACTGAAAGCGTGACCACCATGAAGTTCTGATAGAACGTCGTGACGGCCGCGCGGGCCACGTTGCCGCTGGCGTACGCGTCGGTGGCGCCCAGCGAAGTGACCGCCGCGGTGACCACCTCGATGATGGCGGTCTCGCACTCGTCCGGGAGGGCGCTGCCGGACAGCGCACCGAGCCCGAACATCCCGTAAAGCGCTGCCAGTGTGCCTATCACCAGCCGCCGGTGCTGGCGGATGACCTCGAAGCCGGCGCTCAACCAGCGTCTCAGCAGCGAACCCCTGGTCGCCAGCTGCACGAGCACCAGAAGCGAGAAGGCGACGAAGAGCCACCACGCCGTGGGCGTCTGCAGCCACGCTCGCACGCCGCTGAGCTCGAGCGAAGTACGGAAACCTACGAACTCCACATCCCACTGCTCGGGCGCCGAGGTGCCCGAAAGGGGCGCAGCGCGGCGCAGCCGGACCTCCACCACGTCGAGCTGCTCGAGCGGCCTGACAGCGGCGTAAGTGAAGACCCTGAGGTCCGGGTCTTCGGAGTCGCGCTCGATGCGGTCCTCCAGGCGCACCTCCGTGCCGGCCGGCGCCGCGTTGGTGCCGAAGAGGCTCGGCAGCTGGCGGCATAGCTCCTCGGCCGTAACCGAGCCGCTTGGCAGGATGGACGTGGGCGCGCGGCTGAGCCACTCTCTAACAGCCTCGTCGGCCATTGCGGGCGCAGCGTCCTGCGCTGCCGCGCTCTGGGGAGCGGTGGGGTCCGTGGTGGGTGGTTGGCCCCCTTGCGCGTGAACCGTTGAAGCTGAGAGCGCCACGAGCCACAGCAGGGCCAGAACGGCGCGTGTGAGGTTACGGCTCCGATGTGCGAACAGGTGCAGTTCCATGATCTCCAGGGGGCGCGCGGGGGCGGCACGAGGTGGGCATAGCCAACGCTCGCCGGCCGGACGCTTCCGGTGAGCATACCCGCTGACGCCGCTGCGCGGGTCCGCGCCGGCCGGTAGTAAACTGGCCGGCGTCATGGCCAAGCCGGCACCTTGGTACTTCAACGCGGCCAGGCGCACGCTGCTGGCCGCCTTCCCGCGCCTGGCGCGGCCGGACGACGGCTGGGCGACCACGCTGCTGGAGGGCGGCGAGGCGCAGCTGTTCCTGAGACTGCCGCCCACCGAGCGCCTGCACGGGATCGAGGTGGCGCGGCGCCTGCTGGCACGCACGCCCACAGCGGAACCGGTGCTGGTTCGCGCCGCGCTGCTGCACGACGTCGGCAAGCTGGGCACCCCGCACTTCTTCTTATGGCGCGTCCTGACGCATCTACTGCCCGAAGCCCAGGTAAGCGCCGAACCGCGCCGCGCAGGTCTCGCCGGGGCGCGGCAAGCGCGGGTGCATCACCCCGGTTACGGCGCGGCCCTCATCCGCCTGGCTGGCGGGGCCGAGGAGGTGGCGCGCCTGGTGGAGCGGCACCATGACGAGCTTGACGCGGCGAACCCACGTTCAGACCTGGCGCTCTTGAAGGCGGCTGATGAACGTACCTGAAGCCGCGCCAACGCCGCCGCACCACCCTAACCTCGAGTGGCTCTTCGGGCTGCAGCGCTTCGGCATGCGGACCGGCCTCGAGGTGACCCAGGCGCTCCTGAGCCGCCTGGGGTCGCCGCACCTGGCTTTCGACACGGTGCTGGTTGGCGGCACCAACGGTAAGGGCAGCGTCGCTCGCGTACTGGCGGCCTGCCTGCAGGCCTCCGGCGCCCGCACCGGTCTGTTCACCAGCCCGCACCTGCAGCGGGTGGGTGAGAGGGCGCGCGTGGCTGGTGAGAGCGCCACCGACGCGGACATGGAGCGCCTGGTGGCGGCCGTGCGGCCGGAAGCCAGCGCCGTAGGCGCCACGTTCTTCGAGGTCGTTACGGCAGCCTGCCTGCTGCGCTTCGTAGAGGCCTCCGTCGACGTGGCCGTGCTGGAGGTCGGCCTCGGCGGCCGGCTCGACGCCACCAACGTGGCTGCCCCCGACCTGACCATCGTCACGGGCGTGGCCTTGGATCACACCGCGGTGCTAGGCGGCACGCCAGAGGCGATAGCGGCGGAGAAGGCCGGCATCCTGCGTCCCAGCGTGCCGCTGATAACTGGCGCTGCCGGCGGCACCCTGGAAGTGCTCTACGGCCGCGCCGAAGAGCTGGGCGCGCCCGTTCATGTTCTGGGCCACGACTTCACCGCGTCGGAGGTCACCACCTCGTGGGGTGGCACCTCGTTCACGCTCGAGTGGCGCGCCTCCAGCCACCACGGCGTACCAGCACTGCTTCGGACCGCCGGGTCCCTGCAGCTGCGGTCGCCGCTGGTTGGCGGCCACCAGGCCAGCAACGTGGCGCTAGCCGCTTACGGCGCCCTGCGGTTAGGTGCGCCAGCTGAGGCCGTCCAGCAGGCGGTGGCGGTAACTCACTGGCCCGGGCGCCTGGAGGCTAGGGAGTACTCCGGTCGGCGCACCGTCCTCGACGGCGCGCATAACCCGCAGGCGGCGCGGGCGCTCGCCAGTTCACTGGCGGCGTTAGAGGGCCAGGCGGCCGTGCTGGTGGTGGGCATGTCGGAGGACAAGGCCGTGGCCGAGGTGCTGACCGAGCTGAGGGCGGTGGCGCGGCACGTGATCTTCACGCGCGCCACCAGTAGCCCGCGCTCCGCCGCGCCGCAGGCTCTCCTCGAAACGTGGGGCGCGGTCGGCACCGCGCCAGCGGAGCTAGCGAGCGAGCCCGCCGCCGCGTTACGGCGCGCCGTGCAGCTGAGCCAACCCGGCCAGACGGTGGTGGTAGCTGGGAGCCTCTTCCTGGTGGCGGAGGTCAGCGACCTGCTAGACGGGGTTGAGGGTGAAACGTACGAGCGGTGGCAGTGACCAAGCTCAGCCACCGCGTTAGGCAGGCGGACGGCAGCTAGTCGGGGAGCGGCTCACTGTGCCCGGCGCCGCGCTGCCGCGCCCACGCCTGCACGTGCTTGACCGCGCCGATGAGCGCGACCGGGACCAATCCCGTTACCAGCACGAACAGCGCGTCGCCAGCCCAGCCCTCCCTCTGCAGAAGGAACAGCGCCACCACCGGCAGCAGCAGCGAACCGAGCAGACCAGCCAGGTTCATGTGGCGCGTGATCAGGTACAGCGCTACGATGAAGCCGAGGTAGAAAAGTCCAAGGAGCGGAGCCAAAGGCAGCGTCACGCCGAACGTTGTAGCGATGGCCTTGCCGCCCGCGAACTGCACCCACGGCGAGTACGCG
>Ga0172382_10003944_pt1 | contig 23106 bp, 19 predicted proteins | sample Leawel138RmetaG_FD_122245 | JGI IMG/M metagenome (GOLD analysis project Ga0172382, IMG submission 122245) | Leachate microbial communities from a municipal landfill in Southern Ontario, Canada - Leachate well 138R metaG | ecosystem: Engineered > Solid waste > Landfill > Unclassified | place... | reverse complement strand
TAACTCATGATAATGTTTAATAGCGGATAAGGTTAACGGGTCAATCTCAAACTGTAATTGACACGCGAGCCGAATGGCTCGTAGCATCCTGAGCGCATCTTCTTTAAATCTATCATCAGGGCTTCGCACTGTGCAGATAATTTTTTTTGCTAAGTCCTGCAAGCCATTATGCAGGTCGATAACTTCATATTCCTCTGGAGACAGAGTTGCAAAACTGTTTTTAAGTGTGTTATCTGAAAAAAACTGATTTATGACTTCTGGTTTAATCTTGAGAGCCATGGCATTAATAGTAAAATCACGCCTTTCAAGATCTTCCTCAACAGACTTGCCCCATGTCACTTGGTCTGGTCTACGAAAATCAGAGTACAATCCTTCACTACGATAGGTGGTAATCTCAAACGGAGGTGGCTGAGGTTTACCGTTTTTTTGCAAAGAATCGGTTTTAGTCTGGGCATTTTTTGCCTTCTCAACCAAAGAATGATGAACTTTTTTCGCTTTTGCTAGATCAATAATGCGATTAGCAGGTTTAGCATTGGTTGCTAAAAGCCTAGTTTTAATGTTTTCAAGAGGCAGGGAAAAGCCCTCGGCAGTAATCAGACCCAACAGTTTATCATAGCCAATACCAACTGTACCAAACTCATTGGTGTAGTAACTGTCAAGAAAAATCTTTTGTGTTTGTTGAGGTGTGGCATTGGTAGTGAAATCAAGATCATTGATCAATTGTTGTTTTTGAGTTTTATTCTCTTGCAGTTTCTTGATCGCATTTATTATCAAGTCCCTGACTGCACCACCTACGATATACCCTTCAAAACCAGCTTGATCAAGCTTTTTTAAGATATAAACTGCTTCGTAAGGTATGTTGAGGTTGAGTTGCATGGTTATGGCATCTTCATTATAACCTGATGCCCTAAAAGTTAAAATCTGAGCTTGTTTATTATGCTTCTATTATGTTTCTAACAAATATATTTTGAACTAACTCATTTACAGTTTATAATAATGCCTATGAAAGAAGCGGCAAAAACCGCTTTAAACAATGTTGCCCGCCCTTGTCAAGACTAGAGTTTTCTGAGATTATCAAAAATCTCTTGGTTAGAAATAACCAATCCCAAAGAGATGGGTTAGTACCATCTTGAGATATTTAGGCCTACCAGGCAACCTACTAGGCAAATAGAAACGAGAAAGTTTTTTTATGAAATGGAAGATTCCTCAACAAGATACAGTCAAGACTCATGACGAACTGACCGCTCAACTGGTTGAAAATCGAGAGATTGATGATTTAGATAAATTTTTTAAACCAGAACATCCAAGCAAGATCAAACCTCAACAGATCAAGATTAATCCTGCTCAATTTAAAAAGGCGCTTGCTCGTATCCAAACCGCTATTAAAAACCAGCAAAAGGTGTTAATTTACGGCGACTATGACGCTGATGGTATCACTGCCACCAGTATAATTTGGCTCACCTTAAACAACCTGGGCTTGCAAGCCCAACCGTTTATTCCAGATCGAGCTAAACATGGCTACGGACTGTCATTAAAAGGTTTAGAACAGGCATTAGCCAAGACTAAACCTGAATTAATTATCACGGTAGATAATGGTGTGACCGCGCTTAAAGAACTAGAATGGTTAGCCAAGAAAAATATTGATGTGATCGTGACCGATCATCATCAGCTTTCTCACCAAAAACTACCTGTTTATGCGACTGTGCACTCCACCCAAGTTTGTGGTGCGGGAGTGGCGTGGCTGTTAATGAAGGCGTTGGATGAAAAATATGCTAAAAGTTTACTGGATTTGGTAGCGATTGCCACCGTGGCTGATCAAGTGCCTTTGCTGGGAGTTAATCGGAGCTTTGTTAAGTTTGGCATAGAGTTATTGAGACAGGATAACAGAGTGGGCTTATCAGCTCTGTTTCAAACTGCAGGCTTGAAACCTGAAACAATCGATGCCAGCACGATTGGTTTTCAAATAGCTCCGCGGATCAATGCAACCGGCAGAGTGGCAACCGGTATCACCGCAGTCAGGTTGCTCTGTCTGCAAAATTTTTCTTCTGCAATGCTATTGGCCACTAAACTAGAAACTCTTAATCAGGATCGCCAAGCTTTAACCGATAATCAGTTTAAAATCGCGTTTTCTCAGGCGTCAAAACAGTTAAAAAATAAGCTGATTATTGTTCACAGTGATAGTTTCCATGAAGGTGTCATCGGTTTATTATCTGGAAAGCTAACAGAGAAGTTTTATAAGCCCAGCATTGTTGTTGCCACAGAAAATAGGGTAGCAAAAGCTTCAGCTCGATCGGTTGCTGGCGTTAATATCACGGAGCTGATTAAAACGGTTGAGACGGAACTGCTTAATATGGGTGGTCACACACTGGCTGCGGGTTTTAGTTTAGAGAAAACTAAACTAACAATGGTTAAGAAGAAACTGCTGGAAAATGCCGGCAAGTTAATTGACTCTCAACTACTTCAACCCAAGTTAACGATTGATATCATGATCGATCAGTCTTTGTTAGTGAAAGAAACGGTAAAGCTTTTAGCCAAGTTTGAGCCTTTTGGTTTGGGCAACCCGCGTCCAGTATTGGCTGTTAAAGATTGCTCAGTGGTTAAAGCAATGGCAATAGGTAAAGACAAAAAGCATCTAAAGCTAGCCTTGAGAGTGGATAAAGACAGTTATTTTACGCTTGACGCGGTTGGTTGGAACATGGCAACTCTTCTTGAAAAAATTTTACAACATAAAACAGTAAATCTTGCTTTTAATCTGGAGTTAAACAACTGGAATGGTAGAGAGTCGGTGCAGTTGAACTTAAAAGATATTAACTTTTCGCAGATTTAAAAATATTTTTTTACGGCATTCTCTAAAGACTCGAATGGCACTGCTCCAGCCATGAACTCAAACTCACCATTGCTAGAGACGATTACTAAGGCTGGCGTACCACCAATACCCACATCTTTAGCACCTAAGGCATGAGTCTCAATGATGTCAGCACTTAAACCTGATTCCACGCAACTTTTCAAGCCTGTCTCAGCTACACCTAAACTTGAAGCGATCGCATAAAAACCTGCCTCATCAACCACGCTGTCATTAGCTTCAGCTTTTTCATAAACTTTATTAACAAACTGCCAAAAGATATCATTGCCATTGTTTGTGGCAAGGCACTCACTAACTTGGGCTCCAACTCCAGTTAAGGAACTTGTACCTCCTAGCAAATAGTGACGATATACCCAAGCTACCTCGTTTGGATAGGTTTTCACCAACCGCTTTAAAGTCGGATGCACGCTTCCAGAGTAAGGACAGCCAAAATCTGAGTACTCAATTATAGTTACCTTGGGGTCGCTGGCTCCATAAAAATGATCGGTTTTAGAAACCGGTGAAACCTTCTCAGGAGTTTGTTGTGATCTAAGCATTGTAGAATCAGTAACCAGTTCTTTAGTTTTAGTTGCATCTCGTTGAGTTAGTTGCTTGTTCTTCCACATTGAACCAAAAGAAAAACCAAAGATAAAGACTGCTATAATGATGACTAAGAAAGCAAAGTTGTTGTCAAGGAAGTTAAGAAATGCTTTAAATGAGTTTTTGTTTATGTTTGGCATTGTTTTTTTGATAAATAACGGTTATTTTAGTAGAGTCTCTTTATTATTAATTGAGATGAGTAATGAAAAAAATCCTTCGTAGAATCTCACATTCTATCAGCAACAAAAGGTTTTCTCAACCAATGGTGAAACGGGACTGGACTCCTTATGAAAAAAATTTATTACTACGATATGGATTTGATCTGGAAAAACTAGAGCAGTTAGAGTATCGTCCAGTGGAGTATATTACAGGTTATGCCAAGTTTCATGGCAATGATTTTTTGGTTAATCATAATGTGCTCATACCTAGGGTTGAATCTGAAGGTTTGGTAAAATTATCTCTTAATTTTTTAACCCACTCTGATGTCAAACCTGAAAAGAAACAGTTCAGGGTCGCAGATGTAGGTACAGGCGCTGGTAACATCGGCATCAGTTTATTCTTAGAGGCTCAGAAAAAAAACTTGATTATCAAGATGTTGATGAGCGATATCAGTGTTGAGGCATTAAAGGTTGCTGAAACTAATCTAGAAAATCTAGTCGCGAGCGAGTTAGCTCAACAGTTTAGGTTGTTTAAATCAGATTTACTTAAGTCATATCCCAAGGGAAAACTTGACCTGATTGTGGCAAACCTGCCTTATATTCCTCAAGAATTATTAGAAACGATTCAAAAAAGTGTTTTAGAGTTTGAGCCAAAGTTAGCTTTAGACGGTGGTAATGATGGTCTGGCTTTAATTAAACGGCTGATTAAACAATCTGGGGATTTTTTAACTGACAAAGGATTAATGATTTTCGAGATTGATTCTAGGGTTGAGATCACTGCAGAAAAACTAGAGATAGCTAAAACAAAGCTTAATTTTGTGGTTAGCCAGGATCAGTTTGATTTACAAAGGTACTTACTAATCAGCAAAAGGCCAGTTAAGTTTTTACACGGCATTACAAAAAAAGTAACACTCGGTTAACAACTTAATTATTTACTTAACTAGCAAAAGTTTATGAAATATTTAAAACGTTTTTTAAAGGCAATCTTGCAGTTTTGGAAGAACATTGCCCTATTTTTAGGTTCAGTAGTCCTCTTTTTCATTTTTTTACTGCTTATATTAGTAAGAAATGCTTCTCAGCTCTCCACACCGGAAATTAATCAACGCGTGATTTATAAAGGTGTTCCGCAAAAGATTGCTTATGTAAACTTTTCGGGCGAGATCGCCTATCAGACCGATGATAGTCTATGGGGTTTTAGTTCAAATCAAATAGAACCTCGACGCGTAGGTTCAGTTCTCAGAAGTATTAGGGGAGATAAAGATGTAGAGGCGGTCGTGTTGGAGATTAATAGTCCAGGTGGTTCGGTAGTAGCTAGCGAGGAAGTGTATCAGCAGATTAAGCAATTAGCTGCAGATAAACTAGTGATTGCGTATATGAGTGAGACAGCTGCCTCGGGTGGGTACTACATCGCCTTACCTGCTCAAAAAATCATGGCCTCTGTTCCGACCATAACTGGTTCAATTGGAGTGATTATGGAGAGTCCAGACCTTTCGGGGTTATTTGAGAAGTTGGGGGTTAAGGTGCAAACCTATCAATCTGGGGAGTTCAAGGATATTGGCTCGGTTAATCGTGCTGCCACTGAGGCTGAAGCTAGAATCTTTAAGAGTATTATTGATGATGCTTACCAGTTATTCGTTAAGAGGATAGCTGAGCACAGAAACTTGAGTGAGGCAGAGGTAAAAAAGCTGGCTGATGGTCGAATTTATACAGGTAAGCAGGCCCAGGCCAATGGTTTGGTTGATGAGCTGGGCACTCTTGGAGAAGCCTTTTTATTGGCTCAAGAGATCTCTCAAGTATCAGACTTGTCAATCGTTGAGTATTCTTATGGAACTAGTTTTCTCAGTAGCGTGCTTGGAGTACACAATCTTGGAGTTTTACCCTCCAGTCTTTTAGAGTTGCGAAGGGGTAGTAGACCAGGATTACATTACTTGTGGCTGAATTAAGAAGAGGGTTGAGAATTCAGAATGCTGTTTTTGGCCTAGAGCCTGACATCGAGATTCAGGGTTAGAGTTAGGGCAGTGTTGATGCAGAGAACGGAACAAGGGTAGTTTCCAAATTTTTTTTGAGTTTGGAGGTGTTTGAGTTAACTGCTTTTGAGCATGTGGTTTTTTTATGGACAGAAGCGGTCCTTATGTTTGAAGATTATCACTTTCATATAAAGAATTAATGATAGAGAATTTTCTATTTAAAAATAAACTTGTAGAAAAGATGCTCTAGATTAAGAGGAAGGCGAGATCTGAAAACACAAAACAGTTTAACTAGAATTTATGTTCTTATGCTCAGCAAGAGATAAATCTGGATGGTTAATTAACAGAAAGCTCGGTAAGAAAACAATTTTCAGCTATCATTGAATCATTGAATATTAGTCAACCTGATCCCGGGCCAGGATTCGAACCTGGTATAACTGTTTCAGAGACAATTGTGATGCCATTTCACTACCCGGGATTTTAAAAGATCACTCTTGTTTTCAACAGTCATATTGTATCAGTTTCAGTTATTTTTAAGAATACCGCATTAAGATTTTAAGAACCGGTCATTTTTTAAATAACACCCATGAGCAAGCACCACTTAAAAAAAATTTTAATTTTAGAAGATGATGCTGAGCTAGCAAACTCTTTAAGAACTTTATTAAAAACAAAACTTCAGGCTGAGGCTCAGATTGTTAGCACGGTTGACCAATGTTTGGAACTGCTTGATAGCAAACCGTTTGATATCTTGATCGCAGACTGGCTATTAGCTAACAGAGAAACTGGACTTGAAGCAATCATTTATGCCAGGGAATACCATTACCAGTTAAAGGTGTTAATGCTGACTTGTTTAAAATCGGTTGACCAACGGATTCGCGCTTATCAAAAAGGTGCTGATGCTTACTTGACCAAGCCGTTTCATCCAGAAGAGTTGATAATAAAAATCGAGCAACTATTTAATCAGTACAAACTTTGTGATGGTGATGCGATTGCCTTTAAAGGTATTGTTTTGTATCCACAACTTGGGCAACTGTTAATTGACCAACAGGTGGTTGAGCTGGGAGCTAAAGAGGTGAAGATACTAAAACTCCTCTTGGTTAATCAATCACGGGTTTTAAGCAAGCAAAAAATTCTTGATTTAATCTGGACAGATCTGGATCATCAGCCAGGTTTGAACACAGTGGAGGTTTACATCCGTCGCATCAGGCAAAAACTAGGTCCGTATAAAAAATGTCTTAGAAACAAGCGCGGTTTTGGCTATTGGCTGGATAGTGGTAAAGTGCAATGAACCGTGGTGCCGCTCTGGGGTTGAGACTCGATCAAGATTTTTCCAGAAAAATGATCAACAACTACCTGTTCAATAAAAGATAAACCTGTGCCCTTTGGTTTAATTAGCTGGCTGTTGATTTTTTTTACTCCACTATCTTTTAAACATAAAAAACCTCTACCCTTATCCGTGACTTTTAAAACAAGCTGGTTCTGTTTCACCTTAACAAACAACATGACCAGTTTATTAGTCGCAAACTTGTCATATGCCTGAAAAGCATTGTTTAACAGACAGATCACCATCTCTTGAAAATACAGTTTGTTACCTGATAATTTTTCATTGCCGTTAAGTTGAATAAACGGCACCAGCAAGCCTTTCTGTTTGGGATTTTTGCAGATCTCAACTAACTCAAACAACGAGTCTTTAACAACAAACTCTGGATGAGGTAATTGTTCTTTAAAGTTACATTGTGACATAATTTGGTGTAGATATTTCGCAGAAAGTAAGGAGCGCTGTAAGTATAAATCAGAGTTTGGTTTAAGTTTTTCCAGATGAGGGTCTTGTAGAATTAACTCCAAGTTAATCAACAGGTTCGTGATCGGGGTAGACAGAGAATGCTTTAACACAGCTAAGCTGGAAAAAAAATTATCACTAGAATTATCAGAAAAATGAGACTGTTGAACAGGCATAAAAATTATGGTAAAAACCAAAACTTAAATTAAACTGAAATTTTTGCGATTGAAGATGTAGTTGTGAAGGAAGCTAAAAAAATTAGCGATCCGAGATTAACCCAGTGATATCCCACACTTGATGACAAGGGGCGTTAAATGGTCGGCAAGTTTCTAAAATTAGCTCTGCATCAGATAAATCCAAGATTAACCGGTGAGAGTTGCCAATTAAGAGTGTTTGGTCATATTGTTGTGCCAACTCAATTGTTTCTGGTTTTAGTCTAAAAATCGGTTGGCCAATGCCGATCACAAATAAATTTTCCAGATTTTGTCGATGTAAATACATTAATAAGCCGTCTGGTAATGTTCCAAAATAACCTTCAGAAAGAGCTAGCACATTGTGTGTTTTCGACTCTTCTTGTAATAGGTTCACGGTTTCCTTGACACCAAAACCAGCAGACCACTCGGTTAAATATTGAGTTCTGTCGGCAGATACAAACGGTATCTTTTCAAGACGAAATAACAACGGATGAATAAATAGGGCAGATTGAATCAGGGTGATGGCTAACAGCATCCAGGTAAAAATCTTTAACCACAGTTTTTGCTTGAGGAGCGAGTTAATTGAGACGATCACTGCTAAGGTAAAAGGCAAACTGACTGGAAAAAAATATCTTGGATACACTACTCTACCCATGATAAAAATCGGAAAGGCAAAGGCGATCCAGCTCAGGTGAAACGCGAACACTTTTTTTCGTTGGTCAAACAGCAAACCAAGTAAACTTAATAAAATCAATGGCCAAGTAAAGTATTGAGTAAAGTAAGTTAAGTAGGTTGGCCAGTTAGGGAGGGTTTCCTGCCATTTCTGCTCTACAAAGATTTCTCGTAGGCTAAACAAGAAATCTCCACCACGGCTAAACAGTTGGGAAAAAGCTGGGTGCAACTTAAGCAAAAGAAACAAGGTTAAACCAAAAGAGATACCAGCTAAAACCGAGAAAATAGTTTTACATTTACTGTTTAGCTTACCCTTGGTTAAAAAAAAGCTGATAATTAACAAGCTGGGTATAAACAATAGAGCAGGGATCTTGGTCAACATAGCACCTCCAAAAAATAAACCATTCAAGAGCATGGTTTTTTTCGAGCAAGGTTTATGTACTAATCTTAATGTTTGCCAGAGTGTCAAACTTAAAAATAAGGTAAGCATACCGTCCATCAATGCCAGGTGGTGATGAAAAAACCAGAACGGCAGGAGACCAGTGATCAAGATGGCTAAATACTGGTATTTTTTCTCGAGGTTAAGCTCTTGAACAATCTTTCCCATGACTAATACTTGAAACAGTCCTGTGATGACAGCTAAAAACCTTCCTGCAAACAGTTGATCTGAAAAAATAAACTGCCAAGGCACCAATAACCAAATAAAGATCGGGGTTTTGCCATCATTTAAAGAGAAAAATAAATATTGTTGAGCATCGTCGATAATTAGCTGTGCCCAGCGAATATAAATTGATTCATCTGCAAATACTGGCAACGCGGTTAAGTTCAGCAGATGCAAAATCATGATTAACAACAGGATTAAGCAGGGAATCAATAAGTAAAGTTTGTTTTTAACTTGTTTTGGCATCTTGATATTTTCGAAAAAGAAACTGTCCAGCTAAATAGATTAATGTTACAACCAGTGCGGACCAGGTAATCATTCTTTGCTGATGTAAAACTTCAGAAGCATAATTATTATGAAGCAACCAAGGGAGATAGCGCATTAAACTGGTCACACTAAAGGCAACCAAGAGAACTTGCCAGGTTTTATTCTTAATTAACGGGATAAAAACCAAAGACCAACTTAGATACCACGGATGAAACTGTTGGGAACGACTGGTTAGAAGTGGTAAAAACATCAGTACTGAAGCGATGAGCGGTAACAACATCTGTTCTTTTTTACCAAACTGAAATTTTTTTGGCCAGATAAGAAGCAAGATCATGATGAAAAAAATTGGTGTTAAAGCTAAAGTAGCAAGCTTAATATAAATCGAGATTGTTAAGAACAATAAACTCAAAAAGATATTAACTATTTTTTGTTTTGAGCTTCTTGCTTTGAGTAAAAAGTTAATACCAACTATCGCCGGTAACATCAGCCAGAGGTCATTATGGGAGTTACTGATCATCTCCAGTAAAATTAAAGGATTTAAAAACAATAAAGCCCAGTTAAAAAACGGAACTTCTTTATCATTTAAAAAGCGATAAGTTTTTGTTAAAGCAAGGCTGAGTAAGATCAAGCTTAATAAACTAAACAAACGAAAGTTCAGCCACGTGATGATAAACTTGTTAACTCCAAAAAAACAAGGAAGCAAGGAAATGCCGGTCCAACCATAACCATAGGGCGCTGAAGTGTGGATGTTATGCATAAATCGCATCCAAGGATCATGAGTAAACTCTATGGCTGTCTGGAGATGAGGATTAACCTGATATTTTAACACCATGCGACTGTTGAAAATATAATTAAACACATCACGAGACAAGGCGTTATAGCTTAAAAGCAACGGAGCAGACAAAAATAAAATTATTAAAACTTGTTGTTTAACAGAAACATGCCTGGCAGTTTTAAATAAACTCAACAGCTGAAAATAACATAAAAATAACAGCAGAAAAGTGATAGCAAAAACAGTAGTTAAAAATGGTCGGTTATTAAAGAGCATCTGCCACATCATTGTTTGAAAAGTTTCAAACCAAGCGGTGTTAATCAAGGTGAGGTTGGTCGCGGTTAAACCAAAACTGATTAGGGCATAAAAAGATAGTAAAAAAAAGTAAAGCACGAGCCAAGATCGAGTCGCTTTTGAGAGGTTATTAAACATTGGTTTGGAAAAAATTAATTGTTTAATCAATTGAGTATTTGCCACCGGCATCAGCTAATCGAATCCGGACAATATCTTGAAACATGCGCCAACTGTCTTTAACTGGACTCACTCTGTCAGTGGCAAAATGTTTCCATAAGATCGGCACTTCTTTAACATTAAAGCCATGTTTTTTAGCTAAAAACAACAGTTCTACATCAAAAGCACCAGTGAAAGCCCCAGTTTGAGGTTTTTCTTGTCTGTAGATATAGAGTTTTGGGAAAAGTACCTCGGTAGCAATGGCTGAAAAAAGTTTAAAACCACATTGAGTATCCTTAAAACCAGGCACTGCAAGCAGTTGGACTATCAAGTTAAAGCCCCGTCCCATTAGATGTCGGTAAAATGGCTCTTTATCTCGTAGCGCGCCAGCTATTTCACGCGATCCAATCACGATCTCAAACTCATTGCTATATTTCAAAAGTTTTTCTACTTCTTTGAGTGGTGTAGACTGGTCAAAATCAGTAAACAACCGCCACTGTCCATTAGCTAAAAGCATACCACTGGTAACAGTTGGTCCTTTACCTCGATGTGGGTTGGCCAAAACCTTAACTTGCTCTTGGGTTTTAGCAAAATCTTGAAAAATCTCTAAAGTGCCATCGTTGGAGCCATCATCAGATAAAATTAACTCCCACTGATATTTTTGTTTTTGCAGATACTCTACCATCTCTTGCAAAACAGGTCGTTTAAGATTATTTTTTTCATTATATGCAGGTACGATGACAGATAAAAATGGTTGGGATGACATAAGTTTATTGAAAAATGTGTTTGATTGCGTTATTGAGCCGAGCGTAAAAAGTAAATATTTGGTAAGTCTTGGTTGTTTAGCGTGAGATCAATATTTTTTTCTGGAAAAACAACAATCTCGTAAATATCTAGAGCTGTTACGTCTTCAACCTTTTTTTCTTCATCAATAATCACTAAAGTTTCAGGAGACTGTTGTTTCTCTTTTACAATGGGGGGACGATCAGTAGTAGATAAAAACCAGCGATAACTTTGACCATAAAGATCATTGGTTTCTGATAAAAGTACAATATCATACCTCTCTCCATCTGCTAAGTAATTATAAATCTGTTCAGCTGTATGCTGAGTTCTTTGATAAAGATAGTTTGGCTTGAGAGGCCAGCGCTGGGCATTACTAATAAAAAACCAGACTATAAATAAAACAACTACAGGGGTGAACAACCTCTTGTTGATTTTTAACAGCCTGCCCAGCGCTAGAGCATAGACAAAGGCTGTCACTGGATACAGATAAGCAATATAGTGGTTATAAAGGTCATGCTGATATACTGCTGTCCCTAGTATGCCGATTAGTAAAAATATTAAAACTATTAAGTTTGCTAAAAACATCCTGTACTGTTTTTTTGAGCGTGTCCAGTAAAGATTAAAAAATAACAGTAAAAAGACACTTAACAACAGAATAGCTTCATGGTTGGCCATCAACCGACCCAAGGGAACTCTGACCAAGATGTGATTGGCGCGACTGCTAAAATTTTGACCAAAACGAGTGATTGTTTCGTAGAGACTGCCTGCTTTTTTGTCAGTGAAGATCTGCTCCTGAGAAAAGATCTTTAAAAATGCGTTACTGATTAATCCTTTGTGCTTGAGATCAAACAAGATTTGGGGAACTAGTGTCAATAGAAAAACAAACAGACTAATTGCGCAGATTTTGAGATTATTTTGTAGAAACTCTTTTTTATTTATTTTGGTTTTCTTTTTAAACTCAACAATCAAGTAATAAAGCCAGAGTAGGCCCACTGTCGCACCGGTTAAAAGTGCTAAGTAATGGAGTTGAATAATCATTCCAAACAATAAAGCAACAACTATCCAGTTTCTAGGTTTTTTAAACGCCTTCCAGGAAAAGTAAATCATCAACAGAGAAAATAGCGGTGCCAGATTAGGATTCCAACTGAAACGGGAAATATCTATGGCTTCTGCGCTGAATGCCAAAAAAAACGAAGCTAATAATCCGGTTATGGGAGAAAAGATTTTTTTACCTAAAAGATAGGTTAAAAAGATCGTGATCGTGCTAAAAAAAGCCACAGCATAAGCTGGACCTAAGGGGCTGGGATAACTAAGCCATAAAAAAGGAAGCATAAAGTAATAATAAAAAGGTCCTAAATACATGTTGCCAACACTGGTTACTGGGCCAATAAAGACAGGGTTATACTCGCGGAACATGCGAGCCACCAACAGTGCGTCACGACCTTGGTCGCCAAGAAACATCACGGTTTCAGGAATACGGTAAAATCGCAAAAACCCTGCTACCAGAGTGACTAATATTGCCAGCCACCAATGCCAAGGTCGAGTTTTAAGATAATCACAGAGACGGTTGAGTTGCATAACCGATTATTTTTTCTTTTTCCAGATAAAGAAATTATAGGCGAAAAAGTTCCAGAACATCCCGATGATGATACCCACAGCTGAAAAGATGGGGCCAGTATCAAGTAAATAATGAATGATTGGTAAAACTAGGACTTCTTTAATACCAATAAAGGTTACTCCCAAAAATGCAACTAATAACTGAATTAAAATCGATCCAGCCGAGGTTAAGTTAAACTGAATAAATTTTAGTGGTACTTGTTTGAGTTTGAGCTTCCTGTCCTTAAATGTCCAAAAGTTATTTAGAATAAAGTTAAAGATAATGGCGCACTCGATAGCAAAGATGTTAGCGAGTTGATAAGAAAATAACTTCCGCCAGACTTCTAACAAAACCAGTTGTAAACCCGCTGCAACCGATCCCACAACTAAAAATTTAAAAATACGAGTCTGTATTAATTCAAGCACTCGTGTTTTACCAAGATAAATTAAACTATTGATAATGTATTCTGGACCAATCTTACTCTCGCCTATAGTGCGATCAATAAAATGAAAAGGCACCTCGGCAATCTTGATTTTTTTTTGTACAGCTTTATACAAAAAACCAATCTGAAAAGTATAACCACTGAACCTTTGTTCTCTCATTTCAGGAGAGATTTTTTGAAAGGTTTCTTTAGTGATTGCTCTAAATCCTGTGGTCCAATCTGAAATCGAGAAGTTGGTTAAGATGGTTTTGATAACTATATTTCCGCCCCGACTTAAAAACTGTCGATGTAGACCCCAATCACGAGGAATACTGCCTCCAGGAATGTAGCGAGAACCGATTACTAAACCATAGCCTTCATCTATTTTTGCTAAAAACAAGGGAATTTTTTTTGGATCATGAGACAGATCAGCGTCAAACTCAAACACCACCTCAACTTGCAACTTATCAAAAGCGTAATCCATGCCTTTTAGATAGGCAGATCCAAGGCCGTCTTTGGTTTTGTTGATTAACAAATGCAAGTTAGAGTATTCTTTTTGCAGAGTCCTAACTTTGTCAGAGGTTTTATCTGGAGAACTGTCATCAACCACCAGAATCTGCATCTGCCAGTCAGCAACTTGTTTAAAAATCTTTTGCAACTGTTTAACAGTGCGTTCAATATTGCCGGCTTCGTTATAAGTAGGAATGATAACACAGGCTTTTTTATCTTGCATATATTTTTTTAGCAACTTTCTTTTTCTAGTTCAGCTTTGACCATTAACTCAACCAGTTCTTCAAAACTCACTGAAGGTTTCCAGCCCAACTCCTTGATTGCTCTTGCTGGGTTGCCCATCAGTTGATCCACTTCTGCTGGCCGGTCAAAGGATTTATTATGTTTGTAGACAGCTTGCCAGTCTTGAATCTTGGCCACTTTGCAGGCGATCTGTAAAAACTCTTTTACTGAATGAGTTTCACCAGTGGCAATGACATAATCTTGTGGTTTATCTTGTTGGAGCATCAGCCACATTGCCTCGACATAATCCTTAGCATAACCCCAGTCACGTTTTGCATCGAGGTTGCCCAGTTCAATAAATTTTTGCTTACCAAGCTTAACTCGCGCCACCCCGTTGGCAATCTTGCGAGTAACAAACTCTAAACCACGACGCGGTGACTCATGATTAAATAGAATACCACTCACCGCAAATAAATCATATGACTCACGATAGTTAACCGTTATCCAGTGACCATAAACCTTAGCCACACCATAGGGAGAGCGGGGATAAAAAGGAGTGTTCTCATCTTGAGGAGTTTCCTGAACCTTACCAAACATCTCACTAGAGCTAGCTTGATAAAATCTCGCCATAGGAGCAGAAGTGCTCATCGCTTCCAAGGCTCTGATCACACCCAAGGCCGTCACCTCGCCTGTTAAAACCGGTTGTTCCCAAGAGGCTTGCACAAATGATTGAGCTGCCAGGTTATAAATCTCATCTGGCTGAAGATCCTTGATCGCATTGGTCATGGAGTGTTGATCAATTAAATCCCCTGATATCAGAGTTAAGTTAGGGTTATGAATAATCTGCGAGATCCTCTCAAAGTTTTGCGTGCTGGTGCGACGGGTTAAGCCATAAACCTTATAACCTTTATCAAGTAAAAACTCTGCTAAATAAGAACCATCTTGACCGGTGATGCCGGTGATAAAAGCTTTTTTCATATTGACCGAAAATAATTAATTGTTCTTGCTAAGGTTTGTTTGATCGGGATTTCTGGTTTCCATCCCAACTCTTTAATTTTATCAATATTGGCAATGAGTTTGGGCACATCAACTGGACGATACTTTTCTGGATTGGTCTTGATTGAGATCGGCACTTGCGCTAACTCAATCAGAATCTCTAAAATTTCTTGAATGGTGTGACCCTGGCCTGAGCCAATGTTATAGACCTCTCCAGTCTTGCCTTTTTCCATCAAGGTTATATAGGCTCTGACCATGTCTTTAACATCGGTAAAGTCACGAATAGCTAGCAGGTTGCCAACCTCGACTTGATGAGTACTAGTGTTGCGTTTTTTTTCTAGTTCAACAATCTGTAATGCAAAATCTGGCACCACAAACCCCGGAGTTTGTCGCTCTCCAATGTGGTTAAACGATCGAGTCCGAATAATCTGTAAGTTGTCTTGACGAAAAAAAGAATAAGCCAGCATATCCTGAGTGACTTTCGAGACTCCATAAGGGCTGATCGGACCCAACAGATCAGTCTCAGCCAGAGGTGTTTCCTGAGGTTGGTACTCTAGAGCACTCCCAATGGTTAGCACTCGCGCTTCAGGACAAACCTCCTTGATTGACAGCAAAACGCTGAGTTGAATTTGAGTATTAATATCTAAAACTTGTTTCAGTTTGTCAAAACTGTTTTCCACTCCAGCTAACGCTGCCAAATGATAAACATGATCTGGACGGATCTTTTTTAAAAGTTGTGTCGTTTGGTCAAACTTGGTGAGATCAACAGAATGAAGATGATCAGCTGGTAAAAGATTAGCAACAAAACCAGGATTAGACCCATAGCTGGTAACATGAACATTGGTATGATTTCTGTTGAGTAGAGCCTCAACTAAATGTGAACCAGCGAAACCAGTACCGCCGGTGATCAGAATAGTAGGTGAGTCTGACATAATGATTTTTTTTAAGTATTGCCAATTCCTTGATAAATATAGCCAGCTTTTTTAAGTTTGGCAGATTGAAACCGGTTGCGTGTATCAATAAAATACTGCTGTTTTTTAAGCTTGGTTTTTGTAAAATCAAACTTTACGATTTCAGGCCATTCCACCAAGATCATGATTATATCAGCAGACTTAACAGCTTGTTCAACCGTTGCCAGTTGCTGAAACTGAGCTGTTTTCTCAGGGGGCGACCACCGAGCTTGAGGATCATATCCTTTCACTTTAGCACCTTTTTTAAGTAGTCTGGGTATGATTATACTAGCTGGAGCATGACGCGTGTCATTGGTCTGCGGTTTAAAAGATAGACCTAGCGTTGCCACTGTTTTACCAGCCCAACCCTTAACCAATGTTTCCCAACTTGATATTAATCTTGGAATTCTGGCATCATTGAGTTTATCAATCACCACAATTAAGTTTTTATGTCTTTTTACTTGTTTAGCATAGGCTGCCAACTCTTTAACATCTTTGGGAAAGCAGGAACCACCGTAACCCAAACCTGGATACCAGTAATGATGTCCAATGCGTTTGTCAAAGCCAATACCTTTGATAATATCTTCAATATTTGCGCCATTTATCTCGCATAAATCAGCAATTTGGTTGATGAAAGTGATGCGTGTGGCCAAGTACGCATTTGAGGCGTACTTGATCATCTGCGCTGTTTCTGGGTTTACCTTAACGATCGGCGCTTGATAAGGCAGATAAAGTTCCTCTAAAAGTTTAAAGACCTTAGGCTCATCAGCCCCAATCACGACTCGATCAGGATATAGCGTATCGTCAACAGCAGTACCTTCTTTAAGAAACTCTGGTAAAGCTGCTAAATAAAATTTATTTTTAGCATGTTTTTCAATTAACGGATAAAGCTCTTGAAAAATTCCAGGAGGCACAGTAGATTTAATCGCTACAATCGCTTGGTTTTTTAGAAAAGGTGCAAGATTCTTGCAGGCTTGTTTGATATAGGTGAGGTTGACTGCTCCAGATTTTAATGATGGTGTTCCAACCGCCACAATCACCAGATCTGCATCAGGAATGGCTTCTTTGTAACTGTTGGTAAAGGTTAACCTACCAGCTTTTTGTTGAGATTTAAGTAACTTTTCTAAGTTTGGTTCGTAAAACGGAACCTTGTCCTTTTTTAATGAGTCAATCTTGTTTTGATCAATGTCAAGCCCAGTGATCTGGTGCCCTTTTTTGGCGTAAACCGCTCCTGAAACCGCGCCCACGAACCCGGTGCCGATAATAGTGATGTTCATAATGAAACTAAATATTTCGGTTTTAGCTAACTAGCTGTATAATAAGAAACTATTGTATCAGTTTAAAAGAGGGTTGTTAACTTGTGGACAGTTTATTATTATCAATTAATTTTTTAAAAAAATGTTAGAAAATCAAAGTGTTTTAGGCAGATTGTTTTAAAATAAAGCGTATCTTCAAGGAATTCAATCCAGAGGAGGCGGAAACACGGCTTCTGCAGTTGAGACAGTAAATAAACAAATTGAAGAATGTGCTAAAGGAGGAGATATAATAAAAGCTGAGAACGTAACCAACTCACTCCCTGAGGATGATTAAGCTTAAGGACGATTAAACTTAAGGAAAATTAAACCTGAAAACGATTAAGCTTAAGGACGATTAAACTTAAGGAAAATTAAACCTGAAAACGATTAAGCTTGAGGAAGATTAAACTTGAAAACGATTAAACTTAAAAACGATTAGGCTTGAGGACGATTAAACTTGCGGAAGAATTAATTGCTCAAGCACCAGCCCATTTATGCCTCAATCTTTCTTAATATCTGTTAAAACACTGGTTTATTTATGCTGAATCTTAATCTGCTTACTCTTTTTCCAGATTTTTTTGTTACCCCCTTAAAGACCTCAATCTTGAAGAAAGCTCAAGCTGAGAAAAAGGTTAACTTTAAGATCGTTGATATTCGTCAGTTTGCTCAAGATAAACACAAGATAACTGATGAGCCTCCTTATGGCGGTGGAGCAGGAATGGTCATGAAGATAGAGCCGATCGACCTAGCTTTGAGATCACTTAAGCATAAAAAAGGTCAAAAAAATAAAGCGATCATCTTAACCTCTGCCAAGGGCAAGGTTTTTACCCAAGAAAAAGCTCAAACCCTGAGTCAACTAAAAGAAGTCACTATTATCTGTGGTCATTATCAAGGGGTTGATGAACGAGTAGCTCAGTATCTAGTTGACTATGAACTGCGAGTTGGCGATTATATCTTAACCGGCGGGGAGCCTGCATCCTTGGTGATGGTTGACGCAATTACCCGACTTGTACCAGGAGTATTAGGTAATCCAGAAAGTTTGGTAGATGAGTCTCATTCTAAACCAAATCTAAGATCTGCACCTCAATATACTCGACCTGAAGTTTATCAGGGTTGGCAAGTGCCAGCAGTGCTTGTGTCAGGAGATCACAAAAAGATCAAGCAGTGGAAAGAAAAAGCAACCAAGTTTACTCAATCTTGATTAAACTCAGGGCCTTCTCAATAGTATTCATCTGAAACGGTAAAATTTTAATTAACTTTTCACAGTTTAAAGCGGTATTTTTCTGATATGGACGGTTCACGGTTTTTAAGTACCCTTCGAGATTTCCAGGTTTAACCTCAGTTGATAAGTTATGGATTTTTTTGATCGCTTGGGCAAACTCGTAATCACTCCATTTTTCACCGGCTGAGGCATGAAACAATCCATCAACTTGTTTTTCAACAAAGAAATCTAAAACCTTAGCAAAATCATCAATAAAGGTTGGTCCAAAAAAATGATTATCAAACATTGGTTGCAAACTCGAGGTTTTCAAACCTTGAATTATCCTGTGCGCGATATCTGTTTTTTCAAACCCATCTGAACGAAATGGTTGATCAATACGCAGGATGGCGTGTTTGGTTTGGCTGGCTTGGATCAACTCCTCTGCCATGAGCTTTGTTTGGCCATACCACTCGATAGGGTTAGTGAAATCAGTTTCAGAGTACAAGCCAGCAGACTCTCCATCAAACACATAAGCAGTTGAAACATGAATTAAGAATTTATCAAACTGGTGACAGGCTGTGACAATATTTTGGGTGCCAATCACGTTAACTTGATAAGCACTGCCGTTTTTATCGCCATCTTGTTTCCAAGCTCCAGTAACGTCTGTGTAAGCAGCTAAGTGAATCACGACTTGAGCAGGAGAGTTTTCAAAGGCTGTTAGAACCGAGGACAGGTGAGTAATATCCACCGGGTTTGAGGCGTGCCTTAACTCAAGGCTTGTAATCTCGTATTTTTCTTGAAATAACTCAACAAATTTTGAGCCTACCAAACCATTAGCTCCGGTAGTAAGTAGAGGAATTTTTCCCATAGAAGATTATTTTAATGGTTAAAGTTTTAGTATCTTTAGAGTTTATTTTTTGTGATTAACAAAGAAATCTTATGTGTAATGTTCTTTAAACCATTCTTTGTTTCTTTCTTTTAACTCCTGCCACCAGCCTTTATTTTGTTGATACCAATCAACTGTTCTTTTCAATCCTTGTTCCAAACTAACACTGGGCTCCCAGCCGAGTTCTTGATTGATCTTACTCCAGTCAATCGCATAGCGTCGATCATGACCAGGTCGGTCAGTGATAAACTCGATCACGTCTAGGGATCTTCCCATCAGTTTAACGATCAGTTGGACGATTTCTAGATTGGAGATGTCGTTAGTTAACCCACCAACTAGATATGTTTCCTGTTTTTTGCCAGAATGCAAGATCGCGTCAATCGCTTGACAGTGGTCCTCGACATACAGCCAATCGCGTACATGTTTGCCATCTCCGTAAACTGGAACACTCTTATCTTCAATTAAGTTAGTGATGGTTAAGCCAACAAGTTTTTCAGGAAATTGATAAGGTCCGTAGTTGTTTGAGCAGTTGCTAATGGTGTAGTTTAAACCATATGTCTCACCATAAGCTCTAACCAAGTGGTCACTGCCGGCCTTGCTGGCGGAGTAGGGACTGCGAGGATCATAACTTGTTTCTTCAGTAAACTGTTCATTAGAGTTGAGAGGCAAGGAGCCAAACACCTCGTCAGTAGAGATGTGATGAAAATGGTCAATTTTATGTTTGAGCGCGGTTTCTAGCAAAACTTGTGTACCTAACACATTGGTTTTAACAAAAACTTCAGGGTTCTTGATCGAGCGATCCACATGACTTTCGGCTGCAAAATGAACCACCCAATCGACGTCTTTCATCACCTCATCAACTGTTTTTTCGTCTGTAATATCACCTTTAACAAAGACGTATTGCGGATGATTTTCAACTGCTGACAGATTGTTAAGGTTGCCGGCATAAGTTAGGGCATCCAAGTTAATTATCTTGTCTTGGAGATGATTTTTTAACCAATAATGGATAAAGTTGGCACCAATAAAACCAGCGCCACCGGTGACCAGAATAGTTTTAGCTGATCTAGTTGAGTTATTCATAAAGTCTCTGATATTTATTATTTATTACTGAGATTGTTGTTCGTATGACAAGTCAATTAATCTTTGCATCTCTTCTCTGCCTAACATATTCCGCACTCTCACATATTTATCTTCAAGATGATTATACTTGCGTTTTTCCAGTCTTAACAGCGTTTGAAAATAGTTGGTAAAGAAAATCAAGACAATAATGATTGCCACTAATAAACGAATCAAGTTTTTGGTTTTAAAGGGAATGGGCGGATATTGAGGCGTTTTCTTTGACATGATTAAATAGAGTTTAACTAGACAAGTTTAATTATTAAAACTTTGCTTGATAAATTGTTGAAAGGCGCTCAGATCTTTAACAAGATACACCCATTGGTTTTGATATGGTCTAAGAGCAAGAGGGTGCTCGATCAACCCTTCTGGATTTTCTGGATATTCAGCAAGTGTCAGCGAGTTGAACTGCAACTGAGTAACTTTTTTACCCATGGCTAAGACCATTGAGATAACTTGATCTAAAGGTAAAAAATCTCCATAATTATCTTGGTAAAACTTAACTAAACTACCGGTAACTTCTGGATGTTTCCAGTGCAGATCTGGCTGAGACAGTTTATTTATTATCGCCATCAGCACCTGCTGTTGTCTTTGAGATCTGGCTAAATCATTACCTTCAGTTAAATCTTGACTATGGCGACTGCGAATATACTTTAAAACTGTTTCGCCGTTCATCAGGTTTGGTCCGGGGGCAAACTCAACAGTTTCATATAACTTTTCTGGATCGTGTTCAACCTGAATATCAACATCATTCCTGGGGAACTGATCGTCAATAAAGCCATTCTCAACATTAATTAGGACGCCACCCACCAACTCAACCAACCCAGCGATCTGTTCCATCGAAAGAACTAGAGTGTGATCAAGATTTAGCTGAGTCATCTCACTGATGACTTCCGCAGGAAACTGTTGAGGTTGATCAGGATAGCGTTCCTTACCATATTCATAAAGGGCATTGATCTTTGTTTTATAAGGCTCTATCCAAAGATCTCGAGGCAGTCCAAGAGTCGTTAATTGAGCAGTGCTCGTATCAAGCTGGGCTAAAATAATACTATCAGTGAGCTGGGGAAAATCTGGTCGATTTTCAGTCTCATCAGTGCCTAAAATCAAGAAGTTAACTTGAGAATTTTTATATTTTTTAGGCTGAATGGTTTTAGCTAAACTGACCAAGTCTTGGTGAGACATTTTGGAAAAAAACAAGAAAAGTTGATATTTATTATTCAGCATCAGCCCACCCCAAACTGCAAAAAGAACAATCACAACCAAAAAAGAGAACAAGCCTAAAAAAAAGCCTTGCATAATTGTTTTTTGGTTGATGATAAAAAATGACTGTTGAGAGATGGTATTTTTAGGTTTGTTGTCAGACATGTTGTTAGATCTTCTATTATCTTATCAAAACTCATGAACGCAAGCTAGGAAAAAAATAGATGTGTTTGCTTTTTTAAACTCAAAAATAAATAAAAAATGTAAGGATATCTATCTATTCAAGTGGTACAATACTTTTTATGAGCTTTTTATCCAGATTATTTAACAAAAACTCTGTGAAATACTGGGTAATGATAGCAGTTTTTCTTGCGTCATCATGGCCCTTATTACAGCCTAGCATCTTTAAGATCCATGATTTTACTCATGGAGCAAGAATTGCTGAGATGTTGAGAGCACTCCAAGATGGACATTTCCCAGTTCGCTGGTCGCAAAACTTTGGTTACGGATATGGCATGCCTCTGTTTCAGTTTTATGGACCGTTGCCATTTTATATTGGAGCGATTTTTTACTGGCTGACCAACTCGCTTGTGGGTTCGGTAAAGTTTATCTTTTTAGTTGCTAACTTTTTCAGTTTGTTAGGAAGCTACCTACTGGGTAAAAAATTATTTAAAACCGATCTCGCCAGTATCATTACCTCGCTTGCGTTTTCTCTTGCACCTTATCGATTTTTAAACTTATATGTTCGTGGTGCAGTTAATGAACTCTGGGGAATGATGGCGTTGCCTTGGATTGTTTGGGGAGCACTAAAGATTATCAAACAAGAAAGATGGGGTTGGCTGAGCTTAACTCTGAGTTTGTCAGTTTTATTTTTAAGTCATAATATCTCAACCATGATCTTTACTCCGTTTATCATAGGTGTTGTTTTATTGCTGTTATTTTTTGAGTTTTTTGAAACAAAATCAGGTATTGCCAACTTTAAGAAATCTTTTAAAACGATAATTGGTTCTGGACTGATGGCTACCGGCTTATCAGCTTTTTATTTATTTCCCGCTTATCTTGAAAAAAGCTTTACTCAAGTTGAGAGGTTTATTTTAGCTGAGTATTTTGATTTTAGAATACATTTTTTATATCTTCGTCAATTTTTTCAACCTAATTGGGGATTTGGCGGGAGCGAGTATGGACCAAACGATCCAGTTACTTTTTTCTTGGGCTATGGACAGATTCTCTCTTTACTTTTAACAATTTTTTTAATATTTTTTTTATCTTTTCAAGTCATTATAAAGAAAAACAAGTTAGTTAAAAAAGAGCTTTATTTCATCTTGGGAATAATGATCCTGTTTTTAATCGTAATATTTTTGACCTTACCTTGGTCAGAGTTTTTTTGGCACAGTATTGCGCCTCTAAAATTTGCTCAGTTTCCTTGGAGATTTTTGGGGATTGGAAGTTTTCTTTTGTCAATTATTGCAGGCTGGTCACTCCAGCAAACAAGACAAAATCATAAGCTTAATATCATTGCTGTCATTGTTTTACTCTCCACCCTGCTTCTAAACTTGCGATTTGTTC
>Ga0172382_10003943_pt1 | contig 23112 bp, 23 predicted proteins | sample Leawel138RmetaG_FD_122245 | JGI IMG/M metagenome (GOLD analysis project Ga0172382, IMG submission 122245) | Leachate microbial communities from a municipal landfill in Southern Ontario, Canada - Leachate well 138R metaG | ecosystem: Engineered > Solid waste > Landfill > Unclassified | place... | reverse complement strand
GGCATAAATTCACCTTTAAAAACGAGCTAAATCAATCAACCGATAAGCGTACTGATAGCGGAAATCGCTCAGTTGGCATACCACCATACTCAACTACTGCATCAGGATCCATTAATCGCAGCCTAGGGAATCGAGCAACCATCTTTCCGATTACCTTGCGTAAAACTGTTCGCGCTAAAGCATTACCGGCACAGAAATGCGTCGCATGCCCAAAAGTACTGATATCCTTTGGATTACGGGTAATATCAAACTTTTCTGGATCAGGATAAAAGTCCGGGTCGTAGTTAGATGCACCCATGGATATATGTACCACCATACCGCGATAAAGTGGGGTGCCATCAACCTCACAATCCTTCATCACAAAACGATGGCGGTAGTTACCTAAAGAGTCGACTCGAAGACACTCTTCAATAGCACCGTTTATCAACGACGGATCTTGCTGCAATAATTTTAGCTGATCAGGGTGCCTACACAAACGTAAACTACAAAGACCAAGTGTCGCAATTACCGTCCCCAAACCCGCGGTAAACAACTGCATCAGAATGCTAAATAGATCCTCTGTACTCAACTCACCTTTCACATCATGGGCATCTATGATGCCGCCTACTAAATCATCTTTCGGTGGTGAATTACGACGCTGCTCAATTACATTGCTGCAATATTCATAAGCCGCATTATAAGCATCCATATATTCTTTGGGTTTAGCTGCACCTTGCGGCACCGTAGCGACTAACTCTAGTACATCATTGAAGCGTGTAAAAATAGGCCAATGTTCCTGCGGTAATTCCAGTACCCCACCGAGCAATAAACGATACATAAAGGGCGCTGCAAAATCACTAATCATGTCAAAGCTACCCTTAGCCGCAACCCCTTCAATCATCTCATCCACCATGCCATCAATAACATCTTGATATTGAGCCACTCTCCTTGGTGTAAAACCCGGTTGAATCAGGCGACGTAAAGCAGTATGCTCTGGCGGGTTAAACTCGGTAAGTATCGGCAGGCCGTTAAAATAATCAAACATATCAACACCCCAGCCCGGCTGGGGTACACCTGAAATAGTCTCGTAATCAGTAAAAGCCCATTTAACCTGATCATGACGACAGATAACTGCATTAGGACGACCATTAACCATGACATAAAATGGTGATTTTTTTGCCCACTCCAAAAATCGAGGAATAGGATTCGCTTTCATTTCCTGGCCAAACAAATCCACCTCAACAAAAAGAGATGAATCCAATTCTGGAATTTCTGGCGGCGCAATATTTGCGTTAGCTGTCATCTGTATGTACTCCTATAAATATTTATTACAATTAACCCATCTGTGCTAACACGTCACCGACGTGGGCTTGATGAATAGAAATACCACCGTCGACAGAGAAGGCCTGACCAGTAACAAAACTTGAATCATCAGAAGCTAAAAACACCAGTGCTTTAGCAATATCTTCCGGCTGACCCAGGCGCGGCATCAGGGTATGTTTTTCCAACATAGCCAATGTTTCTGGCGGCAACATGGAGCGAGATAGGTCAGTAAGAATTAAACCCGGCAAAATAGCATTACAACGAATTCCCTGCTTGCCATACTGGGTTGCGGTGTTACGCATTAATGCATTTACAGCAGCTTTAGACGATGAATAGGCAGGATTAAAAATATCACCCAACAGTGATGTGCCAGAACTGGTATTAATGATTGAGCCACCACCTGATGCAAGCATCAATGGAATACAGTGTTTGGTCATTAACATCGTGCCACGTACATTCACCTCATAGGCTGAGTCCCACACCGACTGCTCTAAATCAGAAATCATGGCATCAGCGGCCATTTGAGATGGTCGGGTATCTGCCGCATTATTATGTAAAATATCAAGTCGTCCATAAGCTTCTTTGGTGGCAGCAACAAGAGCAACAATGGTATCCTCTTCAAGTAAATTCACATACTGTGCAATGGCTTTACCACCAGCGGCATTTATATCGGCTGCAACTTTTTTTGCGCCTTCGATATTAATATCAGCAACCACTACAGCAGCACCTTCGTTAGCCAGCGTTTTGACACACGCTTCACCAATGTTGGCGCCAGAACCTGTCACAATAGCTACTTTACCTTCCAATTTCTTAATCATGTTTCTTCCTCTTTTTAAGATTGTTAATTTATTTAATTATTTAATTATTTAACCGGTAAAAATTTATTGCGCCGCCGATAAATTAATATTGCTCACTAAAATAGCCGCGCGACTTTGAGCAAATACCATGGTACAAACCCAGCCAATCCCCGAACCTCGACCTACTACCAAACCCAACTTATCTGTCAATTTTTTATCCATCACAGAACCTTTTTATTACTTCCACATTCTACCGTTATAATATCTTACCGATCAGGTTTCCATCTTTGATGGCTTCATCAGTAGCAAATACACTCCACTTAGCTTCACGAGCATCACCGATAATATGCAACTCAGGCACCTTGTCGATAAGCTCATGGAATAACGCTTCATGCGGCGGCTTTGAAGTAATTAAAATCACATTATGTATATCAGGAATTTCAGAAACTTCACCCGTGTAGTAATTTTTTAAAATGACTTTTTCTGGGTTGATCTCTTGAATCTTAGTATGTGGGATAAACTGAACTTTAGGCAGCAAGCGCGAAGTAATTACCTTATTAATACCCAACTCATCCACTGACATGGCCAAACCACTATCAATAGTAACAAAAATCACTTCTTTACCTTGATCAGCCAGTAATTCGGCAATACCGGGGCCTACTTCGTATGAGGTGTTATCGTAAACAACAATTTTTTCGCCTACTCTGGAAAAATCTAACAGCAAATCTTCTGGAGTAATCACATGACCGTAACCTAAATCGTGACCGGGAATTTCAGTCAATTGGTTTTTACTGATACCAGTACGTGAGTAAGTCGAGCCCGTCGCAATCACAACTGCATCGGCGCCCATAGCTTGAATTGACTCAGCGGTAGCCTCTGTGCGCAATTGAATATCGACATCTAATTTACTTAGCTGCAGGTTTAGCCAACGCACGATATCGTGGCGCTCTTCTAGCCCTGGCAACTTACACTGCATAATGACGTGCCCACCCAATTCATCTCGTTTCTCTATGAGCGTGACTTTATGGCCACGTTTGGCGGCGACCATGGCCGCTTGCATACCAGCAGGACCACCACCAATAATCGCAACATGCTTTTTAGTATCGGCTTGTATTAATAATTCATGCTCGTGACTAATATCAGGGTTAACCGTACAACCCACTGGGTGACCAATACACGAACGCAAGAAACAGCCTTCTAAATCGCCAATGCAAGCGCGAATCTCGGACTGTTGTTTATCTTTAATTTTGTTGGCCCACTCTGGATCAGCAATCATAGAACGTGCCACGAACACCATATCGCACTTACCGTCTTCAATAGCTTGGTCGGCAAACTCACCCGTAGTGATACGACCACCACTAACAACCGGAATATTGGTAACGACTTTTTTAACCTCAGCCGCAGCGTAAAGGTGCGTCCCTTCTTGGGGTAAATAAGATGAAGGGTAATGATATTGTGTCATTTGCGGCTTTTGCCCACGAGCGGTAATTCTTAACCAGTCAACCAACCCCGAGTCGGCCAAGTACTTAGCCATCTGTACACCTTCGTCAGTCTCGTGGCCGCCAAGGGTTGATTCATCAGCATTTAAAGCAATACCCAGTACAAAATCCGGTCCACATTCAGTGCGAATCCCTTCCAGTATTTCAATAACCACGCGCATACGGTTGATCATATTACCGCCGTATTGGTCGGTGCGCTTGTTATACAAAGAAGACACAAAGCTTTGCATACCTGCGCCACCGCCAATGGGAAATTCAAAACCGTCGGCACCAGCTTCTTTAGCATGTTTTGCCGCAATAACGTGGTCGTTAGCAAGTTTTTGAATTTCGCCCACGGTCATCGAGCGTGGCTGGGTATCAGTTAGTACAGTATGCGGGGCAATACCAGACGCTTGCGCTTGATTAAAATCAGCCATCATCCAAACACCTTGTACAAAGGTTTTGGCGCCCCATTTATGAGTAGCATTAACTATTTTTTCAATAGCGTGAAGATCATCTCGATCATAGGCTCGAATAAACCACCCCGGTGGTACTAATGGCGCAGGCTGAACCTGACAACTGGCAATACCCATAAACCCAGCGCCGCCTTTAGCTCTGGCTTCAAAATATCCCACCTGCTGCTCGGTACCAATACCTAAACCCACCATACCGTGTGGCGACATGAAAATTCGGTTACGGATTTCCAATGAACCTATTTTCATAGGAGTAAAAAGATGCTTGAAATACGTCATGGAAAGCCCTCTAAAAAATATTTTTAGTTGATATTTAATAGGCCTAGCATAACTCAAGCAATCTATCCCTGAGATAATTCCATTTTACAACTGGCAAAAGAATTAATTTATAAATAGAAAATGGCCTAAATACACATAAAAAATGCACATAAAAAAACCGCAGTGTTTTAGCACTGCGGTTAGATTTAAAGGCGTTTTCAGGCAAGTTATTGGTCAGCCCAATTTGTTGAGAGGTTACAAAGGCTATTAGTAGAACAAGGCTGTTTTTCGTACTGAGTCTAATATTGGTTCAGACTGCCAACCTAAATCACGCTCCGCTTTACTGTGATCTATAGCCGTCATAATGTCCATCAACCGTAGCATTTGAGTAATAAACATCAAATCCCGCTCTGTCAAGGTGGCAATGAGCACCCACTACCCCCAGACAATACATCAACGAGGGATGCGAATATTCGGTTTGTTAACGCCAGTGGCCTCAGCCGCGGCCGTATAGATCACCATAAAACCGCTCTACATCCAACCCATCAATATTACGGGTATCACTGGACTGGCGATTCATTACTCAAACTGAATGCCCAACCTCTAGTTAGTTGACGAACTACATGAGAACCGAGAAAACCATTCCAACCAATAATCAACATTGCCTGATCAGACATTCTTCGATCTCAGTTTGATGATGAGAATTAACGCTTCCAGGGATCACCCAGTGCAGAAGCAACCATTAGGTTGTTCTGCATAGCACCATCAACCACAAGATTTACACCATTAATATAAGCTGCCCCCGGACTCGCCATAAATGCAATCGCTGCCGCTTGATGCTCAGGCAAACCGACCATACGCGAGGGGTTACGATCCTGTGCCTGCTGACGTAACTCTGGGTCAGAATACCTCGCATCTGTCATAGCAGTGTGTGTGGAGCCAGGCGAAACGCAATTACAGCGAATACCATCAGGCCCCCACTCGATCGACATTTGACGAACAAGCATAATCAAGGCTGCTTTACTGGCACTGTAGGCTGCCAATGGTGGCGATGGATTCTCACCCGAAATAGAGCCAGTAGCAACAATGTTACCACCAGACTCTTTGAGTAAAGGGTGCGCAGCTTTACCTAATAACCAGGTTGCGCGCGTGTTAATTGCCATCGAGCGATCGAATTGATCCACCTCCATTTCCAACAAAGTTGCACGATTAATAATGCCAGCGTTGCTGATTAACGTATCCAAACCACCGAACGCAGCTTTAACCGCATCAACAATTTGCTGCGGAACATTTACATCCGACAAATCGCCGACAAAGGTTTCTATCTGCGCGCCATCGGCACGCAGATCGCTAGCTAAAGCATCTAAGCCATCTTGGTTAATATCCACCAATAATAGTTGTGTAGCTTCGCCCCGGGCCTGAGAATCTCGATGGAGTTGCTTGGCAACGGCTAAACCAATACCACCAGCAGCACCTGTAATAATTGCTCGCATAATTACCTCTTATATTTCGCGATGATTAGTATCGTTATCTAGTATGAACGAGGTAAGCCAAGGCTTTCCGCGATAGAATTACGCACCATTTCATTCGAGATTGGTGTCATCCGCAAAATGCGGTGATCACGCCAATAACGCTGCATATCAGTTTCGGCGGAATAACCCATACCACCCATTATTTGAATACCCAAATCGGCCGCTTTTACTGCATTTTCGGTCGCTACCATTTTCAGCATATTCGCTTGCACACCACAGTCTTTACCTTGAGCCTGTAACGTTGCCACGTAATAAAGCAATAACTCAGTGGTTTGCTGCCAGGTAGCAATATCAGCCACATAATGCTGCAAAATTTGGAACTTCCCTATAATTTGACCAAAGGCTTTACGCTCTTTCATGTATTGCACAGCATCTTCTAAAACACCATCTATCGCACCTAAACACTGTGCACCAACCATGATGCGCTCGTTGTTTAAAGTGGGCAGCATGGCGTACCAGGCCTTACCAGGCTCACCTAATACATCTTCATCGGGCACAAATACGTCTTCGTAGGTTACCGAGCACGAACCCATAGCACGCATACCTAATTTAGGTAACAAGGTAGCAGTAATGCCAGGTGTCTTAGCATCGACAAAAAACATGGTTAACCCGTGATGTTTTTTCTCTACATTTTTGTCGGTACGGGCTAGCACCAATAAACGATCAGCCACCTTAGCACCTGTGGTCCACATTTTGGCACCGTTTAAATTCCAGCCGCCATCGACCTTTTTAGCAACTGTTTTCATCGCGCCAAGTACATCAGTGCCACCATCAGGCTCAGTCATACTCAAAGCTACCCGCAAACGGCCTTCGGCCATGGGTAATAACCAACGCTGCTTTTGCTCTTCTGAGCCAACCGCGCCAATGGTTTTTGCGCCACCAAAAGAGGTAAGTCCCCACACCCACAATAAACCGCCGGCGGTTCGAGCAAACTCACGGGCAAAGATCATCTGCATGACCACATCACCACCAAGACCACCGTATTCTTCAGGAATACCAATACCAAAAAAACCTTGCTCAGCAATTTTATCCCAAAGGGCTAATGGATAATTTTCTTCATCGGCTTCCAACTCGCGCATCCAGTCTTTTGGTGCTTCCGCGTTCACCCAGCGGCGGATAACATCTCTAAACGATTTTTGCTCTTCGCTTAATTCAAAATCCATAACGTCTCCAATACACGTTAAATTAAATCGGCAATACTTGGCAGAAAGTAACAACCCAAGCATTAATTCGCTAAATACACCAGCGCATCATTATACCTACAGTAGCGCCATACCATACCTATCTTCCGATAAATCAAGACTATAGTTGACAAAGCAGCACCCGCCATTATCCTTACGGGATGATTAACATAACATACCAAAACCATCATCAGAGCTAGCTATGAACAATGATAATCGCAACAAGGGTGCAGCTATGGTTATCGGCGGCAGCGGTGGTCTGGGCAAGGCAATTTGCCAAGTACTTGCGAAGGAATGGGAAGGCCTATTCTTTACCTACAACCGCAATAAAAATGCCGCCGAAACACTTAAACAAGAGTTAAGCCCACTGTGCCCTGTAGATTACTGCGCTATGGATGTGACTGACATAGACTCAATCAAACGAGGCTTCACACAAGCCAGTGAACAATTCGACACAATTGGAACTCTTATCTTTGCCAGCGGTGCTAATATTGAGCAACCCTATGTCGCCGATATTTTACAAGATGACTGGGATAACGTTTTTAATATCGAACTCTCAGGTTTTACCCGGTTAGTACGCCAGATCATCCCGATTTTTCGTAGCCAGGGTTTTGGTAGTTTAGTGAGTATCGTCTCGTTTGCCCCCTATCACTTCCCCCCGGGTGATGCACTTTCAGCAGTACCCAAAGCCGGTATCGAAGTATTATGCCGCGCTATCGCCAAAGAAGAAGGACGCAACGGTATTCGTGCCAACTCAGTAGCACCCGGTATTATTAATGCAGGACTCGGCAACGTATTCCAAGACACATTATTTAGCCCGGAAATATGGCAAAAACAATGTAAACGCGTGCCACTAAAACGTTTTGGCGAAGCCGATGAAATAGCCCATACAGCGGCATTTTTAGCTTCAAACAAATCAGCCTACATCACCGGACAAACCATAATTGTTGATGGCGGTCTTAGCCTCTAAACAAGAAGTTATTGCTTCGCTAAGCATATCAGCTCAAGATTCTATTAAAGGTTGATCTGCAAACTGCATCTTGCCCCAACCGATTTCATAGGTAGTGATGGTCGCGGCCTCAAAATACATTGCCTTGCACTTCCAACCCTGCTCAGTGCGCACATAATCGTTGATATATTTGCCAATAGTCCAAAGAGCCTGGCCACCCGGCATAGTGGTAGGAACAATTGCATGCCACTCACCGTGAGCACTGTCGCCATCAACTTCTATCAGCGGATTAGTTACGCAGTGAATAATAAAAGGCACCGCTGCAAACTCTTTAAACAGGGCAATAATAGCCCGCCGCCCCTCTGCTCGTGCAGTACCACTTGGCCCCTCCCAAATCCCATCCTCTACAAATAAATCAGCAACCGCCTCGGGGTGCTGATGGGTAGGCCCTTTCCAGCCACCGTCGTTATAGTCGATATAACGAGCTTGAATCTTGGCTATTTCATCGATATCTTCCAAGCGCTGAACACGCTCTTCGAGGGTTCGTCTCATACAGTGCTCCCAACTTATAATTTTATCTGAAGCCTTCCCGTACTAAATTTTTACACCCAAAATAAACACCTCACTACAACAAACAATAAATGCCATAGTGAGGTGCTTTTACTTTTAATGACAGCCGTGCATACCGCCGTCAACAATCAACTCACCACCCGTCAAGTATGATCCTGCACGGGAACAAAGAAAAATACACATCCCTGCAATATCTTCCGCCGTACCCAAACGCGCCAGCGGCACTCGACCAATCAACTCTTGGGCTTTTTCCTCCTCACCACGAATATGTGCTGTCATACCCGTGGGAAAATACCCAGGAATCACCGCATTAACGGTAATATTGTCACCCGACAAATCAGCCGCTAACACTTTTGATAAATGATGAATGGCGGCTTTACTTGAAACATAAGAATAGGCCGACAAAGGCTCAACCAACTTGCCAGCCAAAGAGCCAATATTAATCACCCGAGCCGGATTAATAGCGTCAGCAGCACCTGATTTTTTTAATTGAGGCAACAGTTCTCGAATCAGGGTAAATGGACCCTGAACATTCACCGCCATAATCGGCGCCCAAGCCTTATCAGGAAAGCTTTCCAGTGGCGCGCCCCAAGTGCGGCCAGCATTATTAATCAATATATCCAGCTGCTGCTCATGCTCTTTAAAACGATTAGCTAGATCCACTATTGCCTCAGGACTATCCAAGCCTGCTGGCAGCGCAATACACTCACCAAATTCACTAAGCGCCTGAGCCGACGCGGCACAAATATCAGCCTTTCGTGAAGTGATATACACTTTAGCTCCAGCTTTCACCATAGCTTCGGCAATCATATAACCCATGCCCTGTGCGCCACCGGTAATCAGGGCAATTTTACCTTTAATGCTAAACAACTCATTCATAGCAACGTCACCCCAATGCTATTGCGAAATATTAATAATGATTTTCCCCATCTGATGCTCTTTCTCAAGATACATCATGGCATCGCTGGTTTCATCCAACGTGAAGGTTTTCTCGATAACAGGCTTCAAGTTATGCTCTCCAACATAAGCCATCATACCTTTGAAATCGTCCACTGTTCCCATCGCCGAACCAAAGATGGTTGCATGCTTTAAAAAGAAATCAGGCACAGGAACATCAAAACTCATACCACCAGTCGAACCGTAAATCACCACACGGCCACCCATATTCAGCGCCCGTATATACTGCTTAGTCGCACCCGTTGGCGCACCATCAAAAACCACATCGATTCCACCGGACATCTTTGTTAAGGTTTTGCCCCACTTCTCTTCCTTGTAGTTAACACCGCCTTTTGCACCCATAGCAACAGCTTGATCGATTTTTTCCTGTGAGCTACTGGTTACATAAACCTCGGCACCCATAGCAACTGCAAACGTTAACGCCCAAACAGCAACGCCACCACCAATACCAGTAATTAATATTTTTTCGCCTGCCTGTAGTTGCGCTTTAACTGTCAATGAACGCCAAGCCGTCATTCCCGCCAATGGCACCCCAGCCGCTTCGGCAAAAGAAAAACCCTGAGGCTTTGCGGCTACAGCATCAGCTGGAACACAAATATATTCTGCAAAGGTACCTGCATAAGGCATACCTAGACAACCAAATTCCGCACTAGGGTACTTTGGGTTATCCCCCCAATGGGAGGCAGGATAAAGCACTACTTCACTACCTATTACCGCCGTATCGACACCTTCGCCAACAGCATCGATAACACCCGCGCCATCAGCTCCCATAATAGCGGGAAGCTTCATCCCTGGGTAAAGTCCACGGCTAACCCATAATTCACGATGATTTATTGCTGCAGCCTTTAACGCAACACGCACTTCACCAGCCGCTGGGACCGGCGTTTCAAGCTCAGTAATTTTTGGGCTGCCGGGGCCATCTGCTGTTGTCAATAATAATGCTTTCATATTGTCACTCACCTCTGTTGGAACATTAAATTCTCAGCTGGATACTCGCCGGAATTATTCGATTTTTAATGAAGATATTTTTAAGCCTTCGCCGCAGCTGTCTTAACTTAACATTATCAAATAATAAGCGACCATGGATCACCTATCTTCTGACCAAGCACACCACAATAAACTCTACCCCCTAATTAAAAAGCAGGTAATTACCCAGCATCACCCTCACAAACATTTGAACAGATTTTACAGTTTATGTATAATCTTTACCTCCTTTTTAGGTGCTATAATTGTCTACCTAAAAATTTTTATCGCATTCTGAATATGCACCCTTAAAATGCGAGTTTCACGATTAATTGAGGTCTACCCCATGAGCAAACTTAAAGTTGAAGTTGATAAAAAAGCCTGTTGTGCCTATGGGCTATGCGCCGAAATATGCCCAGACGTTTACAAGTTAGATGAAAATGGCATTGTTTATCTTGAAAACGATATAGTACCTGAAGGTCTGGAAGAGCTAGCTCAGGAAGGTGCTGACGCCTGCCCACAAATGGCCATTAAAGTTATTGAAATTGACGGTTAATTAGCTATTCAAGCGAAAAAAGCCCGCTTTTGCGGGCTTTTTTGTGGGTAAATCTAGCCCTCTTGCTCTAGATTATCCGTAAAACCCGCAGGCACATCTGGCCCCCAAAGATAAAAAGAATCTTCCAGGGCATAATTATCTGAAGGATAATCCATATCTGCCGGCACATAATCCATGCCTGCCGAGTACTCGATATAACTTCCCCAAGGATCACGAATATAGTTAAAGTAGTTTGAGCCCAGCACATGTCGGCCCAAGCCCCACTGATAATCGTGACCAGCAAGCGCCATATATGTAGCTCCCAAACCAATATCATTTATAGAGGAAACCTCCCAACTACAATGATGCAAACCAGGACCTGATGAATTAAGTAGCGCAATCATATGATGGTCACTACCGTGTACACCATGCATAAAGCAAACCACATCAAGAGAGCGATCCGACAAACGCAAACCCAAAACGCCTTCATAGAAAGCCAGAACCGTATCAATGTCTTTGGTAAACATAGCAAGATGAGACAAGCGATTGGGGCGCGCACGATCACCATCACTACGTAAAGAAGCCGCTCGCTCACCCACTGCCCCCCCCTTAGCCTCAAAGGGAGCCAAACTTTCGGCTGCAGAGCGCTCAGCAACAATAATACTTACCGCCAGACCCGCAGGATCAAAAAACTCCAGTGCCCCATTTACTTCCTGAAAACTAACACCCTGCCTGGTCAAACTATCCTTAAAACGCGGATAATCATCTGCAAAGCAAGCAAAACAAAGCTTGCTTAACTTCTTTTCAGCAGCCTGAACAATTTTTGCCCAACAATGAGAATGACCGTCAGTAAATAGACCTAAACCATCATTTTCCTTACGGACGATAAGCCCAAAGTCTTCATAAAACTTTTTTGCTACGGCAAGATCCGGAACACTCAAAACAAAATGATCGAGTGAATGTACCCCTAAAACTCCTGGCCGACGCATTTCTGCAGAACTCATAACACCCTCCTAAAAGTTATTAAATTATTCTCAATAAAAAGCTGCTATTACTCTTCGTCTTTAATACCATTACGTAACAAGCCAAGGCCTTCAATTTCAACTTCGCAGATATCACCCGGCTTCAAATATAGCTGCGGCTGACGAAAATGACCCACACCAGAAGGCGTGCCCATAATAAATACATCACCCGGCTCAAGAGTTAAGGTTTCGCTCATCAACGAAATAACCTTGGCTACGGTAAAAATTAATTGATCAGTATTCGACTTTTGGACAACCTCACCGTTAACTCGTGTCTCAATAGCCAAGCCAGCCGCACCTGCTGGCACCTCATCTGGAGTTACCAGAAATGGGCCAAAAGAACCCGTGCCATCGAAGGTTTTACCCACTTGCCACTGCGTAGTTTTAAGCTGGTAATCACGAAAAGTAGCGTCATTAAAAACTGAATAACCAGCAACGTGATCCAGTGCATCCTCTTCAGATATATGACGACCACCACGACCAACGACCGCCACTAGCTCACCCTCGTAATCCAGCGCATCAGAAATCTTAGCACGAATAATAGGTGTATCATGACCAATTAAGCTGGTGGCATAACGTGAGAAAATAGTCGGGTAATCTGGCAACTCAATCCCCGCTTCAGCGGCATGATCCTTGTAGTTAATACCCAGACAAAAAATCTTGGCCGGCTTACTGACTGGCGGCAATATTTCCACAGCATCCATATCCACAGGCTGACCAGCAGCCAATGCCACAGCGGCCTGTTGCAAACCATCACTGGCAATTATAGATTCCAAATCGCCGGGATAATTTTCATCACTTTCAACGAAGCCGTGAAACTGACCATCCTTTCCGGCGACCGCTAAACCTTTACTACCATTGGATAAAAACGATAAAAAACGCATGTTAAATTCCTGCTATTTATATGAATAAAAACTTAGATGACTATTTTAAAGCGCCTTTAAGCACACCCAGCAACACCACCATCCACCGCGACTACCGCGGCCGTAACGTAAGCTCCAGCACGGGACGAAAGGTAAAGCACTGAACCAACAATATCCTCCTCACTACCGAAACGTAGTCGCGGAATCATTGAAGCCGCCATTTCTTGAGCTTCCTTGGGGAAACGCGCCGTCATACTAGAAGGGAACAAGCCTGGCGCAATAGCATTTACATTAATAAAATCTTTCGCTAAATGTTTCGCCAAAGCACGGGTAATGTGGTTAACACCCGCTTTAGTAGCCGCATAAGCATAGTACTCACGAGATGCCGCCATAGTACCGTCAGCTGAACTGATATTAATCACGCGGGCGGGGTTTTCCTGTGTGGCTGATGCACGCAAATAAGGCAACATTTTTTGCGTCAAGAAAAACGCGGGCTTCAAATTAATATCAAAGGTTTCGTTCCAAAGATCTTCGGTAAACTCTTCAATCGGCCCCTCATGAAGCACACCCGCATTATTCACTAAAATATCCAACTGTGTTTCTTGTTCAGCAAATTTAGCGACAATAGCATTAACGCCGTCGACCGTTTTTAAATCGGAAACAATAGCTTTACAATAACCTTTCTCAGACAGCTCACTGGCAACCTCTTCTGCCAGTTTTTGATTGCGAGCCACAATGTAGGTTCTTACTCCCGCCTCCACCAAGCCTCGTGCAATCATTAGACCAATACCAGAAGTCCCACCCGTTACCAAGGCTATTTTGCCTTGCACAGAAAAAAGCCTATTCAGTAAATCACTCATTATTTTTCCTTTATTTTCCCGCCACACAGATCTAATTAGGATGCATAATATCTATCGCGCCCAACCAAAAAGAACAATCTGGACACATATTGTCTATTATGCCAGCATTTTACCAACTAGAAAAGTTATTAACGCCACACTAAGTTAATGCGCCAGCCTCTATTAATACCTATATATCCTCTACACCAAAACCATTTTCTGTTAAAACCTCATATGTATCGCTACCGGCCGAATACACTGGAGAAACTAGCCCCGGCATAGAACGGCTAAATATTGGGAGCTGGTGCAGGCTGGCTGATATCATCAATATCAATACACACACCTCACGCCTCGCAGTGTAGATAATTTGGCAACTGACTGTTTTTAACCGCGTCAGCACAGGACAAAAAAGACAATGGCGAGGATTATTGAAACAGGCAAGCCGTATCTACCACATCTATCGCTGCGCCGCCTTTCTTCTATTCGATTGCAGTTCCTCCTACCTCCATCAACATACGTTTCATTTGCTGAACAAATTCCACAGCAATGGGTGACGACGTACGCCCAGAAAGAAATGCTACCGCTAATGTAATTGACCAGTCTTGATCAATATCAATTAAATTGATACGGACAAAGGTACCCGTCTGACACTCGCTCTGCAGAGCTAATTCCGACAACATTAATACCGCATCTGATTCTAAGGCGATGATCTTGAGCGCCGCTATATCCTCACACACAAAATGTCCCAACCATTGTGCCGAGTCCCCATATTTATTACGAATCAACTGATTAACATCTACACCTTCTACCGCTGGAGACGCTAAAGGAAATTCAGCTAAATCTGCTAATTTAATTTTTCGGCGACCTGCCAATGGATGATCTCGGCGCACAAATAAACCGCCATAATGCTGACACAGCGCTTGCACGTCTAAGCCTCGGTAGCCAGCAATTTGGCCAGAATCTGCGATCAAAAACTCTATCTGCTCAGCCAATAAAAGATCAACTAATTTCGCCGCAGACTGTACCTGCGCAAAAACTTTTAAACGAGGGCGCTCCTTCGCAGTGACTGAGAGAATACGGGGCAACAAGACGTAACCCGGCACAGGCCCTACCCCAAAATGTAACTTCCCCAATTCAACATTACGCATCAAAGCTATATTGCGCTCTAAACTGTTAGCCTGACGTAGTAAGTCACGCGCCCCCGCCAAGACCTCCTCACCAGCCACTGTCGGCCTGACACCATTAGATTGCCGCTCGAATAACACCACTCCGAGCTCTTGCTCCAAGGCCTGAATACTACGACTGAGCGCAGACTGGGTAATAAATAATTTTTGGCAAGCGCGAGCGTAGTTACCCATCTCGGATAACTCCAAAGCGTGTTTAAGCTTACGTAAATCCATGAGTATATCTCATCAAGTTGTATCTATTTTTACATTGGACGCATCAACAAGACTAGCGCAACATAAACCATACAACTAGATAATAATCCCGATGTGGAGAAACACGATGAATCTGCAACAATCTCTGATCATCATTATCCTTACGGTACTTGTGCTAGAAATCCTCAAAGGCCGCCACCGAAATATATACCGAAAAGAAGATATCATTATCACAGGCGGCGCTTTTCTCTTAGGTCGAAACCTAGTTGCACCTCTTCTGGCAGTGGGTATGGCGGCAGGGTTTGCGAAATTAATGCCAGCCTTAAAGGGCAGTCTTAGCGACGCTCCTATTTGGGCAGCCACACTGTCACTACTTTTAATCGGGGAGTTTCTCTTTTACTGGGTTCACCGCGCCGCCCATAACCCCCGTAAACACCCGCACCTATTTAATATGCACGCCACCCATCACAGCGCGCGCTTTTTAAACCTGTCAGTCATGTCGCGTTACAATGTATTTTGGCCTATTGTGCAGCCTTATGCATGGATGGCCAGCCTAGGATTTTATTTGGGGATGACTGAGGCTGTAACATTGTTTTTTATATGTATAATGATTTGGAACACACTCACTCACACTCACTTCCGCTGGGACGACACAATCAGTGAACATCTATCCTTCGGACCAAAACTGGTGCAAGTTGTTGAGTTAATTTTTATTACGCCAAAATTGCATCACACCCACCACGGCTACGGCAAAAATGGCAAAGCTTATCGTAACTTCTGCACTATTTTTAGTTTTTATGATCGCCTATTCGGCACGCTCTACATCCCACAAGGACGACCAGAGCATTACGGAATCATGGGGAAAAATATTGATAACACCCATTATTTAGAGCAGTTGTTTTATCCTTTTTATACAACCTCTAAAAAAAGACACATTAATAGGGTTAAACATTAACAGGCCCTGTGTCGTTGATTTCCTTACCATTAATTATATTTTTAGACACCAAACCTATCGATGCTTTGATGCTGGTATTGAGCTCGCTTTCGCTGCCGGTTTAATATCTCCACACTTTTTGAGCATGGGTAAAAGGACCTCTAGCAAAGAAGCCCAATCCTGAATTTAATATTTTCTACCCAGATTAAACTGGATAAAAATAACGTTCGTGAATAGCACCTTCATTAAAGGTATATATTTCAATGGTTGTTGTATATGTACCTGGCTGGTCGCGACGATGATTTTTTATATAACAGGCAACTTCATTGCCATTAATAAGAAAATCTATTAACTCTACTTCGATATTAGTCCCAAACTGCTCCCACATGTCATCTAGCGCTTTCCACCCGTCAATCACGGGGCCCCCAACGTATTCGAAAGTCAGCTGTGCCGGAGCCATTGTCAAATAAAGCGCCGCAAGCTCTTCCTTTTTTCCTTCATTCCACAGTAGAATTTTTTCTTCAAAAAATTTTTTGATCTTTTGATGATCCAATGTGCTCATAATAATTCCTCTTTGTTATGGTTGTTGTGTATCCAGACTTTTCCACCAGTAAAGTTGATCCGTACTGTTTTCGAGTACTTCCCATGCCTCTTGTATACCGCGCTCTGCATTTTCACTGCTCATACCAAGGCCTGCCATACAAATTCTGGTCATTTCTACGATATAAGCTTTAGGGTGCTTTTCTCCATGTGCCAGACGCTTTGTCGCTCCAACCGTTGCGCCAGTTAACATGTCACTTGCTACTTCGATTGAATTGAATTGCAGTATTTTCTCATCTCTGGCTTTTTCTAAAGCATCAGTAATTATGCTGAAAAGTGGATTGCTTTCGCTTAAGTGCTCAATGAAATCTATATTGCTGGTAAAAACTCCCCAGCGAGGATCCATCGCCGCTCTCGCGAGAGTAATCACTGTTCCTCCAGTAATTTTAACCAACTCCTTGTCTGAGTTTGAAAATAACTTCTGGTAAGATACGATCATCTCATCGGCGAGCTTCTTACCTAGTTGCTGACTTAATTGCTCCAGCGATTGAAAATATTTATAGAAACTGCCACGAGAAACTCCTGCCTTTTTAATAATATCGTCAATAACTACTGCTTGTTTTTTTTCTTCTGGATGATAGACATCCAATGCCGCCTCGAGTAATAGCTCACGCATTCTTTCTCTTTTTTCACGGGCGACACGAGTTCTAAAGTTCTCTTTTTGATCAATAGATTTTACTGTTTCAGGCATTAATTTTCCGATGTAAGTTGCGGGCTATATACAGATATTCTGAGGACCCTAGTGATTCTTTATATTTGGCAACAAAGCAATATTAGACGGCAAATCCAGCTCAGCCCGACCATATAACTCAAGAGATAATGGGCTATTGAGTGCCGAATGCCTACTAGCAAAACTAAGGTCACGCCAATAGCGCTGCATAGGGCTACTGTCAGAAAACCCGGATGGGCCCGCTATATCCATGAGTTTGTTGCCTGCATTTCTTATCTGCTGCATCGCATACCCAGAATCGGCCTGAATCCGTGCTTTATCGTAACCAGTTAAGGGAGTTTCTTGAGCAGTTTCATCAAGCATTTTTGCCGCGCGCTCAATATGTAACCATGCAGAATCAATTTCCATGGTCGCTTCGCCAAATAATTTAACATAGGTGTGGGACTCGCTTTGAGTTGGATAATTCCAGCCCACTATCTTTTTTTCTATCATTTGTTTTTTTACATACTCTTGCATTGCCATGACAGAACCCAATGTAGGACTGAGCACACCCAGAGGAAAAAGAGGTTCAACAGGCATCCGCTCACGAGGCTCGAGCTCTTCGAGAGTCAATAAGTATTCGCTTGTTGGCGCCGCTGAGGCAAGCATTAAAAGTTCCTTAGGTATAAATAAATCTTCCGCTATAACGGTATTACTTCCCGACGCTTTAACACCTAACACATTCCATGTGTTCTGAATGGAAACATTGGGATTATTAATTAATGGTATTGCTGCAAAGGCTGTGTCTATTGTCGTACCGTTACTGTCTAAAACCTTCACACCATTTAGAGCCCAGTCAGCGTGCATACAACCAGATGCGTAACCCCATTTGCCATTAACAATATAACCTCCTTTCGTTGGCGTTGCTGTCCCCATTAATCCAGACACACTGCATAGCAGCTCTTTACCCGTTTTAAATATTAGGTCTGTCGACTCTTTTGCCATAGCAGTCGCAGCGCCTGAGCATCCTGATAATAAACCAAAAGCCCAAGCACTCCCTGCGCAGCCTTTTGCTAACTCAGCAATAGTTTGCATATGAGTAATAATTTTGCAGCCATAACCACCAAACCTTCTTGGCGCCATCATTAAAAACAAACCAGATTTTTGTATCGCATCAAAAACGACATCAGGTATTTTCCCCGCTTGCTCAGCTTCATCCGCATGCTGCTGCAATAGAGGCCTTAGTTTTTTTGCGATTTGGATGGGCTCAATTATTGACGTGTTAGGCTGAAATGTGAAGCGCGTCTGCATATGCGTACCATACCTTTTATGAGTGACTATATTGTCATTATGACACCAATGTTTATTTTGTAAAGGGGTGACTCAGAAGTTTTTAGCCATAAAAACACCGTAATCATTATCTTTAACGCTGGCACCTACTGCACGAACACCCTTACATTTCTTCAAGTAGGCTCAACAATATAGCTCGGCAGTTAACGAATATATCCTTGATCGCTCTGCGGGTTATTGATAAGTAGCTGGTCGACAAAGGCATGGTGATAATGCCGTAAACAGGGCGAGGAAATAAAAGAAGACACAGATCAGCCAACGACATCGCACAGGTGGCAATACCAGCATGGAGACATATCACACTCGGGCTATTTACCCTATGATATGCGTGCTTTTAAACAGAGCGCTAAATTCTGCAGCGGGCATGGGCTTGTTGAAATAAAAGCCCTGAACCTCGTCACAGGAATTGCGTTTAAGAAAATCCGCCTGCTCTTGTGTTTCGACACCCTGGGCAACAACGGTTAAGCCCAGGGATTTACCCATAGTGACGATCGCCTGAGCAAGGGTTTTGTCTACGCCAGCATCGGCGATATCACGGATAAAGGTGCGATCTATTTTGATAGCATCGAGTGGGAACTGCTTGAGCATGGCAAGTGACGAATAACCCACGCCAAAATTATCGATAGCAATGCGGATGCCAATTTGTTTCAGGTTATTAAGCACTATTAACGCTTTTTCCACATTCTGCATCAGAACATGCTCACTGATTTCCAGCTCCAGTAAATTCGCGTCCATACCGGTTTCTTTAAGCACAGTAACGATGGAGGTAGACAGGTTTTCATGGAAAAATTGCTTTGAGGTCAAATTCACAGCCATGTTTAGCTGGGGAAGCCCTTGTTGCTGCCAACTTACATTTTGCTCACAGACGGTTTTCAGCACCCAGTTGCCAATGGGAATCAGCAACCCTATATCTTCAGCCACCTGGAGAAAACGCAGGGGAGCAACCATCCCCAGATCCGGGTGCTGCCAGCGTAACAGCGCCTCCATTCCTGTGACTTTGCCACTGACCACATCTCGTTTAGCTTGGTAAAACAGTTCGAGCTCTTTGTTCTCCAGAGCATGGCGCAGGCTTGACTCCAGTGTAAGACGCTCAAGGGATTCCTCATGAAGCTCTGCAGAATAGAGCTGAAAGTTATTTTTACTCTCTTCCTTCACCTTATACATGGCAATATCGGCACTTTTGGTTAAGGTTTGTTCGTCGAGACCATCATCGGGGTAGATACTGATACCGATACTTGCAGTAACGCCGGATTCCTGCCCCGAAAGAATAAAAGGTCGTGCGACGCTGGAAACAATTTTCTGTGCCACAGTGAGCGCAAAAGCGTTTTCATCGAGTTCCGGCAACATCACCACAAACTCATCACCACCGAGACGAGCAACAGTATCGCTGTCTCGCAAACAGTTTTTCAGGCGCTCGGCCACTTGCTGTAACAACTGGTCTCCGGCGTCGTGACCCAAGGTGTCATTGATATACTTAAAATGATCAAGATCGAGAAACAGCATTGCAAGCTTTTTACCGTTGCGCTGCGCTAGACTGATATTTTGACTGAGTAGTTTATTGAACAAGCTGCGATTGGGGAGCCCAGTGAGGCTGTCATGGTAGGCGAGATATTCGATCTGCTCCGCATGAACAATACGAGCCTGTGTTTCTTGGCGACGGATCTTTGCCAAGTTATAACTCATTCGCCACAGCAAACCAATAATCAGCACCAATAAAAGATTAGCGCCAGTTGCCCGCCACAGATAAGTTTCTGCATATTTTTCAGCTACTTTGAGCTGCTCCTCCTGAGATAGGCCAACAATGACCGCCAAAGAGAAACCATAAAGTTCGCGGGCGCTGAGATAACTTAGTTCCCCATCGATAGGCGACGCGGCAATGATAGCTTTGGTTTCAAAGCTATCCATACCACTCATCAGGCGTTGATAGTCCAGAGCTTGCTGGGAGGTAATATCATCGCCCTGACGCACAACCTTAATATTGCCATCGGTACCCACCAAACCGAGCAACCCCTGTGCACCCATCTTTGCAGAATCATAGCTGCTGACAAAAAAAGCAGCGTCAACATCGATAATACTGACGCCGGCAAACCGTCCATCAGGACCATCGATACGGTGGCTGAACTGAAGAGCAAATGGCTCCGTGCCTGTCTGCGGTTTGACCGAATTGATAAGGAGAGGCTCTCCCTGCTGATGACGCTGAAACAGTGCCGGATTTATCGGCAAAGTTGAATCCTCTGTACTGGCAACCACATCGCCCTGAGTATCGACAATGGCCACGGTAAACAGAAAGGCCGGCGGCAATAGCTCGTAGAGATCCAACGTAGACAAAAGCCCCTGTTGTTGCTGTAGACCTTGATCCTGCTGATCATAGGCAAACTGAATGACTTTGAAATTTTGCGTGATTTCACGCAGAACCCGAACCACCTGCGCTTCGTAGGTATCAGTGAGCTCCCTGGTCAAAGCGAGCGCATTTTCCTCTGCGTTACGACGCTCAACCTGTATCAGGTTTATCGTTGTCGCCCACAAAATAATCATCATAGCGGCAGCAAAAAGCGGGAACATAACACTCGATTCCGTCACCCTGTGGGCGGAATAGAACAGCTGTTTGAGAGCAGCTTTGCAGGTATCTTTACCTGACATAATGCATCCTAATTGTATCGATCAATGGGGTTTAAAAGGATGGTGATCCTCAAGGTACAATATCGACAATTTTTACGTTCACGCTGGCATTACCCTTTTGGATATAGCCGATACCGCGGGGGTTGCTGAGGATAAATTCTTCCACTGCATCGTCATTTTCCAGCTGTTTAGGGGGCTGTCCCCTACCAGTGAAAATGATTTTTGACCAGTGAGCTTTTAACTGTGCCGCAGACCAGCCCACGTTTTCATTATAGAAGTCCTGCCTCTGCTCATTAGCGTCCAACTGGTCAACCGGGAGCGCACGACCGCCGCCAGGAAATGTACTGGATCGTCCTAGAAAAATATTGACCAGTTGTGCCCGTGTTATCGTGGTCAGTGGGTTCTCCATTGACACGATCACTGCCACCTCTGCACTTACAGAAAAGCTGCTCAGGCCGATCAAAATCGATGTCAGGATAATTCTGATACGCATCACAAGAGAAACCATTAAAAAACAAAGTCCATGGAGAGACTGAGCAGGTTAGCACTATCCCCAGGCTCAAAACTTGGCCGGGGGTTCACTAGGCGGCCACTGGAACCGGAACCCGATTCGGTACGCAGGTGCTGCAACTGAACCTTAAGAGCGACACGATCCAATGCGTCCCAGCGCAAACCAGCGGTAATACTTTCCTGATGGAAGGCAAAGGCGTTGACCGGTATATCGAGATTGGCATTGAGCGCCATTGCCGTTTGCGCCTGAGCCGTCGACAAGCCATTCAGGGGGATATCTGGTGTAGACAGTTTGTCAGGTTTAACATGAGCAACGGTGACGAAAGGCATGACTGAGCCAAGCCGGTAACCTGCGGTGAAGTACCAAGCGGTAAGGTCCGAGACGAAAGTGGCCCGATTGATATCAGTGCTCGTCCATTCTCCCCGAATCAGCCAATTACCCACACTATGACTGGCACCCAGTGCGAAAATAGTGTACTCGGAGTCATCACTGCGAAATTGGTTGTCAATATACGAAGCCTGTTGTCCAGCTGCTCCAGGTGTATTAGCACCAAAATCACGGAAGCCATCAAACAGGTCATTAAAAAAGGGAGAGCGGATATCCAGGTCCATCGAAGTATAAGATACTCTCAATGAGGTCGCACGATATTGCAGACCATAAACTAAATGGAGTGCATTACTGACATCCGCTTCACTATTACCGGAAAACCTTTTGAAGGTGCTCCCATAAGATGCTTGCAGTGTATGTATAGTCTCTCCTGACGCCCGCTGATACATAAAATCGATGCCATCCTTATTGGTAATCGGATTGACGTCATACAGCTCTTGAGGGGGGCGCATCCAAGGATACGTGTAACCCACCAGCCGCGTCTCCGACTCCATAAAGGTGGGCGCGACAATACGACCAACCCTGATGGTAAACGCCGGTGTCAAGTCATAGCTAAAAAAAGCCCACTCAGTCCTGGGATCATAGCTGCCGTCATACTGGTATTGTGAAACCATTTGGATGACTGCGGACAATCTGTCATTGATTTTTGCATTTAGCTGCAGCCCCAATTTACTGTCCACGGAAAAAGCAACAGTCTCTGAGTAACCAGCGCCGTCGGGTTGGAAAAAGTTGCCCACGTAGTCTACGTCATCCTGACTTGAGTGAGTGGCGCCCAAGGTACCAAAGCCGTGTACTGTTAATTCCGGCCAGTTAATCTCATCTGCGCAGGTAAAGCTGGAATACATCCCAACGATCATAAACAGAACAGCAATCCCTACCATAGGTATTCTGTTAGGAAGTTTTTGGGACGGGGCGGCCATTAACATGTTATAAGGCGATCCATTATATTATTTTTTCTGTTTGC
>Ga0172382_10003942_pt1 | contig 23113 bp, 17 predicted proteins | sample Leawel138RmetaG_FD_122245 | JGI IMG/M metagenome (GOLD analysis project Ga0172382, IMG submission 122245) | Leachate microbial communities from a municipal landfill in Southern Ontario, Canada - Leachate well 138R metaG | ecosystem: Engineered > Solid waste > Landfill > Unclassified | place... | reverse complement strand
GCCTTGGTCGCCTCCTGCGCGGAGTACTCCAGATCCTGCGGATAGTGGTTACGGCCGTCGATGATCACCAGGTCCTTCACGCGGCCGGTGATGTAGAGCTCGCCGTCGTGGTACGCGCCGTAGTCACCGGTGCGCACCCAGGTCGCGTCGTCGGTCGCGCCCTGGGCGTGCGACGGCGTGGTGCGCGACTTCAGCGTGTTGTGAAAGGTGGCGATGGTTTCTTCGGGCTTGTTCCAGTACCCGGTACCCATGTTCTGGCCGCTGATCCAAATCTCACCGATCTGGCCGTCGGGCAGCTCCGACGCCGTCTCGGCGTCGACGATGACCGCCCACTCCGCGACGCCGACCTTGCCCGCGCCGGCCTGGGCGACCGCCTTCGGCGAATCGTCGGGCACCTCGACGAAGCGGTGCGCGTTGAGCTCGTCGCGGTCGACGGAGATGATCTTCGGCGATTCGTTGGACGGGGTCGTCGACACGAACAGCGTGGCCTCGGCCAGCCCGTAGGACGGCTTGATGGCCTGCGGCTGGAAACCGAACGGTCCGAACGCCTCGTTGAAGCGGCGCACGGTGGCCGCCGAGATCGGCTCGCTGCCGTTGAGGACGGCCTTGACGTTGGACAGGTCCAACGGCTCCTCGCCGTCCTTCGGCACACCGCGCGCGGCGGCATGGTCGAACGCGAAATTCGGTGCCACCGAGATGGTGCCGCCGGTGTCACCCTCCTTGCGCGCCATCGCCCGGATCCACCGGCCCGGACGGCGGACGAACGCCGCGGGCGTCATGAACTCCACGTAGTGCCCGATCACTGTGGGCAGCAGAACGGTGATCAGCCCCATGTCATGGAAGAACGGCAGCCACGACACCCCGCGGTCGCCTTCTTCGCCCTGCAGCGCCTCGATCACCTGGACGACGTTGGTGGCCAGGTTCAGGTGCGTGATCTGCACACCTGTCGGAATGCGCGTGGAGCCGGACGTGTACTGCAGGTAGGCGATGGTGTCGTGCGTGACATCGACCGGCTCCCAGGTGGCGCCGACCTCGACCGGCACCGCGTCCACGGCGATGACACGCGGACGCTGGTTGGCCGGGCGGGTGCGGAAGAACTTGCGCACACCCTCGGCGGCCTCGGTGGTGGTCAGGATCGCCGACGGGGTGCAGTTGTCGAGCACTGCGTGCAGGCGGCCGACGTGACCGGGCTCGTTCGGGTCGAACAGCGGCACCGCGATGCGGCCGGAGTAGAGCGTGCCGAAGAACGCCACCAGGTACTCGAGGTTCTGCGGGCACAGGATCGCGACCCGGTCGCCCGGCTCGGTGACCTGTTGCAGGCGGGCCGCGACCGCACGGTTGCGCGCGCCGAAGTCTGCCCACGTCAGATCGCGTGCGATCCCGTCACGTTCGGTGGAGAAGTCGAGGAAGCGGTAGGCCACCTTGTCGCCACGCACCTTCGCCCATCGCTCGACGTGCTTGACCAGGCTCCCGTTATCCGGGAATTTGATCAATCCGTCCTTGATGAACGGGTTGTGGAAGGCCATTCGTCACTCCAATCAAGCGGGATTTCTAGTCCCGAAACCCCGGAGATTCTACTGGGGAAGAGGCTGCCCACCCGTCAGCCACCAGCTTCCGCTCTTAGATTTTCCTTAAACTGTGGTTATGCTAGGCGACCTGCGCGTCCCTGGCCAAATTAAGCGCCGAATCGATCAGGTCACAGGTCAGCCATGTTTCGGCTGCGGAGCACCCTCGATCAGGCCCTGCGCCCAGTTCAGTGTCCACCCGGTCGCAGGGAGACCGTCGAGATTCCAGAAGTCCGGCGTGGCGTACATCGCATGCACGGGCTGGCCCGCGCCCCCGGCGAGCACCTCGAGGGTCTTGGGCAGCGCCGTGATGTTGAACGCCGACTCCGGTGCCGCGCAGATCAGGTCACCCCGGGCACAGATCTCGTAGGTGCGGTCGTTGAGCGCCCCGAAGCCGCCCGGCCTCGGGCCGGTCATCGAGAGACCGAGCGCCGACAGCGTCGGCACCTCGTGCAGCGTGATCTCCGCGCCCTGACCGGGGGCGTTCGGTCCGACCTCCTGGCCGACCCCGGTCTCCCTGCGGCCGTCGGCGATCAGCGTGACCCCCAGCACCAGGTCCTGGTCCACCGGGCCGCGGCCGTTGCCGATGTCGGAGGCGATGTCGCCGGCGATCACCGCGCCCTGCGAGAACCCGACCAGCACATAGCTGGTCAGCGGGCAGCGGTTGTTCATGTCCGTCATCGCCTTGATCGTGGCGCGGGTGCCTTCGGCGCGGCTGTCGTTGTAGGACATCTGCCGGTCCGCTGACAGCGGATTGTGGAACTGTGCGGTGTACGGGACGGTGAACACCTCGAGCCGGTCGGTGCCGAACTCGGCCCGGATCGGATTGGTGACGTTGAGCAGCAGCGCGATCGGAAACTGCACCGGGTTGAACGGGTCCAGGTGCACCGAGGACTCCCACGTGCCGGGGATCGAGATCAGCTGCACGTCGGGGCAGCTCGCATCCTGGAATTCCGGGCGGGGCTTCGACGTGGGCGGCACCCCGGACGTTCCCGTGGGCGGTGCCGCGGTGGGCGGTACCGCGGTCGGCGGCGCATCCGGTCTGCGCAGCACCACGACCACGATCGCAACGATGAGCACCACGACGAGGCCCACAGCTCCGGCGGCGAACAACGCCAGGAGGCGGTGGCGTTTCCGCCGGTTGGTCTTGGCCATGCTCAGGTACTCCTGTACTCCATGCGTGTGTGGGTGCTGCTCGTGCTCAGCAGAGTCGCTCGGTCGCGATCCGAATGTAGTCGGCGGTCGCGGTGTCGACGTCTACCGCCGACGGCGTATCGGCGCTCTCGCTGTCGTCGGTGCCGCTGACGTCGTTACGCACCAGCGGCGCGACGAACGCCCACACCGCCTGGTCGGTCTGCCGGGCCGCGCGGGCCTGACAGACGTAGGAGCCGATGCTCAGCGCCGACAGGTCGCTGGACGGCGTGACACCGGCGGTGTGCAGCGCGTCGAGATAGTCCTGCTGGCGCGGGCTGACGACGAGGGCGTTGGACGTGGATTCCGCGGTGCCCGGGCCGGGCAGTGCAGCGGTCGGGCGGCCGTGTGCGGGCTCGACCTCGGAGCCCATACCCCCGAGCATGTCCCCGTCTGAGCACCCGGTCAGCCAGGCGGCCGGGAGGGCGACCAGCGCACACAGCCCCGCCATCCCCGCCATCGCCGAACGTGAACCGTGTTGCACGACTCCAAGGTACCGGGCGCGGGGCTTGTTCTCCGCTATCCGATCGTTGCCACCAGCTCACCGCTCATCGCGGCGAGCTGACCGCTCCAGGAACCCCAGTCGTGGTTGCCGGAGGTCGGGAAGTCGAAGTGGCCGTTGCCCCCGCCGATTCCACGGTAGTGCTGGTAGAACGTGCGGTTGCTGCCCTGCGCCTGATCGCAGTAGCCGATCATCGCGGGCACGTCGGTGCACGTGGTGGTCGCCGGACTGTAGATCCACAGCCGGGTGTTGTTGTTCACCAGCAGCTGGGCGTGCACGTCGGGGTCGTGCCACTTCCAGCGACCCAACTGTGGCAGGCCCCACATGTTGCGGGTGTCGACGCCGCCGAAGCGGGCAAGTCCGGCGGTGATCGCGCCGTTGAGTGCCGTCGCCGACGGGGTGAGGAATCCGGACAGCGACCCGGCGAAGCGATAACGGTCGGGGTGGAAGGTCGCCATCGTCAGCGCCCCGGTGCCGCCCTGCGCGGCACCGACGATCGCGTGCCCGTTGGGGGCCAGACCCTTGTTGGCGGCCAGCCAGTTGGGCAGCTCGTCGGCCAGGAACGTCTCCCACTGCTTACTGCCGTCCTGCTCCCAGTTGGTGTACATGCTCCACGCGCCGCCGGCCGGTGCGGCAACCGAGATGCCCCGCCCGGACAGCGTCCCCATGGCGTTGCCTGCGGTCACCCAGTTGCTGACGTCGGGAGCGGCATTGAACGCATCCAGCAGGACGACGGCGTGCGGGCCGCCTCCCTGGAACGCGACGGGGATCGACCGACCCATGGCCGCGGACGGGACCATCAGCATCTCGACGCCCTGGGCGCCGGCGGTGGGAGCCGTCACAGGGGCGAGAACCGCCGCCACGGCCACCGTCAAAGCTGCGATCGCTCGAAGCATCGCGTGCATCTGCCCACCTCTTCTTTCGCGCTGTTCGCCACGGTCCGGGGGCCGCCCCCGCAGTAGTGAATCACATCACCCCACGCGACCGGGCGGCAAAACGACTGACGGCGGTGACCCTCCGCGAGGATCACCGCCGTCAATTCTTTTCGTCGTTGTCGGAACCGGGGTCTAGCCGCCCGAGGTCGGCGCGACCGCGTCAACAGGGGCTGCCGGAGCCGAAGGCTGCGGCACCGCGCCGAGCACCCGCTGGATGTCGGGCTTCATCTGCTGCAGCTGCTGACCCCAATAAGGCCAGTCGTGCGTGCCGCCCGAGGGGAAGTTGAACACACCGTTCTTCCCGCCCGCGGCGAGGTACTCCTCCTGGAAGGTCTTGTTGGTGCGCAGCGTGAAGCCCTCGAGGAACTTCGCGGGCAGGTTGTTGCCCGCAACGTTGCCGTTGACCTCGGCAGGCTTGCCGTTGCCGCAGAACACCCAGATGCGGGTGTTGTTGGCGACCAGCTTGGCGATGTTCACCATCGGGTCGTTGCGCTTCCAGGCGCTGTCCGGGTCCTCGGTGCGACCCCACATGTCGTTGGCGTCGTAGCCCCCCGCGTCACCCATCGAGATGTTGACCAGCATCGGCCACCAGCCCTCGGACAGGTTCAGGTAGCCGGACAGCGAGCCGGCGTACTGGAACTGCTGGGGGTGGTAGATCGCCAGCGTCAGCGCGGCGGAGCCGGCCATCGACAGCCCGACGGCCGCGTTGCGGTTGGGGTCCACGCCCTTGTTGGCCGCCAGGTAGGCGGGCAGCTCCTGGGTCAGGAAGGTCTCCCACTTGTAGGTGCTGCAACCCGCCTTGCCGCACGCCGGGGCGTACCAGTCGCTGTAGAAGCTGGACTGGCCGCCGACGGGCATGACCACCGCGAGACCGGAGTCGAGGTACCACTCGAACGCCTGCGTGTTGATGTCCCAGCCGCTGAAGTCATCCTGCGCGCGCAGACCGTCGAGCAGGTACACGCCGGGGGCGTTCGGGCCACCGCTCTGGAACTGGACTTTGATGTCGCGGCCCATCCCGGCGGAGGGCACCATCAGGTACTCCACCGGCAGACCCGGACGCGAGAACGCACCGGCGGTCGCCGAGCCACCCACCGCGCTGATCAGGCCGGGCAGCACGATCGCCGCGAGCGCGGCCACCGTGAGCCGACGGCCCATGCTACGAATCACTCTGGGCAGCGCCCCAACGAGCTTCATGCTTGTGTATTTCCCATCTGTCGTAAAGCAGCAGCGGGCCACCCGCCCTGAGGGGCGGCCCCCGAAAACCGGCCACTTTGCCCGTGTAGTCAACCACACCTTTGTGGTGATCTCTCTTCCGCGAGCGCGGGCGCCGCGGACGTGTGAGGCCCTCACAGACCCCTTCACATGCCTTATCTGACCGACATGGCTGCAGCGTTACGAAAGCAGAAAACCGGTGCTGTCAACAAATCGCCAGCGGCCGGCCCGACGAAATCCGCCCGCCGCTCAGGGTCCGGTCGGAGGAAGACCGGTGTACGGCGGGTTCACCGGCTCGGGCAGCGGCAGCCCGCACCGCTCCAACTCGTACATCGGCACCCTGTCGATGCGGTATCGGGTGAACTCGGCGGCGTTCAGCAGGTTGGACAGAAAACGCCGCGGCCCCATCGGTGCACGGATCGCGTTCAGCACGGCCTCGGTTTCCGGGCATTTCAGCGCGGCCTCAGCCTGCCTGATCCAGTCCTCGTCGAGATACGTCGGGATGTAGGGCGGTTCCTTGAAGAACGGACCCTCGGCCACCGCCCAGTCCGGAAAGAGGTTCTTGTCGTGGCCGATGCGGCCGTCCTCGATCCGGGCCGTATGTGCCGCAAGCGGATTCGCCAGACCGATCTGGTCGATCACCCGGACGTCGAGGCCCACGTTCATCCCGAGCATCCCCAGGTTGGTGAAGAACACCGTGTGCGGCCCGTTGTACTCGCTGCCGAAGCCCCGCGGCGCGTCCGGTGGCGGCGGGTAGGCGGGCACCACATCCCACATGTCGTAGTTGCCGGAGGGCAGGAGCAGCGCGCCGTCGGGGGTGTTCTCGATGGCGGTGAGCACCGCGCGCATCCGCGGGTAGTCCAGGTAGTCGGCCGCGGTCAGGGGGTGGGCGTGGCCGGTGGCCTGGGAGTAGAAGCGGCGCTCGTCGACGATGCCGGTGTACGTCACCCGGGTGGCATCGGCACCCATGCCCGGTGAATTCGCGGCCCACAGCGCCCAACCCGCCACCGCCAGCCACAGCACGCTGGTGGCACCCGCGTAGAGATAGCCTGCGCCGCGGGCCATCCGGCGGCTGTCGGGCAGCATCAGCGGAACCACCGACACAGGTGCCAGCAGGCAGAACAACGGCGTCAGCAGCACTCGGCCGTGCATGAAGTCGCCGCCCTGCCGAATCCAGTAGATGGCCTGCAGCGCGCCGCTGACAAGCATGAAAAGCACCACGGCGGAAGGGCTGCGCACCGTGCGGGCCAGCCAGCCGGAGCCTGCGGAGGCACGGCGGTCCACCCCTGCCGGCCTGCCGCACAGCAGCCTCACCATGATGGCCAGCCCGATCAGCAGCACCGCGGGCGCCCACAGCAGATAGGGCTGATTGAAGTTGGCGAGATAGACCAGGCCCTGCTCCCACTTGGCGCCCGTGGCGTCCTTGGCCAGCGCCGTGCCGGGGAAAAGCAGCCCGTAGTAACCCATCCGGAAGATCTGGTACCCGACCGGGAGCAGACCGCCCGCCACCACGATCAGCGCCCGCGTGCGCCACTGGTCGACGGCGATCAGCATCATCACCAGCGCGAGACCACCGATCAGCGCGAGCTCGGGGCGCACCAACACGGACAGACCGGCGACGACGGCCAACGTCACGTCGAATGACCGTGACGTGGGCCGGCCGCGCAGGCCCTGCGACCAGCGCACCATCATCCACCACAGCAGACCCAGGTAGGCCAGCACCAAACCGTTCTCGAGTCCGGAAGTGGCGAAGTCGCGGGCCGGCGGCACCGCGATGTAGACGAGCGCGCCCGCGGGCAGCAGCAGCGCGCGGCGCCCCTTCAGGGTCGGCTCGTAGAGCCGGGCGGTGCCGAGCATGACCAGCACGACTCCGAGCACGCTGAGCACCAGCGCCAGCGTCAGCGCCACGTACTCGAGTCGGGCCGGGCCGGCCACCAGGCCGCCCAGATACATCAGGTACGACCACACCGTGGACGTATTGGCTTCCACGCGCTCGCCGGCGTTGAAGACGGGACCGTTGCCCGCCAACATGTTCCGGGTCGTCCGCAGCACGATCAGGCCGTCGTCGGCGATCCAGCGGCGCTGCCACGCGCCCCACCCGAACAGTCCCGCCACCACCGCGACGCCGAGCCAGAGGCTCACCCGCACCGAGATGTCGTGCGGGATGGCGGGCCAGCGGGCGAGCCGGCCCGCCTTCGCGGCGGTCACCCGGCCCGGCGCCGCGCTGAGCGTGTCAGCCGAAGAAGACTGCGGCACCGATGGTCCCGATCCACGCCAGCAGCAGCAGTTGCAGCACGCGGTCCTTCAGCGCGATCTCCTCGGGCTCACCCGCCAACCCGCCGTCGACGTCGACGGCGTAGCGCAGGATCGCGATGGTGATGGGAATGATCGTGACCGCATACCAGGAGGCGTTGGCGCCGTCGCGTTCAAAGGCCCACAGGCTGTAGCAGACGACCATCGCGGTGGCGGCCACCGTCCACACGAACCGCAGATAGGACGCCGTGTAGCTTTCCAGCGACTTGCGGATCTTGGCACCGGTGCGCTCGGCGAGTTGCAGTTCTGCGTACCGCTTTCCGGCGACCATGAACAGCGAGCCGAAGGTCATCACCAACAGGAACCACTGCGACAGCGGGATACCGGCGGCCGCACCGCCCGCGATGGCGCGGATCAGGTAAGCCGATGAGACGATGCAGATATCAAGCACCGCTTGATGTTTGAGGCCGAAGCAGTAGGCCAGCTGCATGGCGATGTACACAGCGATGACCACGGTCAGGCTCGGCGATGCGAGAAGCGAGATGCCCAGCGCGGCGACACCCAGAACCACCGCGAGCGTGTAGGCGAGCCACTCCGGCACCACGCCCGCGGCGATCGGCCGGAATCGCTTCGTCGGGTGCTGACGGTCGGCCTCGACGTCACGCGAGTCGTTCACAAGGTAGATGCACGAGGCAGCCAGCGAGAAGGCGACGAACGCGATCAGAATGTTGATCGCCATCTCGTCGTAGTCGTACCGGACCTCGCCGCCGAGTGCCGCGATCGGGGCGGCGAGCACCAGGAGGTTCTTCACCCACTGGCGCGGGCGAATCGCCTTGATGATTCCGCTGGCGAGGTTCTTCGGTGGGCCCGCGGTTGACCCGGTGTCCTGCTGAACTTCGGATGTGCTCATGAGGACGACACCCCTTCTGCCCGGTCGGCGAGCGTATCCCCCAGGCTGCCGACTGCTTTCCCCACGACCGCCCCGACCACCACACCGGCGAGCACGTCGCTCGGATAGTGCACCCCGAGCACCAACCGCGACAGCGCCATCGGCGGCACCAGCAGCGCAGGCAGCGGCAGCCCCGTGGGCCGCGCCAGCAGCACCGCCGCCGCGGTGGTCGACGTGGCATGTGCGGACGGGAAACTCAACCGGCTCGGCGTCCCCACGTTGACGGCGATGGCGGGATGATGCGGCCGCTGTCTGCGGACCACGCGCTTGATGACGACGGCGGCGGCATGGGCCAGCAACGCGCCCGCGCCCGCGGTGACGTAGTCACGGCGCCTGCGCGGGGACAGGACTGCGCCGAGCGCGGCGACCGCCAGCCACCCGAGGCTGTGCTCGCCGAAATGGGAGAGCCCCCTGGCCGCCGCCAGCACCCCGGGCCGGTCGGCCAGCGCGCGCTGCACGGCCACCAGCACGGCGTCCTCGCCGCGCGGCGCGTCAGCCATGGCTGGACTCGTCGAGGAGCACGGTCTCCCACTTCTGCGTGCTGGTCATCGTCGGCAGGGCCGCGCGGTACACCTTGCGCATCCGGTTGAACTTGCGGGCCAACTGGACCTGGCGCTTCACCGACTCGCGCAGCAGCGTGAACATCTTCTCCCGGTCCCGCTGCCGGTAGACGACACCGCGGCCGTCGGCGGTGGTCACCGTCACCCCATCGACGTTGCACAGCGAGAACCACCGGGCGTCCTGCGTCGCCACGTTGATCTGCGGACGGCGATGGTGCTCCGGGTCGTGCGGCTTGAGCTGGTGCACCACACCGCGTGCCAGGCGCGCCGAGATCGACACCGGGTTCGTCGGGATGCTCACCTTCTTGCGCCACCGCTTGTCCGATGGTGCCGGCAGCGCCGTCGCGCTCGGCAGCACCATCGCGTCGGGGTACTCCTGGCGCATTCTGCGCACGTCGGGCAGCGCGGATTCCAGAATCGAGAAGATGTGCTCGGGGCCGGCCAGGAAGTCGTCCATCGCCTTGTTCTGGATGGCCACAGTCGAATACTCAAGGCACAGAAGGTGTTTGAGTGTCGCCTTGAGGTGGCTGGCCAACAGCCCGCTGATCTTGCCGTCCCAGTGCAGAGCCGCCACCACCAGCCGGTTGCGCAGGTGGAAGTACGCCTGCCAGTCGATGGCGTCGTCCTTGTCGCTCCACGCCATGTGCCAGATGGCCGCGCCCGGCAGCGTGACGGTGGGATAGCCGTGCTCACCGGCACGCAGCCCGTAGTCCGCGTCGTCCCACTTGATGAACAGCGGCAGCGGCTGGCCGAGCTCCTCGGCGACCTGCCGCGGGATCATGCACATCCACCAGCCGTTGTAGTCGACGTCGATGCGGCGGTGCAGCAGCCGGCTGCGGTATTCCTCTTCGTCGTTGAGCGGATACTTGGCGAAGTTGTGGTCGTACTCGGTGTTGACCGCCCCGGTCCACATGAAGTTCGCCGAGTCGACCATCTCGCCCATCACGTGCAGGTGGCTGGGCTCCTGCAGGTTGAGCATCTGCCCGCCGACGAGCGTCGGGACCTTGGCGAACCGGTTCAGCGCGAGCGCACGCAGGATCGAGTCGGGCTCGATGCGGATGTCGTCGTCCATGAACAGGATCTGCTCACAGTCGGTGTTCTTCAGCGCCTCGTACATGACGCGGCTGTAGCCGCCGGAGCCGCCCAGGTTGGGCTGGTTGTGAACGGACAACCGGCTGCCCAGCGCGGCGGCCGCCGCCTCGAACCCCGGGTGGTCCTTGGCCTTGTTGGTGCCCTGATCGGAGACGATCACCGCGCTGATCACCTCGTCGACCAGCGGGTCGGAGGTCAGCGCGGCGAGCGCGTTGACGCAGTCCGAGGGCCGGTTGAACGTGGGGATGCCGACCGCGACATTGGCGCGCCCCGGAGCGGGCATCGGGGCGTACCACCCGGCGTGGTGCAGCGTGGACTTGGCGTCGGTGGTGATGTCGAACCAGATCCAGCCGCCGTCCTCGAACGGGGTGAGGTCGATCTCGAACTCGACGGAGGCGCTTGCGCCGACATCGGACCCAGCCGCCGGTTCGACATTTCTGCTGGCGATCGGGGCGCCGCCGACCGTGATCCTGGCTCCGGTGGCCTTGGAGCGGTAGATGTCGACGCGGGCGCTGCCGGTGAGTTCGACGCGCAGTACCACCGCCTCCAGGATCGACCAGCGCCGCCAGTAGCTGGCCGGGAACGCGTTGAAGTACGTGGCGAAGGACACCTCGGATTCGGCGCCGATCTCCAGGGTGGTACGGGTCGGGGCGTGCGCGCGCCTGGCGTTGGTGTCCGATTCCTCTATATAGAGCTTGCGCACGTCGAGCGGCTCGCCCGGCCGCGGCAGGATGATCCGGGCCAGGGGGCTCACCGCCCGTGACTGCCCGGCGTCGAGCGCGCCGGACGGGATGTCACTCATGATCCACTGCTTTCTGTCTCGGGATCGGCCAGCGGCGCACCGTCGCGCAGGTGCGGCGCGAGCGTGTTGTCGTACATGTTCAGCGCGCTGGCGATCGCCATGTGCATGTCCAGGTATTGGTAGGTGCCGAGGCGACCGCCGAACAGGACCTTCGACGACGCCGTCTCGGCCTTGGCGCGCGCCCGGTAGGCGGCGAGCACCGCGCGGTCGGCATCGGTGTTGATCGGATAGTAGGGCTCGTCGTCGTGCTCGGCGAACCGCGAGTACTCGCGCATGATCACCGTCTTGTCCGTCGGATAGGCCCGCTCCGGATGGAAGTGCCGGAACTCGTGGATGCGGGTGTACGGCACGTCGGCGTCGTTGTAGTTCATGACAGGAGTGCCCTGAAAGTCCCCGGTTTGAAGCACCTCAAGCTCGAAGTCCAGGGTTCGCCAACCCAGTCGGCCCTCCGCGTAGTCGAAATACCGGTCCAGCGGGCCGGTGTACACCACCGGAGCGTCCGGATTCTCGGCGCGCAACTGGTCGCGCACGTCGAACCAGTCCGTGTTCAGCCGCACCTCGATGCGGTCGTCGGCGGCCATCTTCTCCAGCCATGCGGTGTAGCCGTCGACGGGCAGACCTTCGTACGTGTCGTTGAAGTACCGGTTGTCGAAGGTGTAGCGCACCGGCAGCCGGGTGATGTTGCTCGCAGGCAACTGCCTGGGGTCGGTCTGCCACTGCTTGGCGGTGTAGTGCTTGACGAAGGCCTCGTAGAGCGGGCGGCCGATCAGCGAGATGGCCTTCTCTTCGAGGTTCTGCGCATCTGCCGTGTCGATTTCGGCGGCCTGTTCGGCGATCAGCGCCCTGGCCTCATCGGGGGTGTAGTACCTGCCGAAGAACTGGCTGACCAGTCCGAGGCCCATCGGGAACTGGTAGGCCTGCCCGTTGTGCAGGGCGAAGACACGGTGCTGGTAGCCGGTGAACTCGGTGAACTGCCGCACGTAGTCCCACACCCGCTGATTGCTGGTGTGGAACAGGTGGGCACCGTACTTGTGCACCTCGATGCCGGTCTGCGGCTCGGCCTCGGAGTAGGCGTTACCGCCGAGGTGCGGACGGCGTTCGACGACGAGGACGCGCTTGCCCAGTTGCGTCGCAGCCCGTTCGGCGATGGTGAGGCCGAAGAATCCGGAACCGACGACGAACAGGTCGAATCCGTCGGCCTGCGGGCGCGCTGCGGCCCGGGGATCAGGAGAGATCATCGGCAGCAAGGGTATCCGACCGCGGCGGCGCCACCCGCGTCGACCGAGCCGCGCAGGTCGCGATTAGCTCACGATTCCATCTCGTAACTCTAGACACACCAGTCACGTCAGTAACATCAGGCACGTACGCCAGTACTAGTCCGCACTAACCCATGTATTAGGGAGACTTCCGTGCCGAACCGACGTCGCCGCCGGCTCTCGACAGCCCTGAGCACAGTCGCCGCTCTGGCAGTCGCGAGTCCTGTTGCAGTTGTTGCCATTACCGAACTATCCGCAGAACCGGGGCGCGACGGCGCACCCCAGCATCGCGAATTCGTGCAGGCCGCCACCATCACCGATCTGCCCGGCGAGTTGTTCAACGCGCTGTCCCAGGGGCTCTCCCAGTTCGGCATCAATCTTCCGCCGATGCCGACGGGACTGCTCACGGGGTCGGGTGCCACCTCGCCCACCACGCTGTCCCCCGGCCTGGGTTTCCCGAGCCTGGCCTCTCCGGGCCTCACGACACCGGGCCTGACCGCGCCGACTCTCACCGACCCGGGCCTGGCGAACCCGGCACTGACCAACCCGGCGCTGACGAGTCCGACGGGCGCAGCACCCGGTCTCACCACGCCCGGACTCACCACGCCCGGACTCACCACGCCGTCGCTCACCGATCCGGCGCTGGCCAGCCCCGGGCTGACCACGCCGGGACTCTCGACGCCTCCGGCGCTGACGGACCCCGCGCTCGGGGCGTTGCCGATCTCGACCTCGGGCCTGGGGACCGGCGAAGTGCCGATCTCGGCTCCGATCGGACTGGATCCCGCGCTCGGGAGCTACCCGGTTCTCGGTGACCCCTCGCTGGCCGCGACCCAGCCCGTCGCATCCAGCAGCGGCGGACTGCTCGGCGATCTGTCCAGCGCGGCCAACTCGCTGGGTGCCGGCGAGGCGATCGACCTGCTCAAGGGTGTGTTGATGCCGGCGATCATGTCGGCGGTCAAACCGCCGGCGCCGCTGCCGGCCGCACCCGTCGCCCAGGCCGCGGGCACCGTGCCCGCGGAGGCCGAGGCCGCACTCGGAGCGGCCGAGGCCGCAATCGAACCGGGCGCCTAGGCCCCGGCTCAGCACAGTCCTACCCCGGAACGGCACCGCAGAAGCGTCAAGCACGCTCTGCGGTGCCGTTGTGTGTGCGTGTCGCAACACAAGCAACACATGTCGCATACGTAACATCAGTCCGTGCTGTATCGTCGCCCCGCACCGTCGATACTGTTCACCGCTCTCGCGGCGACAGTGGTCATGCTGCCGTGGGCGATTTCCGGTGGACCCGACGGTGACGACAGCCCGGCGATGCCGGCGCCCCAGCTCGCCCAGCAGCCGCTCGCCGACCTCGGGGGCGGCGAGTCGATCCGCGAGCTGCACCAGGACACCCCGTTCTCGATGGTGGCGCTGACATCGGAAGACTTCGCCGGCACGTCGGCGCGGGTGCGCGCCAAGAAGGACGACGGATCCTGGGGGCCGTGGTACGAGGCGGAGCCCCTCGAAGGCGTCGGGGCCGACCTCCCCGGACCGCGCGGGACCGAACCCGTGTTCGTCGGGCGCACCACCACGGTGCAGGTCGCGGTGACCCGGCCCTCCGACGCCCCGCCGATCGGGCCCGCCGCTGCGGCGCACAAGCCCGACGGCCCCGCGCTCGGCTATATCCCCGCCAACGTCGAGTCGCCGTTGCCGCTGCCGCAGAACATCACCGCGGTGCTGATCAGCCCGCCGCAGGCGCCACCGGACCTCGTCCCGCTGCCCAACGCCGCCACCCCGGCAGGACAGCCGCCCCGCATCATCAACCGTGTCGAATGGGGCGCCGACGAAGGCATGCGGTGCGGAGAACCGCGCTACGACACCAGGATCCGCGCCGGAGTCGTGCACCACACCGCGGGCAGCAACGAGTACACGCCGGAGGATTCGGCGGGCATCGTCCGGTCGATCTACGAGTACCACACCCGGACACTGGGCTGGTGCGACATCGCCTACAACGCGATGGTGGACAAGTACGGTCAGGTTTTCGAGGGGCGGGCCGGCGGCATGAACCGCCCCGTCGAGGGCGCGCACACCGGCGGCTTCAATCACAACACCTGGGGTGTGGCCATGCTCGGCAACTTCGACGTGGTCCCCCCGACGCCGATCCAACTACGCAACACGGCAACACTTCTCGGCTGGGTGCTGGGTCAGGCCGGGGTGGATCCGCTCGCAACGGTCGTGATGCCGTCCGAAGGCGGCTCGTTCACCAAGTTCCCGTTCGGGGCGTCCCCGACGTTGCCGACGATCTTCACCCACCGCGACGTCGGTAACACCGAGTGCCCCGGCAACGCGGCGTATGCCCTGATGGGCCAGATCCGCGACATCGCTGCCCGGTTCAACGACCCCCCTGGCCCCGAACAACTCGCCGAGACGCTTCGCGGCGGTGCGATCCATGCGAAGTGGGAGGCGTTGGGTGGCATGAACAGCTACCTCGGCAGGCCCACCTCACCCGAGGCGTCCGGAGAGGGCGCGACACGCTACGTGACGTTCGAGCACGGGGCGGTGTACTGGTCACCGGAAAGCGGTGCCGAGCCGGTCACCGGTGAGCTGTACAACGCTTGGGGTTCCCTCGGATTCGAGCGGGGCGCGCTGGGCCTGCCGACCAGTGCCGAGATCCCCGAACCTCTGTGGATCGTGCAGAACTTCCAGCACGGGACGCTCAACTTCGACCGGGAGACGGGAGCCGTCACCCGCGTCATCGACGGTGTGCCCGTCGAGTTACCGCCACCCGGAGCGGATTCGACCCCCGTCCAGTTGGAGCGGTTCACCCCGCCGAGCAATCCCGCCTAAGCTTCGCGCAGTTGCGCGAGCTGGGTGCCGAGCTGGGCCCTGGACCGGATTCCCAGCTTGCGGTACACCCGGGTCAGGTTGGTCTCCACGGTCTTGACGCTCACATACAACGCGTCGGCGACCTCCTTGTTGCTCATCCCCGACGCGACGTGTTCGGCAATTCGCAACTCGGAGTCGGTCAGCACGACGCTGCCGGATCGACCGGAACCGTTGACACGGGCCAGGATTTTCCTGGCCCGGTCGGCCCACACCGGAGAGCCCAGCCCGTCGAACTGCCGTAACGCCTCGCGCACGATCTGCTCCGCAGCATCCCGGCGGCGCAGCCTGCGCAACACCTCACCCATCACCAGTTGCGTACGGGCCCGCTCGAACGGCATGGGGAGCCTGTCGTGCTCGGCCATTGCTCGCTCGACGGCCCCCAGTGCGCCGTCGAGGTCGCCCTGTGCAACCAACAGCAATGCCCGGCAACGATTTCCGACCGCGAGCATCCAGGGACGGTCCAGTGCCGCCCCGTTGCGTTCGAGTGCCCCCACCATCTGTTCGGCGTCGTCGTGACGGCCCAGCGCGATCAGCGCCTCTGCCGCGTCGGGCAGGAAAGAGCCGGTGATCACCTCGGTACCGGAGAACGGTCGATACAGCGCCATCAGCGGCTCGGCCGCCTCGACCGCCCGGTGGTGTTCGCCCAGGGAAACCTCCAGGAACGCCAGCGTCGCGCGCGCCCACGCCGTCAGCGGCACATGGCCGGCGCCCTGCTCGAGCGCCTGCCGGGCGAACTCGCGGGCCTGCGTCTCCTCGCCCCGATACGCCGCCGCCGCCGCGCAGATGCTCATCGCGAGCGCCATCGAACCCCCGACCTGTCTGGCCCGCTCCAACAGGTCCGCAGCAAGTCGCCCGGCGTCGTCGAAGCGGCCCCGCCAGATCGCGATCAGGGTGCGGTAACCCGTCACCGCCATCAGGTCGTGTTCTGCGCCCCGGTGCAGGCAACGCTGGGCGATCTCCGCCAGCTGACGGTCCGCGTCCTCCAGTTGCCCGGTGACGGCAAGGGCCAGCCCCTGCATTGCGCTGGCGCGGAACGGGATCGGAGTGTCGCCGTCGGCGCCCTCCAATTCGACCGCACGCCGCAGGGCTGGTCCGTCCAGCCCGCCGCCCGCCTGTAGGCGCACGTACACCCACGTGGTCAGCGCCTGGCTCGTCAGGGCCGGGACCCCTGCGCGCTCGGCGACGGCGACAGCCCGCAGCGCCGAAGCGAACTGGTCCTCGAACGCCCCGACCATCCCCTGGGCGAATGCCAACGCGACAAGCGAAGACACCCGGACCTCGTCGTTGTCGGCGGCGTCCGCACACGCGCGTTCCAGCAGGACGACCGCCCCGGCGTAGTCGTCCTCGAAAATACGCACGCCGGCACGGAGATTCAGTGCGATCGCCCTCAGCACGCCGGGCCGCAGATCTCCGGTCACCTGGTCCAGCAGCTCCGCCGCCCGCGGCATATCGCCTGCGACGTAATGATGCTCGGCCGCCCGGATCCGGCGGGACACCCTGTCGCCGCCGAGGCGGATCGCCAGCTCCACAAGCTCGGCCGCCGCAGCCGGAGCCCCGCGGGCTCGCGCGGAATCGGCTGCGGCATCGAGGGTCGCCAGCGTGGCGTCGTCGGCGACGGTGGCGGCCAGCGCCAGATGCCGGGCGCGGAGTTCCGGTTGCGTCTGGATGTCGGCGAGCCTCCGGTGGAACTCCCTGCGGCGCGCCGGCGCTGCACTGTCGTAGATGCCGCTGGCCAACAACGGGTGGGTGAACCGGACCCGGTTTCCCTCGATGGCGATGACACCCTCGACCTCGGCGGACTCCAGCAGGGCCGTCACCTGTTCGGCGCGGACCGCGAGCGTCTGCGCGAGCAGATCCACCGTCGGCTGGGTCACCGACGCGGCGACCAGCAATACATCGCGCACGTCGTCGTCGAGCTTGTCGACGCGTAACCCGACGACTTCGGCCAGCGTCGAGGGCAACCGGACGCCCGGGCGCAGCATGTCCCCGTCCATCACCCGCGCCAATTCCAAGGCGTAGAGCGGGTTTCCTCCGGAAGCTTCGGCGATCCGCACGATGGCAGGCCGGGAGAACCGGCGTCCGAGCCGGTCCGACAGCATCGAGTGCAGAGCGCCCAGGCTCATCGGGGCGACCTGAACCCTGGCGAGACCGCCGGTGCCGACCTGCAGCCATGATGCGGCGCGCTCCTGCGACTGCTGTCCGGTTCTCTCGGTCGCCACCACCCCGACGGCCCCCTTGAGCCGTCGCGCGGCGAAGGCCAGCACGGCACGGCTGGACGCGTCCAGCCACTGCACGTCGTCGATGGCGATCAGCACCGGGGCTCGCGCCCCGGCCGCGTGTACGGCACTCAACAGCGCTGCGGCGGTGGCCCTTTCGTCGGCCGGTCGGCCGCCCGCGTGATCGCGCAGCTGCACACGGCCTGCGGCCAGCCGCTGCATGTCGGGAAGCGCGTCGACGATTTCGGGATCGACGGCGCTCAGCAGGTCAGCCACCGCGGCATGAGCCAGCCCGGATTCGGCCTGCCCGGCACGCGCCGTGAGTACGACGAAGCCGGCCTCGGCGGCCCGCTGCACCACCGTGTTCCACATCGTCGTCTTGCCGATGCCCGCATCGCCCTCGATCAGCATCCCCGCCGGATGCCGCCGGGCCGATTCGAGAAAGTCGTCCACGGCGGCCGCTGAGGCCGCCGTGAGGCCATAGCCACCCCCCACACCCGACATCATGCCGGAAGCAAATTTGCTCAGGCGACAAAGATGGGAGTCTGCTGCGGAATCGCTGTGAGCGCGCGGCTACAGCCACCACCGCTCGAGCACCCGCGCGACGCCGTCCTCGGCGTTGGTGGCGGTCACTTCGTCGGCCGCGGCGACGGCGTCGGGATGCGCGTTGCCCATCGCCACCCCGAGTCCCGCCCAACCCAGCATCGGCACGTCGTTGGGCATGTCGCCGAACGTCACCACGTCGGCGGGTTCGATGCCGAGCGGACGCGCCAACTCCTCGATACCGGTGGCCTTGCTGACGCCGAGCGGCACGATCTCGATCAGCCCGTTGTTGGTCGAGTACGTGATGTCACCCTCGATGCCGATGTGTCGGGCCAGCACGGCGGCCATGTCGGCGCTGCGCGCCCCGGCCTTGCGGATCAACAGTTTGACCGCGGGTGCGCTCAACAGATCCTCCATCGAGACCTCGGTGTTGTCCGGGTTGAGCCACGCGTGTTCGTAGCCGGGTGAGCTGACGAACTGCGGCGTGGCCGCATCGTGCGCGCTGCTGCCCACCCGTTCGACGGCCAATCCGGCGCCGGGGACGACCCGGGTGGCGATCTCGGCGAGTTGCCCGAGCGCATCAGCGGACAGCGTGCGGGCCGAGATGATGCGATCGGTGGACGGGTCGTAGATCACCGCGCCGTTGGCACACACCGCCATCGGCGCGAAGCCCAGCTGGTCGACGATGGGCGGTACCCAGCGTGGCGGCCGGCCGGTGGCCAGTACGAACTGCGCTCCCGCGTCGACGACGGCGCGCACCACCGAGCGGGTTCGGGGGCTGACGTTCTCGTCGTCGTCGAGCAGCGTGCCGTCCACATCGGTGGCGACGAGCAAGGGCTTCACTGCTGCCCGGCCCGTCTGCGCGCCCGCTCCGCCAGCTCGGCCTCGTCCAGGCGCCGGGCCTCCTCGGGCGTGGGCGCACCGCCACCCAGCCGGCGCGGCAGCCAGAACGCTCCCTGCGGCTGCGGGTAACCGTCCTGCGCGTCGTGCAGCAGTTGCGTCATCCGCGCACGCAGGGCGGCGTCGAGTTCGGCGAGCTCACCGGCGGGCGCGATCGCCGGACCGGCCGCCACTGTGACCGGTATTTTGTTGCGCCCCAATGCCTTCGGATGATCCTTCGTCCAGAGACGGTGCGCCCCCCAGACGACCAACGGCACGATCGGCACCTGCGCCTCCTTCGCCATGCGCACCGCGCCCGACTTGAATTCCTTGAGCTCGAAACTGCGACTGATGGTGGCCTCGGGATAGACCCCGACGATTTCGCCGCTGCGCAGCCACTGCACCGCCGCCGCGTACGCACCCGCTCCTGCGCGGCGGTCCACCGGGATCGTCTTGGTGTGGCGGATCAGCCAGTCGACGATCTTCACGTCCTGCATCTCGGCCTTGATCATGAACCGCATGCGCCGCTTGCGGTGCGTGGCCGCCAATGCGGCGGGAAGCCAGTCCAGGTACCCGGTGTGGTTGATCGCGATGACAGCGCCTCCGGCGGTCGGCAGGTTCTCCAGCCCGTGAAAGGTGATCTTCGTCCCGGTGGCCCTGACCGCCACGTGCGCCGTCATCTCCAGCGCGCGGAAGACAGGTTCCATCTGACCTACCCCGGGGCCTCGGCGGATCCGGCGTCGAGTCCGGGCGTCCCGCCCCGGCGCGCCGCCTTGGCCGCCGCCTCCTCGGCGTCCATTTGGTTGGCCTCGGCCAGCGACGGTGCGCCGCCACCCAACCGGCGCGGCACCCAGAACTCTCCGGGGGGATGCGGGCCGTAGTCCTCCTGCACCTGCTCGAGCAGGTGCTGCATCCGCGAGTGCAGCACCGTGGTCAGCTCGGCGGCGGGCAGCGTCGGCTCGATCGGCTTGCCCACCGCGATCGAGATCGGCACCTTCGGGCGCCACATCTTCTTGGGATGCCCCTTGGTCCAGATGCGCTGAGCGCCCCAGACGATGTGCGGCACGATCGGGACCCCGGCGGCGATGGCCATCCGTGCCGCCCCCGACTTGAAGGTCTTGATCTCGAAACTGCGGCTGATGGTCGCCTCGGGATAGACGCCGACGAACTCGCCGTCCTTGAGCTTGCGGACGGCCTCCTCGAACGAGGCGGCGCCACTGTCGCGGTCCACCTCGATGTGGCGCAGGCTGCGCATGATCGGCCCCGTCACCTTGTGGTCGAAGACTTCCCTCTTCGCCATGAACCTCACCTTGCGGCCGAGGTGCTGCTGATACGCGGGCAGACCCGCGAAGGTGAAATCGAAGTAGCTGGTGTGGTTGATCGCGATCACCGCGCCACCGGTCGTGGGCAGGTTCTCGACCCCGGTCACGGTGAACTTCAGACCCTGAACGCGCCAGACCAGGCGCGCGAGCTGGATGACTGTGCCGTATACCGGTTCCACAGCAGCCAGCGTAGTGCGCGCACTCAGCCCACCACAGCGTCGCCCCGAACCCGGAACACTTCGCCCACCGACCGGGCTCGCCGGGACGACCAGCCCCTCGACCCCGGCTAAGCTGCAAGGCGGACGAACAGCACCCCGATCGGGTGCAGAAGGGGCATCTGTGCAGGTCACGAGCGTCGGTCACGCCGGCTTCCGCATCGACACCAAGGCCGGGAGCATTCTGTGCGATCCGTGGCTGAACCCCGCGTACTTCGCGTCGTGGTTTCCGTTCCCCGACAACAGCGACCTGGACTGGGCGGCGCTCGGCGACGTCGACTATCTCTACGTCTCACATCTGCACAAGGATCACTTCGACCCGCAGAATCTGCGTGACCACGTCAACAAGGACGCTGTGGTGCTGCTGCCGGACTTCCCGGTGCCCGATCTGCGTCGCGAACTGGAGAAGCTGGGCTTCCACCGATTCTTCGAGACCGCCGACTCGGTGAAGCACCGGGTCAGCGGCCCCAAGGGGGAGCTGGACGTGATGATCGTCGCGCTGCGCGCCCCGGCCGACGGCCCGATCGGCGACTCGGGTCTGGTCGTCGACGACGGCGAGACGACCGTCTTCAACATGAACGATGCCCGGCCGGTCGACCTGGACATGCTGCACACCGACTTCGGCCAGATCGACGTGCACATGCTGCAGTACTCGGGAGCCATCTGGTATCCGATGGTCTACGACATGCCCGCCCGCGCCAAAGAGGCGTTCGGCATCCAGAAGCGCCAGCGCCAGATGGACCGGTGCCGCCAGTACATCGCCCAGGTCGGGGCGACCTGGGTGATCCCGTCGGCCGGGCCGCCCTGTTTCCTGGATCCCGAACTGCGCGGCCTCAACGACGACCACGGCGATCCGGCCAACATCTTCCCGGACCAGGTCGTGTTCCTGGACCAGATGCGCACGCACGGGCACGACGGCGGCCTGCTGATGATCCCCGGATCGGCAGCCGATTTCGCGGGTTCACAGCTGCGTTCGCTGACCCATCCGATCCCCGATGACGACGTGCAGGCGATCTTCACCACCGGCAAGGCCGATTACATCGCCGATTACGCCGAACGGATGGCGCCGGTGCTGGCCGCAGAGAGGGCGTCGTGGGCACCCGCGGCGGGCAAGCCGCTGCTGGAGCCGTTGCGTGAACTGTTCGAGCCGATCATGCTGGCCTCCGATCAGATCTGCGACGGCATCGGCTATCCCGTCGAGCTGCGGCTACATTCCCGAGGCCATGAAGAGACCATCGTCCTGGACTTCCCGAAACGTGCAGTGCGTGAAGCGATTCCGGACGAGAAGTTCCGTTACGGATTCGCCATCGCCCCCGAGCTGGTGCGCACCGTGGTGCGCGACCGGGAGCCGGACTGGGTCAACACGATCTTCCTGTCCACCCGGTTCACGGCGTGGCGCGTCGGCGGGTACAACGAGTACCTGTACACGTTCTTCAAGTGCCTCACCGACGAGCGGATCGCGTACGCCGACGGTTGGTTCGCCGAGGCACACGACGACTGCGCCTCGATCACGTTGGACGGCTGGGAGATTCAGCGGCGCTGTCCGCACCTGAAGGCGGATCTGTCGAAGTTCGGGGTCGTCGAGGGCAACACCTTGACGTGCAACCTGCACGGCTGGCAGTGGAATCTCACGAATGGCCGCTGCCTGACCACCAACGGGCACGAGTTGCGATCGGCCAAACTGTGACCGCCACGAACGGATCCACCCGGTTCTACGACGACGGCCGCATCCAACTGGACCGCGAAGCGCTCACGTTGCGCCGCTACCACTTTCCGTCGGGAACGTCGAAGATCATCCCGCTGCGCGACATCCTGGGGTACCGGGTGCAAGCGCTCGGCCCGTTCGTCCACCGCTTCCGGCTGTGGGGAAGTTCGGATTTTCGGCGCTGGTTACCCCTGGACATGTACCGGCCGCTGCGGTCCACCATGGTGACGCTCGACGTGGCCGGCGTAAGGCTGCATCCGGCGTGCACACCGGCACGACCCGACGAGTTCGTCCAGGTTCTCGACGAACTCCTGGACGCCCGTTAGCTTTTCGCTAGTTTTTGGGGGTGAGCACCTCGGTGCCGACGTACGGCACCAGCGCCTCGGGGATCCGTACGCTGCCATCGGGCTGCTGATGGTTCTCCAGGATGGCCACCAGCCAGCGGGTGGTGGCCAGCGTGCCGTTGAGCGTGGCCGCCGTCTGCGGTTTGCCGTTCTCGTCGCGGTAGCGCACCCCCAACCGGCGGGCCTGGAACGTCGTGCAGTTCGACGTCGAGGTCAGCTCGCGGTAGGTCTGCTGGGTCGGCACCCACGCCTCGCAGTCGAACTTGCGCGCCGCCGAAGAGCCCAGATCGCCTGCGGCGATGTCGATCACCCGGTACGGCACCTCGATGAGGCCGAGCATCTGTCGCTGCCAGCCGAGAAGACGGTCGTGCTCGGCCTCCGCCTCCTCCGGCCGGCAGTAGACGAACCCTTCGACCTTGTCGAACTGGTGCACCCGGATGATGCCCCGGGTGTCCTTGCCGTAGCTGCCTGCTTCCCGGCGGAAACACGACGACCAGCCGGCGTACCGCTTCGGACCCTCCGACAGGTCGAGGATCTCGCCCGAGTGGTAGCCCGCCAGCGGCACTTCGGAGGTTCCGACCAGGTAGAGGTCGTCGGCCTCCACCCGGTACACCTCGTCGGCGTGGGCGCCGAGGAAGCCGGTGCCCGACATGATCTCGGGCCGCACCAACACCGGCGGGATGACGAGCGTGAATCCGTTCTCGGTGGCGGTC
>Ga0172382_10003939_pt1 | contig 23125 bp, 19 predicted proteins | sample Leawel138RmetaG_FD_122245 | JGI IMG/M metagenome (GOLD analysis project Ga0172382, IMG submission 122245) | Leachate microbial communities from a municipal landfill in Southern Ontario, Canada - Leachate well 138R metaG | ecosystem: Engineered > Solid waste > Landfill > Unclassified | place... | reverse complement strand
AGAAGTTTATTGACGAAACCGGGGTTGGTAAGGCCATATCTAGTTACTTTGAGGGAATAAAAGACAGGTTGCAAGAAGATGTCAGCCTGTTTGACCAGGCAAGTGAGTATATTTGCCAGCTTATTGAATCGAGGCCAATGCCCGGAGATATTCAAGATTATATCCTGAATTACTACCGAGAACTTTGTGAACGGAGCAATGTAGAAAATGTAAAAGTGGCCGTGCGTTCGAGCGGCCCGGTGAGCATGCCCGGCCAATTTGACACATTCCTCAATATTCAGGGTGAGGAAGAACTCTTAAAGCGGGTAAAAAAAGTTTGGGCCAGTTCCTTTAACGGCCGCGCTATGCATTATCGGCTGCAGCGCGCCATGCCTGTGGAAAGTTCCCCCATTGGCGTAGCCGTGCTTAAGATGGTCAATGCCAAGGCAGCCGGGGTTATGTTTACTCTAGATCCCTTAAACGGGGACCGCTCGACCATTTTTATTGAAGCAGCTTGGGGGCTGGGTGAAAGTTTGGTTAGCGGCCAGGTCACACCTGATAAATTTGCACTAAACAAAGTAACGCTGGCTATTACAAAGCGGATAATATGCAACAAGGGCATCGAAATGGTCTACGGGCCGGAAGGTGACGTGGTGCCGTTAGAAGTCGAACCGGACAGGCAAAACGCACCATGCCTTACCGATGAAGAGATTGTTCAACTGGGCGGGCTCGGTAAAGTGGTGGAGGCAAATAATAAACTTCCACAGGATATTGAATGGGCCATAGATAAGGATCTCCCCTTTCCCCGAAACATTATCTTATTGCAAACCAGGCCGGAGACTGTATGGAACAAAAAGGAGGCCAAACCCTTGGTAAAACCAAACGTAAGCGCGCTTAATCATATTGCCAGCACTCTCATAACTGGCAAAAAAATAAAATAATCAATCAAATACAAAAAAAGCAATACAAAAAAAGGTTTGAGAAAGGAGATTATTATGGATTTAAGAGATTTTATCAAACTATGTGAAGAAGCCGGCGAGTTTAAGCGGATTGAGGCGAAGGTAGACTGGGATCTTGAATTGTCCCACATTGCCAAGCTTAACGAGGAGGCTAAAGGACCGGCGCTGTTTTTTCAAAATATTAAAGATTATAACACTCCCGTCCTTACCAGCGCATTTACCACAGTCAAACGCTTAGCCATCGCCCTGGGCCAGCCGCAAAATGCATCGCTATGCGACCTTGCCAGAAGCTGGATGAAACTGATCACGAAAAGAACAATTCCACCGGAAATCGTTAGCACAGGCCCCGTCTTTGAAAACGTCGTGGAAGGCGAAAGCATAAACCTGTTTAATTTCCCTGTGCCCAAATTCTACCCCGAGGATGGCGGTAGATTCATTGGCACCGCGGTGGCTCTGGTAACCAAAGATCCAGACAGTGAATGGGTCAACCTGGGCACCTATCGGATGCAAGTGCTAGATGAAAAAAGTGTGGGCGTCCAGATTATTAAGGGCAAGCACGCTGATTTCCACATGAACCGCTACAAGGAACTAGGCAAGCCCATGCCGGTAGCAGCGATTATTGGCGGCGACCCCCTGAACTTCCTGGTAGGTAGCACCCTGGTATCGGCCGACATTTCTGAATACGATATCATCGGCTCACTGCGTAACGAGCCGGCCAAGGTCTTCATTAGCGACCTGACCGGACTACCGCTGCCGTACGATGCGGAGATTATCATTGAAGGTGAAATCGACCCGGTGGAGCGGCGTCAGGAAGGTCCGTTCGGTGAATACACCGGTTACTATTCCGGCAAGCAAAGTGAAGAGTGGCCCAAGCCGTTTATCAATGTCAAACGAGTGTATCACCGTAACAATCCCATCCTGTGGTCTACCACGGTTGGAAAACCGATTACCGATACCCATATGATCCAGTCGCTGAACCGCACAGCCACCATGTGGACTGACCTGGAAAATATGCATGTGCCTGGAATTCAGTCGGTCTATCTGCCACCCGAATCCGGCGGCCGTTTCTGGGCCGTTGTGTCGGTGAAGCAAATGTATCCCGGTCACTCAATGCATGTAGGCACAGCGGTTATATCCACCACCACCGGTCACTACGGCTTAAAAGGTGTAATCGTAGTCGAAGAAGACATTCCAGCCGATGACTGGACCAAGGTTTTATGGGCCATGAGCATGCGCTACGATCCGGTTGCACGCACCCAGATTATTAATAGGGGACGCTCCACTCCGCTTGACCCTGCGTTGCCGATTAACGCCCGGGAAATTTGCTCCAGGATTATTATTGATGCCTGCATACCCTTTGAATGGGAAAGAAAACCGTTTGAGATTTATCTTGATAAGGATATGGCCAACACGGTTCGAAGCAAGTGGCAGGAGTATGGTTTCTAAGACACGCTATATCCTGCAACCTAATTGCGCTAACACTACTTAGGCGACCTTAAAATTTACCGTTACGGGTGCTTTATTCAAGCACCGTAACGGTAAATTAAAGAGCAACAGTGAAGAACTTCCGTTGAATGGACGATGAGCAAGAACCGTAGAATAGAGCGCGACAAATCGCCAGGGTGTTGGCATAGAGGGGTGAACTTGATGGAAAAAACAGTAGTGATAGTGAGTACCCTGGATACGAAAGGTGAAGAGACGAAATACCTGAAAGAGCAAATCGAGAAAAAAGGTTACCAGGCATTAATCATGGATATTGGCACAAAAGATTCGCCTAGCATTTCCGCAGATATCACGCGTGAAGAAGTGCTTGCCGCTTCAGGTAAGGAAATTGATGGCGAGAACCTATCGAAAAACAGGCCTAAATTAATGCAGTTAATGGTCGAGGGTGCGGGGAAAAAGGCTAAAGAGCTATATGATTTAAATAAATTGGTCGGAATAATCAGCATCGGTGGAGCCACTGGCACCATAATGGGTACCGGTGTAATGAAAGCACTTCCTTTTGGTGTCCCTAAACTGATGGTTTCCAGTGTGGCGGCTTCACGAGGCTTGACTAGTCGCTATTTTGGCACTGCCGATATCGCGATTATGCACTCGGTAATAGATTTTACCAGCTTAAATGATCTCATGTGCAACGTGCTGGATCGGGCTGCCGGAAGTATCTTGGGCATGGTAGAGATGAAAGAAGCCGGCGTGACTGTAGGGGCCGGCAGAAAGCAAGGCAAGCCGCTTGTAGCCATGACCCTATTGAATATGTGTGAAAAATGCGCTACCCATGTGCGGCTGAGTTTGGAGCAGAAAGGGTACCAGGTTATCGGTTTTTCCGCTACAGGCGTAGCGGACATGGCCATGGAGGAACTGATAGATAAGGAAGGTATTTTTAGCGCAGTCATCGATTTGGCCCCGGGCGCGGTAGGAGAAGAACTACTCGGCGGCACCAGGGCGGCCGGTCCGCTCAGGCTGGAAGCGGCCGGCAAGGCAGGCATCCCCCAAATTATTGCCCCTTGTTTGGTGAACCTAATGACACCTCCAAAAAGCAAATATAAGCCTGACTATTACAACCGTAAAAGATACGATATGGATTCATTGCGTACATTTTTAAGAGTATCTCCCGATGAACTGGTTAAGGTTGCAGAATCTTTTGCTAAAAAGCTAAACCAAGCCAAGGGGCCGGTCAAAATCATAATACCAACCAGAGGCTGGTCTGGCATAGACGGAGAGGGAAGCGTTCTGTATGAACCCGAAACCGACCGCATTTTTATAGATGAACTAAGAAAACTCCTAAAAGGTGACATCGAAATAAAAGAAGTGGATGCCAACCTTGAGGAACAAAAATTTGCTGAAGAAGTAATCAAAGCCTTTGAAAGGGTTATGAGTGAGCCGAAGATACAGTAAATTCATAAAAAGTGCTAATCGCTAAAACATTCATGTAATTGTACGATATTTTAAGGAGGTTTGCTTTGTGAAGCCAGTAAGATTCAATGAACAGGAAGTAACGCAGTATGTCCAAAAAGAGTACTGGGCATCCACTGTCTTTTCAGACTACTGGGATCAAAACGCAGAGAAATTTCCCGCTAGGGAAGCCTTAATTGACTCACTGGGCAACCGGTTGACTTTCATTCAGGTCAAGGAGCAAATCAACAGAATTGCTTTAGGGCTAATTGAGCTCGGATTAGAGAAAGATGACCGAATAGCTATTCAATTGCCAAATTGTGTCGAGGGATTCTTAACCCGGTTGGCCTGTGAAAAGGCAGGGATTATTTCCATCGCATTAATGCATGTTTATCGGCAGGCTGAGTTAATTGAAATTTTGGGGCGCATAGAAGCTAAGGCCATAGTTATTCCCTTGGAGTACAGAAAGTTTAATTATTACGATATGGCCAAAGATATTATGCCGCAAGTCCCGAGTTTAAAAAACATTATTGTTGTTGGCGATAAGATCCCGCGAGATGCAATACCGCTGACCAATATGATTCAAAACCCCTTAGAGAAAAAGTATTCCGCTGAGGTTCTGGCAAAAAGAAGAATGAATGCTTTTGAAGTAGGTTTTCTTACCAGTACCACCGGTACTACAGGCCTACCCAAGATAGTCGAATGGACAGTGGCAGCCCGGTTATGGAGTTCAAAGACCCACGTGCAAAACTGGCGTCTTACCGTCGATGACATCCTTTGTGCTGTTGCCCCTTGGCCTGGCGCGCCGGGCGGTACGCCCACATATTTTTGCGCTCCACAGGTGGGCGCAAAGGTGGCTTTATTGTACGAATATACACCGGAAACCGCTCTTAAATTTTTCGAAAAGGAAAAAGTAACGGTACCGTGTGTGGTTCCAGCTCAACTGGCGGCAATGATGCAGCAACCTCTGGAAAAATATGACCTGTCTTTGCTCCGTTTTATCCGCTGTAGCGGCGGGTACCTGTCGCCAACGCTGGCCGAAGAAGTGGAACGGAGGATGGGATGCCCGGTTCTGAGCACTTACGGCTCGCAGGATACCGGCTCAATTTCCGGCACTTCCATTGAAGATTCTGACGAGAAAAGGCGCTCCACGGTCGGCAAACCATTGATTGGAAACGAAATCAAACTTGTAGATGACGACGGCAATGAAGTGCATTACGGTGATGTTGGACAGTTGTACTTCAGGGGTCCGCAGAGCTCAAGCGGTTATTACAGAGACCCGGAAAAGACCTTTGCAGAGGCGGTAGATGCTGAAGGTTGGGCTACCCCGGGCGACTTGGCAAAATTTGATGAGGACGGTTATATCGTCATTGCCGGGCGTAAAAAAGACATTATAATTCGTGGCGGCCAAAACATTTACCCCGGAGAAATTGAGAGCCTTCTGATTGCTCATCCCAAGGTGTCCAACGCAGCTGTAGTGGCTATGCCGGATCCGATTATGGGCGAAAAAGCCTGTGCTGTTATTATACCGGTAGCGGGCGGAGAAATGTTTACCTTTGAAGAGATGGTGGGCTACTTAAAGAGCAAGAAATTGGCCATGTTTAAACTTCCGGAGAGGTTGGAGATAGTGGATGCCTTCCCGCTGGCCGGCGATTCTAAAATTAATAAAGTTGCAATCAGAGAAATAATCACCGAGAAGTTAAAGGCAGAAGGTAAAATATCATAGCATTATTAAATGAAGGAGTATGTGTTGCTTGCCTCCAATGTGAATTTACATTCGGAGGCAAGTAACACATCATATCAAATTCGCACCGGTTATATGCCGTGCCCCCAAAGGAGGTTTTGTTACCATGAAAATCGTTGTTGGAATATCCGGCGCCAGTGGTGCCATTTATGGGATCAGAGCACTTGAAGCCCTGCGTCAATGCCGGGTTGAGACGCATCTGGTGCTCAGTAAAAGTGCTAAAAGAACTATAGACACTGAAACGGATTACCGCATCACCGATGTGGAAGCGCTCGCTGATTATGTTTATGAAAACGAGAACATCGGCGCTACCATTGCTAGTGGTTCCTTTAAGCATGACGGCATGATTGTCGCTCCCTGTTCCATTAAAAGCTTATCGGCAATGGCTAATTCGTACAATGACAACCTGCTGGTCCGCGCCGCGGATGTAACGCTGAAGGAAAAGAGAAAGCTACTGGTAATTGTACGTGAGACACCGTTGCATATAGGACACTTAAGGCTGTTGGTTACCTTGGCTGAAATTGGTGGAATCATTTTGCCGCCGGTGCCGGCTTTTTATCACCACCCAAAAACGATTGATGATATTGTCAATCAGACCGTCGGCAAAGCCCTTGATCAGTTTGGCATTGAACACCAGCTATTTCGCCGCTGGGAAGGAAATCAAATGCGTGGAGTAGTGCTAAATATTCAATCTTAATAAATTATTATGGAAGGGGTAGAAGTTAATTCAATCTAAAAAGCTGTTTTTACAAAGCGAGTTATCATTCTGGACATTAACGAATGATTTAGTTTGTTCACTTCGTTCAGTATGACATGAGATGGTCTTTAAAAAATAGATTTTCATCTACGTTGTTCTATTCTTATATTTCCCAAATAATATTATAGAATTTCTAAATAGAAGGCTTAGCAGAAACAGGGGGGAGCGCTGTGTATCCCGGCTGGTGGAAATATAAGTTATATTGCCCGGCTATGGCCGATGAAAGCCTCGTGGATTACTTTGGTAGCCAGATGCAAATACAAGGCGCAAAGTTAATTGGGCGAGCAGATTTTGAGCAGATCTTCCATCATTTTACGGACTTTGGTGAGATCAATCCCTACTACGTCGGACTTCGGGAAGTTTATCAAAACTTTGTTTTAGTTATGACCTGGCCATCAGGACGGGCTGCCGGTCTATTAGTCTTTAAGCCGAAATCGGAATTGCTGGTGGAAATAGACATAATTACCCTACAGGAAGAATTGCGCGGCCTGGGACTGGCCCGATATATGTACAGTTTTTTCGAGTCGGCCTGTAAGGACGGCACGTTGCTTTTTATTGTGAGTGTAACGGAGCAGGGCTGGCAGTTTTATTCCCGCTGCGGTTATCAACAGGACATAGATACTTTCAAGATTTTGACAGAGAAAAACAGGGTAATTCCTTATGAATTTTTCATGGTACCTACAAATTCTGAATTGAATTAATTGGAATCTGGTCTAAGGAGTTATGTATTATTATGGTAGAAAGTCATCAATTAATTTATGAATTGGCTAAACCTTTTCTAAATACCAGAAAAAATGACATTCATATTGAAATATCATTAAGCTATGCATTTACACTTCTAAAAAGAGAAGCCGGCGATCACGATATTGTTATTCCGGCGGTGCTTCTTCATGATTTAGGCTGGTGGCAGGTGCCTGAAAAATTGCATCTAAAGGCTTTTGGTCCTCAATATGACAGAGAACTTAGACGCGTGCACGAAGTAGAAGGGGTAAAAATGGCTAGAAAGATACTTGAAAAAGTAAATTACGAAGTAAGTAAAATGGAAGAAATTTTGCTTATTATAGATGGCCATGATTCCAGGCTGGAAGCCATTTCTCAAAACGATTGTATTGTAAAGGATGCTGACAAGTTATTCCGTTTTTCACCCCGCGGTTTTGAAATTGATTGTGGGGTTCCTTCTGTACGGTAAAATAGCTATTCCAATACCATTACACCATTTTAAATGTGCATAAACATAATATTTTATTTTACGAACTTGAATCCATTTATTATCAAAAATAATTGTATTCATATTGATATCGCCTCTCTTACGACAAATTAATGGGTTCATATAAGAATAAAATCTCACGCAATGAAATACCTCATTATATCGCACAGCCTTCTTTTAAATTATTAATCAATTCAAAATGAATGTACAGCCTTGTAAAAAAAACATGTAGGTTTTTCCGAAATTATTAAAATGCTGAGTAAAATATCCTTGACATTTTAATATACAATAGTTCATAATGAAGTCAGTTAAATGAACAATAGTTCATATAGCTGAACGAATAACAGGTAAGGAGGTAAATCATGAATCTACCCGACTTTGATTACTACATTCCCGCCAGTTTGCAGGATGCCTGTGCTTTACTAGCTGAAAAGGGTCCTGGAGCCAAAGTGCTTGCGGGGGGCACCGACCTGCTAAATAAAATGAAGCATGAATTAATGGCCCCGGAAGTGCTAATTTCACTAAAAAAACTAGACCAACTAACTTCTATTGATTATGTGTCTGGCAAAGGCGTAGTTATTGGGTCCATGGCAACCCACAATGCTATTTCTAATTCCTCACTACTTCAAGAGAAGTATCTTTCAGTATGTGAGGCTGCCCAACATATGGCTAATAACCAGGTTAGAAATGTGGGCACTATTGGAGGCAATATTGTTAACGCTGTTCCGTCAGCCGACTTACCGCCAATATTCATTGCCCTGGGTGCTTTATTAACACTAGTCAGTACAAATGGTGAGCGGGTTATGCCTCTGGAAGAATTCTTTACCGGCCCCGGAAAGACACACCTTGCCCCGGACGAGTTACTTACTGGAATAGTCATCCCGGATAATTCCTTTACCGGAAGCACGTACATAAAATTCGGACTGCGTCGTTCGGGTGCACTTGCAGTTGTAGGGGTGGCAGTAGCAGTTGAAATGGATGGAAACATTTGTAAGGATGCCCGTATTGCACTTGGCGCGGTGGCTCCTGTACCAATGAGAGCTAAAAAAGCTGAGGCAATGATGATCGGGAATGCTATAACTGATGAATTACTGGAGCAAGTGGGTGTATGCGCGTCCACTGAATGTAACCCCATTTCGGATATACGCGGTTCTGAGGAATACCGGAGGGACATGGTCAGGGTATTTACAAAGAGAGCTTTGCGTAAAGCGATTAATAATGGTCATGTGTAAGGAGGGATGTATTAATGCAAGTAGTTGTTGATAATAACGGCATAAAAAGATATTTAGTGACACTAAACATCAATGGGGACAGCTATACCAGGGTGATAAAAGCCAATACCCTGTTGGTAAAATTTTTGCGTGAAGAAATAGATCTAACCGGAACCAAAAAAGGTTGTGAATTGGGCGATTGCGGCTCATGCACAGTTCTAATGGACGGCAAGCCGGTGAACTCATGTATAGTACTGGCGGTGGAAGCAGACGGCCACGAAATTACCACTATTGAAGGAGTAGCTCAGAACAATAAACTCGATCGAATCCAAGAATCGTTTATTGAAAATGCAGCCATCCAGTGCGGATACTGCACGCCCGGTATGGTATTGTCGGCCAAGGCGCTGCTCACCCAAAACCCGCACCCGACGGAACAGGAAGTGCGGACGGCAATCGCGGGCAACCTTTGCCGCTGCACGGGCTATGTCAATATTGTCAAAGCTGTATTGGTTGCGGCCGATGAACAGTAGAAATCTGTAGAAAGGGGTGTTTATATGAGCGATAATTATACACAAATTGGAAAAAGTGTGCCCAGGATTGATGCTTTTGAAAAAGTAACTGGACAGGCCAAGTATACGGCCGATTTAAAATTTTCCAATATGCTAGTGGGCAAGCTCTTACTCAGTCCACATGCGCATGCGCGGATTATAAGTATTGACACTTCCGAGGCTGAAAAATTACCGGGGGTTAAAGCAGTCATTACTCATAAGGATGTGCCTTCCAAAAAATACGGGCTGAGTCCGGCCCGCTGGGATGAAAATATTTTTTGTATTGATAAGGTAAGATATGTTGGCGACAAAGTTGCTGCGGTAGCGGCTATAGATGAGGAAACCGTTTACAAGGCGCTCAAGCTGATTAAAGTAGAATATGAAGTGTTGCCTGCCGTTTTTGATGCTTTTGAAGCGATGAAAGAAGGAGCACCACAAATATTTGAAGAGTACCCCGGGAATATTAATACCGAAATTCACCAGAACTTTGGCGATGTGGACAAAGCCTTTAAAGACGCTTATTACGTAAGGACTGACCGTTATGACGGACAGCGTACCTATCAATGCCCCCTGGAGCCTCATGCTACTATCGCTTATTGGGAAGGCAGCAAAGTTACTGTTTATTCCAGTATTCAATCTGTTCATTATCTGCAATATTATCTCTCACAAGTGCTTGATTTGAAAATGGGCGATGTGCGGGTTTTAAAAACTTATATTGGAGGCGGGTTTGGCGGTAAAATGGACCCATCCGGGCTTGATTTTGCATCAGTGGTCCTGGCTAAAAAGACGGGCAGGCCCGTTAAAATGTGGTTTGACCGGGAAGATATGTTTTTTAACAACCGTGGCCGACATGCCCAGTTTATGAATATTACCACTGGCGTGACTAAAGAAGGAAAAATTTTAGGTGTGCACGCCGATTTCGTGATGGATGGCGGGGCCTATACCGGTCTTGGGATTGCCTCTGCTTATTATGCCGGCGCTCTGCTCACCATTCTTTACGATTTTGAAAATTATAAATTTGATATGCTCAGGGTTGTAACCAACCTTCCAGGTTGTGGGGCGCAACGTGGCCATGGGCAACCACAGCCCAGGTACGCTTTTGAGAGCCACCTGGATAATATTGCTGAACACCTGGGGATTGACCCCCTGGAAATGCGCATAATCAATGCCCGGAAACCAGGTACATTAACTGTGCAAGGGTTCAGAGTAGACTCGTACGGCTTGAAGGAAGCCATGGAGAAAGCCAGAGAGATTTCAGGCTGGCGGGATAAAAAAGGCAAGTTGCCCCAAGGACGAGGAATTGGGATGGGCAACGGCGGCTTTGTTTCTGGCGCCGGTTATGCCATATACCGGACTGACCTGCCTCATTCTGTGGCTACGATTAAGGTTACCGATGATGGAACCTCGGCTATTCTTTACACAGGAGCTGTCGAGATTGGCCAGGGCAGTGACACGGTACTTTGCCAAATGGCCGCCGAGGCCATGGGTTATCGCTATGAGGATATGAAGATTGTGGCCGCCGACACGGATTTGGCCGCCCATGACCTTGGCGCGTATGCCAGCAGGCAAACACTAATGAGCGGGGCGGCTGTAAAGCAGGCAGGGGAAGACGTTAATAAGAAAATACTGGATACGGCAGCCGAGATAATGGGTGTTAGCAACGAGGAATTAGACTGCCGGGATGGAATCGTGTTTGTCAAATCAAACCCTGAAATAACTAAGACTTTTGCCGAGGTGGCCAGGACATATTTTGTAAAAAATGGTCAGTTAATCGGACGTGGCTCGTACAAGCCGCCCAAACTTGGTGGAGTTCACAAAGGTTCCGCAGTAGGTACCTCCCCGGCATATAGTGCTGCCACCCAGGTTGCAGAAGTTGTGATAGACGAAGAAACAGGCGAGATTGAAGTCATTGAAGCCTGGGACGTGCATGACTGTGGTTATGTAATTAACCCGGCGCTATTGCATGGTCAGGTACACGGTGCCTTTTATATGGGCATGGGCGAAGCCATCTGGGAAGAAGTGCTTTTCGATAAGAATGGAAAGCTGATGAACGGAAACCTGGCTGAATACAGATTGCCCACAGCACTTGATATGCCGCCGGTAGCTTCTGAACTAGTCGATACTGTTGACCCTAATGCTCCCTGGGGAGTTAAAGAAGTTGGAGAAGGAGCTACCACTCCGACAATGGGTTGTATATCAAATGCCGTATATGATGCTATCGGGGTACGGGTGAAAAGCTTGCCCTTTACCTATGAAAAAATATGGCGTGCAATAAAAGAGAAAAAGTAAAGTTACAGGTGCTACGGGTAAGGTTTTTCTAGCTAGCCGTACAGAACAGGCGTTTCAAAGTATTTTGGCGGAAAAACCACTCCCTGAATTTACTAATTATTCTATTACTGACCCAATAAAATACGCAAAGGAAATTATAAAAGTAAAAGAGCAGGGTTACGCAACTGATTTTGAAGAATACATGCCAGGTGTCAATGCCGCATGCGTACCTATTTCCGATATGAGAGGGCGCATTCTAGCGGCCATCTGGATGGTAGGGTTTGCCAACAACTTTAACAGTGATAAAGTAAGCTGTGCGATAACGGCAATGATGCGTGCCGCTAAAGACATCAATGCGATGATAAAGGTATAAACAAGCTATTGCGACATAATTGCGTTGAGGAAAATAGCCATGATAAGCTATGGTGGATTATGTATGAATTGTAATGAATGTCGATATCCCAAGTGTTCCTTTGATAAATAATGAACAGATGAGTTGGCCGGAAAATACATTTGCCCGGGAGACTGGTCCCAGTTTGTTTTTTTAACAACTTGACCGTCTTCCTTTTTATGTCTGTACAGTGCAGTGAAAACATAGAAAGTGCCGTAATGATAGCTAATCGGACAGGAATTTTAAAGTAATAGCTTACGATTTCGGGTTCTGGTTATACTAAAAGCCTGTCCTTTAATTAGGAAAAAATATGGCGGGCATTAAAAGAGAAAAAATAAAGGAAAAACCTCAATCTTAACGTATTTAACAAGAGGGCGATTATCGTGGGGGTACTAAAAAAGTCAATTAATACGGCAAACAGCTTAAACTGTGCATTCTGAGTGTAGCGAAGAATCTGAGTAACTAAGCGACTTCAGAGATTCTTCATGTCACTTCTTTGCATTCAAAAATGACATGTACCTAGACTTTCTCGTGGTTACATTATCGCTTTCTTGTTTTGCATAATTATAATTCGTTAGCAGGTACTGCAGGTGGGAGGCATTAATGACAATTAAAAAAACAGCGAGTGGATATAGTGCGCCAATATTATACAAGGCCTTTGCAGTCCTGGATGAAATTGCCGGTGACCAGTCTGGATTTGGAATAAGCGACCTGGCTCGTAAATTAAATATATCTAAAAGCACAGTGTATGGAATAACCCAGGCGTTACTTGATTTAGGAGTTTTAACACAGGATTTAAATAAAAAATTTAGGCTGGGTCCGACCCTTATCCAATTGGGAAACTGGGCTCTTGCCGGCGAAGATTTAAGATTGTTAGCGCGTCCGCTTTTGGAAGAGTTATGTAGGGAGTTTAAGGAGACCATTTTTTTAGGCACTTTTGACGGGCAAAAAATAACCATTATTGAAAAGGTTGATAGCCCACTTGAACTCAAGATTTCTGCTCCCGTCGGCACCAGGATACCCCTTTTTGCAGGGGCTGCTGGTAAAGTTTTTCTAGCCAGCCTTACGGAGCAGGCTTTTCAAAGTGCTCTAGATGAAAAACCACTCCCTAAATATACTAAATATTCCATTACTGATCCATTAAAATACGCAAAGGAAATTGAGATAGTAAAAGAGCAGGGCTATGCAACTGATTTTGAAGAATACATTCAAGGTGTCAATGCAGCAAGTGTACCTATTTCCAATATGCGAGGACATACCTTGGCTGCTATTTGGGTGGTGGGATTTGCCAGCAGCTTTAACAGTGATAAAGTAAGCCATGCGATAACGGCAACGTTGCGTGCGGCTAAAAAAATAAACCAAATGATGAGTCACTGAACAAAGTTATGGCGTTAGTGCTTCATTGGCATTAGATCATAAGGGGGTATTTAAGTAAGCAATGCGTAAAGTAAAAGTGGAAGACGCGGTTGGTCTGATTCTCTGCCATGATGTGACAAAGATAGTCCCGGGAGAATTTAAAGGACCTGCTTTTAAAAAAGGTCATTTAGTTAAACAAGAAGATATTGAGGAACTGCTAAAACTAGGCAAGGATCACCTGTATATTTGGGAATGTGGAAATGACCTGGTACATGAAAATGATGCAGCATTAAGAATGGCTAAGGCTGCTATTGGTCAAGGTGTTGAGTACTCCCAGCCTAGTGAGGGGAAAGTAACTATAACATCTTCCAGGCCGGGGCTTTTTAAAGTAAATGTCGAGAACCTTTGTGAAGTTAACATGATTGATGAAGTATCATTTGCCACTAGACACACCAACCAGGTAGTGAAAAAAGGAGAAATTTTAGCTGGTACCAGAGTAATCCCACTAGTTATAAAAAAAGAAAAGATTGAGACCATGGAAAAATTATGTCTCAAAAGAGGCCCACTTTTGGAAGTAGTAGAAATGCATCAACTAAAGGTGGCTTTAATCACCACGGGCAATGAGGTTTATTATGGGAGAATTAAGGATAAATTTAGTCCAGTGGTAAAGGAAAAAATGGCCCGTTTCGGGTGTGAGGTTTTATGGCATGAATTATTATACGATGACGCGGCACTGATCAAAGAAAAAATACAAGACTTTATTCACAAGGGAGCGCAGATGGTAATAACTACCGGAGGGATGTCTGTTGACCCTGATGATGTTACTCCCAGTGGGGTTAAAAGTACCGGTGCCGAACTGGTGACATACGGTTCCCCGGTTCTGCCCGGTGCCATGTTTTTGCTGGCCTACTATGGTGAAGTGCCAATTATGGGCTTACCGGCCTGTGTTATGTACTTTAAAGCTACTGTTTTTGATTTAGTGCTGCCCAGGGTATTGGCTGGAGAAAAACTTACTAGAAAAGATATTGCCATGCTCGGTCACGGTGGATTATGCAAGAGTTGTAAAGAATGTCGATATCCCGAGTGTCCTTTTGGTAAGTAATAAAAAGATGATAGTGTTAACGTTATAAACCGGGCACCCACAAGGGGTGCCTTTTTACCGTTTTTATAGTATTGTATTGGCAGAGCATGTCTAGTTATTAAAGTCCGGTTAGGCCAACTTTTCGAGGTGTTTAAGTAAATCTTTTAGTAAGTTACTTGAGTTTAAATTAAAAATCCTGTCGCAGCAGTTAGCAATGCTAGTGCTTTTAGAATTATCGTCTATTAAGAATCCAAATAGCCCAAAGTGGTATTTTTTTTTGTAAATTTCCAATTTATTAAGCACTTCGTCACTCAGTTTGCCAAAACCATCTGAAAATATTAATACATCAGATTCACGGTGATGTCTGAAGTTTTCAATTATTTCTAGTGTTCTCTTTATGGGCATGTCAAAATTGGTACCGCCATAAAAAGAAGAAGTCAATAAATTAATAAACTCTTTGAAATCAGGTCGGTGTGGAAGAAGTAGAATATCCTTCATTGAACTGCTAAAATTAATCAGGGCAAAATACCTTTTCCTGTGCAGCGTTCTTAAAGCAAGGTTAAGAATTATAGCTTTAATTAAGTCAAGCTGATCACCGATCATGCTTCCGGATGTATCAAGACAGACGATTATGCCCCCCTTGCCCTTATTGCTACGGGATTTATAATCATAAGTATATAATTTTTGCTCGATGAGCTTATTATAAAATATATTTTCCAATTGTTGTTCCAAATACAATAACTCCATGGGGATCAGGTTTGTAATATCGTTTGAGGTAGAAATATTCATTTTGCATTCAAAGGTAGATTTTGTCATTCTTTTGTGCTTTCGGGTCCTTATTACCTTCAAGTTGCCCATTAATCTAGTTATTTTCATAATATCCGGGTGTTTTTTGATCAAATTTGACATATAAAAGCAGAACTCGGGGTTTGTCTGGATCAGGTTACTTAGGGCTAAATCCCAATAATTGTGGGAACTTAATTTCTTTAGGTTATTATATAATTCCTGTTTTATATGAATATCTTTTTCTACCTGTAAACTTACCTGTCGTAAATATTTATCCATTTCATCAATGATTATTTTATTTGCAGCGCTGCCACAGTTGAAAGATAATTCATGAAGTTCTTTTTCTATTTTGTCTAATACTCCCGGTGTCGTTTCGTGCAAATCTTTTTTTAGTTTTCCCAGGCTATCCATAACACTATTTAAATCATAGATAGTGTTGATAGTTTTCATTTTATCGGGCGCAGGTAAAAAGCCTAACTGATTAAGGTTTGGTGGCAAAAGTGCCTTGTTTGTGTCAATATATTTGGATAACTTATTGAGCATGCTATCATACTGTTTATTTGGGCTTAAATCGTTTTCTGTGGGGGTATGTGAAGGGTCTTCTTCCTTGTTGTAATCCGCTCGAGCATGGTTGCTTTTGGTATCTTTGGCCAAACTGTCAACTGAATCCAGCAGTTCATCGGTACTTTCGGTGTCTTCATCTTCCCACATACTGAAAGTACCAAAAGAATTTAACAGCTCGGAAATGAAAAGAAAGCTGTTTTGTTCATTAAAGACGGTATAACGTTTTATTCTTGTTAGATAACTGCTTGCTATTATTTTATTGATAAATAAAAATTTGGTAAAATCATTCCGTGAAACCTCTTTTTCCTTTACCGCTACTATCTCCAGGTGCTCTTTAAAAAGGATGTTGTATAAGTCCAATAGCATATCTCTGTCTATTATTTTGATCTGGCTTCTCCGGAGGGACCTGGTCAGGTCGTATTTTTGTTCCAGGTAAGAGAAATACATCTGGTCGTATTGATCGTGTTTTATAAAGTTCATATTTTATCTTCCTCTTGCAGGGCAGATTGAATTTTATCATTTAATTCACTAAGTTTAATTTGGTAATCACTAAACTCCGTAAGCTTGTTGTTGATAGTAAATAAAATCTTTTGATAAACCAGGTGGTAATATCTGAGATTGTATTTTAACTGGTAAGATGATAATTCTGTCGTTAGTTGATCTATAATTCTATTTATTTTATATAAGTACTCTCTAACTAAACGATATTGTATCACTAGGTCTTCCTTTTGTTTTGGTTTTAAATAACTATAACATTTAGCATATTCATTATATTGATTATTAGTAGATATTATTAATTCATTAATAAATGAGGAAAAAGAGTTAGATATTCTGATTGATATGTTAGACAAGATACTATTAAAAATATGATCTAAAATAATATTATGTATATCATTTTCTATTGTTGCAAAATCCTCTGGCTTTTCCCATATCATATATGGCAGCAAAAATAAATCTTCAGCAACAATATCTGATCTACCGTTAACAAAAGCGCAAACCTTTAGTATGGTTAATATATTTTTAAATTTTCTATCAGATACATAATAGTTGTTTTCATAACAATACTCTCGCACTTCATATATTAAATTAAGTACTTTTTGCCCGGGGGTTATTTCCATAGCTTTATCGTGTATAGTCAATACATCGTTTAATTCAAGTAATAATTCATTTTCTATCTGCAACTGATTTTCATCTTGTAACAGAAGCTTGGAAAAATTTTTAAAATCTTTAATAGGTTCGGCGATAAACTTTATAGTAAAGCGATCGTACAAGGCCTGTAATTCTTCCATCTCTTCCTCATCAGGGATTTCATTAGAAGCTCCAAACAAAGAGATTAAGGGGACTTTGACCACCTCGGTGTCATTAATATAAATTTTTTCATTAGCAATCATCAGCAGACTGTTTAAAATCGAACTATTTCCCTTAAAAATTTCATCAAGAAAACCAATCTCAACGTCAGCCAATTTTTTGGAGATTCTTCTATAAAAACGCCCCTTCTTTAACTCGTCAAGGGATATTGAACCAAATATTTCTTCAGGTGTTGTATATTTTGTTAATAGGTAGCGGAATATTCTAACCTTTTTAAATAGCAAAGATGCTTGATAGACTATTTCAGATTTTGCAACACCGGGTTTGCCCAATATAAACATATTTTGCCCGGATAAAACTGTTAACAATAATAGTGAAATAAGCGCTTCTCTTTCTAGGAACTTACTATTCAAGTAGTCCTCGATGCCAATTATTTTTTGATAAATGTTACTATCTTTGGTCAACAAATGTGCCTCCTTGGATATTGTTCATATAAATTTAGTTATGAACAAATGTCAATTAATATTGACTTTTTTGAACTATTGTCACTCTAAATTGTATATTCTTTCAGATAACATTTCAATCTATTTAACTTCCATTTATGTTGATTTTTTAATTGATTTGTTTATTGACAAAAACTATCAGATAATTCATAATGTAAGTAAATGTACACAATAGAGAACAGTGTTCAGGAATAAGGACAAATCCAAAGTAAGGAGGTTTAGATTAGCATGTATCTACCGGATTTCGAGTATCATATGCCCGCCACAATACAGGAAGCCTGTGCATTGCTGGCGGAAAAAGGCCAGGTGGCCAAAGTGCTTGCGGGGGGAACCGATCTGTTGAATAAAATGAAACATGGTCTAGTCGCACCGGCAGTACTTATCTCGCTAAAACAGCTTGAGCAATTATCCAATATCGAATATGAAGAGGGTAAAGGCGTACTAATAGGAGCCAGGGCTACACACAATGCCATTTGTAACTCTAAGCTGATGCAGGAAAAATATCTTTCCATATGTGAAGCCGCCCATCATATGGCCAACAATCAAATTAGAAATGTAGGCACCATAGGCGGAAATATTTCAAATGCAGTACCTTCCGCAGACCTGCCACCCATATTAATGGCCCTAGACGCATCAATAACTCTGGTGGGGACAAAGGGTGAAAGGGTTATGGCGTTGGAGGAATTCTTTGTCGGCCCCGGTAAAACACTGCTTGCCCCCGATGAAATAATTTCCCAAATAGTAATTCCCGACCAGTCTTGCACAGGCAGCACATATATAAAATTTGGCCTACGTCGTTCGGGTGCTCTGGCTGTTGTGGGAGTGGCTGTTGCGGTTACCATGGATGGTAATGTATGTAAGGATGCCAGGATTGTTTTGGGCGCTGTCGCCCCGGTACCCATGAGGGCACCAAAAGCAGAGGCTATGATTATAGGTAAAGCTATCAGTGATGATTTGTTGGAAGAAGTAGGTGTTTGCGCATCCACCGAATGCAAACCGATTGATGATATCCGCGGTTCTGCAGAGTATCGAAGGGATATGGTCAGGGTATTTACCAAGCGCGCATTACGTAAAGCCATCAATGAAGGACACGTGTAAGGAGGGATGAGCTATGGAGGCATTAGTTGATAATAGCGGTGTAAAAAGATATCTGGTCACCATTAATGTGAACGGGGACGACTATACCCGGATTGTTAAGGCCAACACCCTCTTGGTAAATTTCATTAGAGATGAGTTGGACTTAACCGGAACAAAAAAAGGCTGTGAGCTGGGAGACTGCGGCTCATGCACCGTTTTAATGGACGGTAAGCCTGTAAACTCCTGCATTGTACTCGCAGTAGAAGCGGACGGCCACAAATTTACCACTGTTGAGGGTGTGGCCCAGAATGAAAACTTGGACCGGCTACAGGAGTCTTTTGTGGATAATGCCGCGGTGCAGTGCGGATACTGCACACCGGGGATGATTATGTCGGCCAAGGCGCTGCTTACCAGGAACCCACAGCCCACAGAAGAGGAAGTACGGGAAGCCATCTCAGGAAACCTCTGTCGCTGTACGGGATACGTGAATATAGTGAAGGCTATTCTGGCTGCCGCCAGTGAATAAAAGGAGGGGAGAGCGCCATGGGCGAAAAATATGCGGTAATTGGTAAAAGTGTACCCAAAATTGATGGTCGGGCCAAAGTAACCGGTCAGGCAAAATACACCGGTGATCTTAAACTTCCCAACCTGCTGGTGGGCAAAATATTAACCAGTCCCCATGCTCATGCCAGGATAATAAGTATTGACACAACAGAAGCCGAAAAACTTCCCGGGGTTAAAGCTGTTATAACTCATAAGGATGTGCCAACTCTTAAATATGGTATCAGCCCGGCTCGCTGGGATGAAAGTATATTTTGTAGTGACAAGGTGCGTTTTGTGGGGGATAAGGTGGCCGCTGTGGCCGCTTTGGATGATGAAACAGTTTATAAAGCACTCAAGCTGATTAAAGTGGATTACGAGGTGCTGCCGGCGGTTTTCGACCCTGAAGAGGCTATTAAAGAGGGTGCTCCTCAAATACACGACGAGTACGCTAGGAACATAAATACCGAAATCCACCAGAATTTCGGTGATGTGGATAAAGCTTTTGCCGAGGCGCACCATCTTCGCACTGACCGCTTTGTTGGCAACCGGACATATCAGTGTCCTATCGAGCCTCATTCCGCAATATCCATATGGGAGGGCGGTAAACTTACCGTTTATTCCAGTACCCAATCGCCACACTATTTCCAGCATTATATTGCTCGTGAGTTTGGTTTGAAAATGGGCGATGTGAGGGTAATTAAAACGTACGTGGGCGGAGGTTTCGGAGGTAAGTTAGAACCTACCGGACTTGAGTTTGCTGGTGCGGTCCTCTCAAAAATCACTGGCCGACCGGTCAAGATGTTTTATGATCGGCACGAAATGTTTGCCCACAACCGGGGTCGCCATAAGCAAATAATGGAGATAACCACAAGTGTGGATAAAAACGGTAAAATAACCGGGGTATATGCCAACTTCATGATGGATGGCGGCGCCTATACCAGTCTGGGTATTGCCACTGCCTATTATGCCGGAGCAATGCTGCCCCTGACCTATGATTTTGTTAACTTTAAGTTTGATATGATCCGGGCCTATACCAACCTGCCTGCATGTGGTGCCCAGCGGGGTCATGGTGCGCCGCAGCCAAGGTATGCCTTTGAGTGCCATTTGGATAATGTGGCTGCGGATTTGGGCATGGATCCCATTGAGTTGCGTCTAGTCAACGCTCGCCAGCCAAATACCGTTACACCCAACGATTTTGCGGTTAATTCCTGCGAGCTTACGGAATGTATTACCAAAGCTAAAGAAATATCGGGCTGGGAACAAAAGAAGGGGAACCTTCCTAGTGGTAAAGGTATTGGCATCGGCGTGGGAAGCTTTGTCAGCGGCGCCGGTTACCCTATCTACCGGACCAATCTTCCCCATGCCTCAGCGATAATCAAGGTGCATGAAGACGGTACCGCGGCAACATTGTACACCGGGGCCACAGATATCGGGCAGGGTTCTGATACCGTGCTTTGCCAGATGGCTGCAGAAGCTATGGGCTTTAGGTATGAAAATATGAAGATTGTTGCTGCCGATACTGAGACAACACCCCACGACTTCGGTGCCTATGCTAGCCGTCAAACTCTCATGTCAGGTTCTGCCGTGAAGCAGGCCGGTGAAGAGGTTAAAGGTCAGATGCTGGAACTGGCTTCGGAAATGATGGAAGTTGAGGTCAGCGACTTGGATTGCCGAGATAGTATTGTATTTTCGTTATCCGATCCAGAAAAAGCAATGCCATTTGGCGAGGTGGCCAGAGAATTTTTCGTGCGTAAAGGGCCGCTAGTTGGTAAAGGATCTTATGCCCCGCCCAAGCTTGGCGGAACATTTAAGGGAGCTGCAGTGGGTACTTCTCCGGCATACAGCTTTGCGGCCCAGATAAGCGAAGTTGAAATAGATGAAGAAACCGGCGAAATTGACGTAAAAGACGTGTGGGATGTTCATGACTGCGGCATGGTGATTAACCCGGGCTTGCTGCATGCACAGGTGCATGGGGCCCTTTATATGGGGATGGGCGAGTCCATCTGGGAACAAGTTCTCTTTGATGACAAGGGGAAAATACTAAATCCCAACCTGGGTGAGTACCGGATGCCCACAGCCATGGATATGCCCAGGATCACCTCGGAGCTAGTGGAAAGCTATGAGCCGGCCGGACCTTGGGGTGTAAAAGAAGTGGGTGAGGGAGCAACCATTCCCACAATGGGTTGTTATGCCAATGCCATATACGATGCCATGGGCATCCGGGTGAACAGCCTGCCACTTAGTTATGAAAAGGTTTGGCGGGCGCTTAAAGAAAAAAAAGAAAAAGAAAAAGAAAAAGAAAAAGCTTAAGCTAAATATAGCTAGAAAAAATCGAGGAGGCGTTGTAGCGCCGCCTCGATTTTTTGTACTTGTCAAGGAAAATATATTCAAAAGGGGACAGGCTGCTTTTTTCGGTTTTTGAAAAAAGACTCCTGTCCCTTTTTGACTTCTCATATCATCAAATGTTTATTCCCGTAAAAATTACTTAATGGACAGTGACTTGCTGGTGTTTTCGAAAATCCTGGGGGTGCAGCATAAAAGAGATAACACAGCCCGTCAGTAAACCCCAAAATGCAGAACCTATGTTGCAGAAGGTCAAATTAGAAAATGTAATCAAGAAACAAATAAGTGCACCACTGCTGAAATGGTCCTTGAAGGCCTTTTGGAAAGCATCTACGAGGACATTGAACAAGGCCAATCCACCCAATAGGACAACAAAAACATCAGGAGCCATTATGGCCAAGCCGATGGCTACGGGCGCAAAAATTCCTGTCATAAACAGTAATGCGCCATAAAGGATACCGCTTATATAACGGGTTTCTTTGGGTCCGGATGTGTTTAAAATGCCGGTTACGGGGCCCGTTATACAGGTTGGAACACTGCCGAAAAAACCCATGGCTATTGAGCCAACACCACAGGATAAAGTCATTATATTTACTGGCGGATTATATCCCTGGGACTTTAAAATGGCAATGCCCTGGTAATTGTGAATTGCAATAACAGAAATAGTTAACGGTAGTACTAATTCAATAATGGCATTAAAGCTAAACACTGGTATGTAAAAAACAGGGTGAACGATACTTATAGTAATTGGAACGGGGTTTAAGATACCGGAGATGGCTATAATAACAATACCAACTAAGGCCGAACACAAAATTGGTGGCATAACAAGAAATGGCACCCTAACTGCCAGGGTTAAAAAAAATACAGCTATGGTAGATGCAGCGAGCACTGGCTCAATAGTAAGTGCTGTAACTAATTTAAGGCAATAGGGTAAGAAGATCCCGGCAACCATACCCATAACGATGGAAGTTGGTATAAAATCCATCATTTTTTTGGCAATCCCGGTTAGCCCAATAATAATGATTACTAATCCGGTGATCAGACAGGCCCCGAGTATTTCCTGAAATGTTGAGTGTTGCAAAGATGATGCAACAATGGCGGCTGCGGGAAGGGACCAGGCTGCAGATATGGGCTGTTTATATAAAACAGATAACAGAATGGTTATTATGCCGCCTAATCCGTAACCGGCAAATAGCCAGGTTGCCATTTCCTGCTGGGCGAGACCACCTAAATGAGCGGCACTGATTAAAATGGCAATTGGTCCGGTTTGGCTGAATAGGACGGCAACAAAAGCGTTAGTAACTGTATGAATGTTTAATCCAGCATAAATTTCTTTAATGGACGGTAATTTATTAGAGGGTCTTTCAAGCATATGCAATACCGCCTTAAACGTTAAATTAATAGCCTGACTTTGCCATTGTCAAGTATTTCTTAACCAGGCGTCTGGCACTGAATCATCATCTGTCAATGGTATAGTTAAAAAACCTCATTGGGTCTTAGCGTCTTAACTAAACTAAAAGTTACTTTAACAACCCCGGTAAATACAAAGACAGCGCCGGAAACATAACAACTATGATTGTTGTCACAGCTATGCCGATCATAAAAGGT
>Ga0172382_10003935_pt1 | contig 23143 bp, 21 predicted proteins | sample Leawel138RmetaG_FD_122245 | JGI IMG/M metagenome (GOLD analysis project Ga0172382, IMG submission 122245) | Leachate microbial communities from a municipal landfill in Southern Ontario, Canada - Leachate well 138R metaG | ecosystem: Engineered > Solid waste > Landfill > Unclassified | place... | reverse complement strand
GGCTGTCACGGCCATTCCGCCGCCTTTGCCCGCGAACGGCCCGCGCTGGCAGCCCCCGCACGCCTGAGCCAATTCCTGCTCAAGCATCGGGGAGGCCTGCCCGCTGATGTGGCGGAAGGGGTTGCCGAAATGCTCGTCGCCACGGCGGTCACGCCGCCACGCTTCATGCAGGAGTGCCGCATTTGCCATGGCCGCGCCGCCGACTTCGCCCGCGATCACCTGTTGGCGGTCGAGGGCAAGGTTGTGGGGCGGTACACCGGCCGCGACATCGCGGCGTTCTTGGAAGGCGGCCACGCCCGGCTCGATGCCGAGGGCGCGGCGTTCTTTGCCGATCAACTTCGGCGGGTCGTGGGGGAAGTGCGGTTCGGGGAGTAGGGAGCGGCCCGCGCCCTACAGCGTGATGTCCAGCGCCACGCGGCCGACCTGGGTCAGCTTGACGGCTTTCTTGGCGTTGCGGGCCAGGGGCACTTTGTTCTTCATGCACCAGGAAATCAGCGCGGCGCAGAGGAAGACTGCGTCGAAAATCTGGTCGCTCTGTTGGCCGTTTCGGGCCTGAACGCGGCATTTCAGCGCGGCGGGATCTTGGGTGGCGATCGAAGTGTTGATGACACGTCCGGCCTCGACGGCGGTGCGGTCGGAACTGATGAACTGGGTCAGCGCGTCTACCAGTTCGGCGTCGGTGAAGATCAGGCGGCGGATTTCGGTGGGCATTTACGGGGATGCTCCGGGCGCTGACTTGATGGGTCAGCCGTTATTGGGCCAGCCGCACTGCGCATGGTGGCGCAGCAGGTGGTCGAGCAAGGTGACGGCCAGCATCGCCTCGGCCACCGGCACGGCGCGGATGCCGACGCAGGGGTCGTGGCGGCCTTTGGTCATGACGTCCACGTCCTTGCCCGCGACATCGACCGAGCGACGGGGCGTGAGGATGGACGACGTAGGTTTGACGGCCATGCGGGCGACCACCGGCTGCCCGGTGGAAATGCCACCCAGGATGCCGCCCGCGTGGTTGGACAGGTAGGTGATGGTGCCATCGGCGGCCATGCGCATCTCGTCGGCGTTATCCTCGCCCGACAAGGCGGCGGCGCCGAAGCCTTCGCCGATTTCCACGCCTTTGACGGCATTGATGGACATCAGCGCCTTGGCGATGTCGGCGTCGAGCTTGTCATAGACCGGATCGCCCAGGCCCACCGGAACGCCGGTGGCTTCCACCTCGACCACCGCGCCGGTCGAGGACCCCGATTTGCGCACGCTGTCGAGGAAGGTTTCCCACCCTGCCACCGTGCCGGGGTCGGGGCAGAAGAAATCGTTGCGGTTGACCTCGTCCCAGTCCCAACGGGCGCGGTCGATGCCGTGCGGGCCGACCTGAGTGAGCGCGCCGCGTATGGTGACGCCGCCGGGTACCAGAACGTCGAGGACTTGGCGGGCAACTGCTCCGGCCGCCACCCGCAGGGCGGTTTCGCGCGCCGAGGACCGGCCGCCGCCGCGATGGTCGCGCACACCGTACTTCTGCCAGTAGGTCACGTCGGCATGGCCGGGGCGGAACTGCTGGGCAATATCGCCGTAGTCCTTGGACCGCTGATCGGTGTTTTCGATCAGCAGGCCGATGGGCGTGCCGGTGGTAACACCCTCGAACACGCCCGACAGGATTTTCACCGCGTCGGGCTCACGGCGCTGGGTGGTGTGCCGAGATTGGCCGGGACGGCGTTTGTTGAGCCACGGCTGGATGTCGGCCTCGGTCAACGGGATGCGCGGCGGCACCCCGTCGACGATGCAGCCGATGGCCGGTCCGTGGCTTTCGCCGAAGGTGGTGAAGCGGAACGTCGTTCCGAACGAATTCCCGGCCATCGTGGTGCGTGCCCTTGCTTCAGTCCTTTTTGAACTGCTGGAGAAGCTCGACCAGTTCCGGCGCCGAGTCGGGCGCCAGCATTCCGACGGTGTGATAGCCGCTGTCCACATGGTGGACTTCGCCGGTCACGCCCGAGGACAGGTCAGACAGCAGGTACAGGCCCGAATTGCCCACTTCGTCGATGGTGACGTTGCGGTGCAGCGGGGCATTCAGTTCATTCCACCGCAGGATCAGGCGGAAATCGCCAATGCCCGACGCGGCCAGGGTCTTGATCGGGCCGGCCGAGATGGCGTTGACGCGGATATTTTCCGGCCCCAAGTCGGCGGCAAGGTAACGCACGCTGGCTTCAAGTGCGGCCTTGGCCACGCCCATAACGTTGTAATGGGGCATTACCTGTTCGGCGCCGTAGTACGAGAGAGTCACCAGCGATCCGCCGCCCTTCATCAGGGCACGGGCGCGGCGCGCCACGTCGGTAAAGGAGAACACCGAGATGTTCATGCAGTTGGCGAAGTTGGCGGGCGACGTATCGACGTACTTGCCCTTCAATTCCTCCTTGTCCGCATAGGCTATGGCATGGACCACGAAGTCCAGCTTGCCCCAAGTATCTTCGATGGTGGCAAAGGCTGCGTCCATGCTCGCGGCGTCGGTGACGTCGCAAGGCAGGACCAGCGTGCTGCCGATGCTGGAGGCCAGTGGAGAGACACGCTTTTCGAGCGCGTCACCCTGGAAGGTGAAGGCCATTTCGGCACCCTGGGCGGCGCATGCCTTGGCGATACCCCAGGCGATGGATCGGTCGTTGGCGACCCCCATGATAAGGCCTTTTTTGCCGGCCATGAGTGGGCTGGACACGGTCATGAAACCCCTCTGCGACGCATGAAATTGTTCTATTTCCATTCGGAAGGCGGCATCCTACACCAACCGGGACCCTCGTCAAAGCACGTCAAGTCTGATTTACGATTGTTGTTGCGCGACGGGGGAGAACCATGACCGATGATTTGCCCGAGACCACCAAGTTCGAGGCCACCAAGTCCGAGGCCGCCGGAGCCATGATGTGGCGATGGGCGGGAGAGTTCCAGCGCTTCGTCGTGCACCTGCTGCAACGGCTGGTGCGCGACGATCTGTTCGGGGTCGCCGCGGCCCTGACCTATACGTCGCTGCTGGCGCTGGTTCCCCTGATCGCCATCGCGGTTGCCATACTTGCGGCCTTTCCGGTCTTCGATCAGGTCCGCGACCAACTTCAGTCCTTCTTGTTTGAAAATTTCCTGCCCGATGTGGGATTGGCGGTGCAGGATCATCTGGCGCGCTTCGTCGGCGCCACCGGGCAACTCACTGCCGTCGGAGTCGGCGGCCTTGCCATCACCGCCTTGATGATGCTGATGACCATCGAGCAGGCGTTCAACACCATTTTCCGGGTCACGCGGGCGCGCAGCATGATGGGCCGGCTCTTGGTATATTGGACTGTTCTGACACTAGGTCCGCTGCTGATCGGCGTGAGTTTCTCGATCTCCAGCTATCTGGCGGCGGCGGGCGAGGACATCCTGACCACGCAGGCCGTCAGCCTGTGGACCAAGGTGTCGTGGGTGATGCCCTACATCCTCACCTTGATCGCCTTCATGCTGCTGTATTGGACAGTCCCCAACCGTCGAGTCCGGGTGCGCGATGCGCTCATTGGAGCGTTTGTCGGGGCGACGCTGTTCGCACTGCTGCGCTACGCGTTCCTGCTGTTCGTCGCCAACGCTGGCAGCTACGAGACGGTTTACGGCGCGCTGGCTGCCCTGCCGATGTTCCTGTTGTGGATGTACATTTCGTGGTTGGTGGTGCTGTTCGGCGCCGTCATTACGGCGGCATTGCCGGAGTGGCGGATGCGGCGTGGGCAGCGCCTGTCGGGTGGTGAGGCGGAGGCGCGATTGGCCTTGGCCATGGACATCATGGCGGCACTTGGGCGCACCCAGAGGTTCGGGCGCGGGCTTGCGCGGGCGCGCTTGTTGTCGCTGACCGCAGCAGCCGAGGATGTCCTGGTCAGCGTTTTGGACTGCCTGCGCACTGCCAACTTGGTTGCGCAAACAGCGGATGGCTGGTGGTTGCTGACCCGGCCCTTGTCCGCGATCACCTTATACGATCTGCTGCGGGTGTTGGGTTCCGGGGTGCCGGACGATCCGCCGGTTCTGCGCAACGAGCGATGGGCCGAGCCGGTGCGGCTGGCCCTGGCGCGGTCCAGGCGTGCCCAGCGGGAAATCCTGGGGATGTCGCTCGATACCCTCGTGCTGCCCCATCCCGAGGTGCCGCATACTCCGGACGTGACTCCATACCAGACGCGTACAGTCGGAGAATAGTTCTTTAGTTCGCCGTTCTTGCGCTTGTAAAGCCGATCGGCGTCATGGGTTAATGGAGGTCGTTCCGGCGTGGGACGGGAGCCTTCATCATGCCGCAGGACAGTGTTCCAGACGTGCCCGTTCATCCCCTGGCGGGGCTGCCCTATGCCGAGCGCGTCCGCCTGGTTTCCGCTCATGCGCCGCTTGCCTGGTTGCGGGCAGGATGGGCCGACCTGTGGGCAGCGCCTGGGGTGAGCATTGCCTATGGCTGCATCTTCGTGGCCATCGGGGTCGCGCTCACGGTGGGGCTGTCGGCGATCGACATGCTGTATTTGATTACGCCGTTGATTGCGGGTTTCCTGCTTATAGCGCCGCTGCTGGCGGTCGGCCTCTACGACATGAGCCGACGGCTGGAGCGCGGCGAAAAACCCCGCTTTTGGGCGGCGGTGTTCGCTTGGCGCACCAACACCTTCCACATCCTGACGGCGGGTTTGGTGCTGATGCTGTTCCTGATGATCTGGGTGCGCATCGCGGCCCTGATCTTCGCCCTGGTGTTTCCCTACACCAACATGTCGTGGAGTGCGCTCGGCACATCATTGATGAGCGCCGATGGCGTGGTGTTCCTGACTCTGGGAACGGCCATCGGTGGTGTGTTCGCCGTGATCGCCTTCATCGGGGCCGCCGTCAGCCTGCCCCTGATGCTCGACCGCCAGATCGACGTCTTTACCGCCGTGCTGGTCAGCGCGCTGGCGGTGTTCGCCAACCTTAAGGCGATGGTGCTGTGGGCGGCCATCATTGTGGCCGTCACGGCGCTCGGGCTGCTGACCGGGCTGGTCGGCATCGCCATCACCCTCCCCCTGATCGGCCACGCCACATGGCACGCCTATCGGGCGATGGTGGCGTGGGAGGGGTAAGGAAAGGGAAGGGAAGGGTGTTGACCACAGAGGTCACAGAGAGCACAGAGAAGTCACAGAGGATGCGGGGCCACTGCGCCGCAGGCAATAAATACCCAAGAGGGTTTGAGTGCGCTACGCGCGGCTACTTGTACCGCAACCTCTGTGACTTCTCTGTGTTCTCTGTGGTTAATTCCTTCACTTTACTCCAGCCCCAGCTTCGCGCGGGGATTGGGGCCGGTGGGTTTCCATTTTTTGACGAAGGATTCCAGCTTGCCGTCGGTCGGGTCCTCCAGGACCAGACGCAGGCGGACCAGTTGATCGCCCGCCGTGCCGTCGGGGGCAGGAATGCCTTTGCCGGGCAGGCGCAGGACGGTGCCGCCGTTGGCACCCTTGGGCACGGTGACGCGGACCTTGCCGGCCACGGTGGGAACCTCGATCTTGGCGCCCAACACGGCTTCCTGGAGCGTGATGGGAATGTCCGCGACCACCGAAGTTCCCTCACGGCGCAGGATGGGGTGCGGCTTGACCTTGATCTCGACCAGGGCGTCGCCATCCGGGCCGCCGCCGGTGCCGGGGCCGCCCTGACCTTTCAGGCGCAGGGTGCTTTCATCATCGGTGCCGGGCGGGACCTTGACCGTCAGGCGCTTGCCGTTGGTCAACGACACCGTGCGCGAGGTGCCGAGCGCGGCTTCCTCGAACGTCACATGCAGGCGGTAATTGGCGTCCGGCCCCTTGCGCGGCGCGGTGTTCTGGCGTCCGCCCGGCCCTTTGCTGGCGCGGGCGAAGATGTCGGAGAACAGGTCGTCCTCGCCGAACATCGAGTCGAAGTTCCAGGCGCGGCCACCACCGCTGGCTCCACCGGTTCCGGCTCCGGCGGTGTGGCGGCCACGGGGGCGGGTGCGTTCCTGGCCGTTGGCATTGATCTCGCCGCGGTCGAACCGCTTGCGCTTGGCTTCGTCCGACAGCAGGTCATAGGCCGCCGTGGCTTCCTTGAACTTTTCCTCGGCGCGCGGGTTGTTGGGGTTCACGTCGGGATGATGGGCGCGCGCCAGCTTGCGGTAGGCGGACTTGAGTTCATCCGCCGTCGCCGTGCGAGCCACTCCCAGGACCTCGTAAGGGTCACGCATCCCCGATCTCTCCTCAAACAAAGGCGGCATCCCAGAAGGTTCTGGAATGCCGCTTGTATTTCTGGTCTGCCGCGAGATTCGGCAAGCCTTTATCGAAGCTGCTTCAGTTGACGACGCGCCAAGTCCCATCGGGCTGCTGGCATGCCGTGCCGAAGGCTTCTTCGCGGCGGCCGTCAATGGTTACAGTGGTGCGGTACTCTCGGCAATAGCTGCCGCTCTGGGCATAGCCGTCGCGGACCGGCGTGATGGTGCCGCGATTGCCGCTGTCGGGGTTGTTCCAGTTGATGGTTTCGCCGACCGGCGCGGCATAGGCGCGCTGCTGGGCCGACATCATGGCCTGCTGGTCGGCACGGTCGAGCGAACTGCCGATTTCCGATCCGATGTAGGCGCCCAGCAGGGTGCCTGCGGCGGTGGCGGCCAACTGGCCGGTCCCCTTGCCGAACTGCGATCCGATGACGGCGCCGCCGACGCCACCCAGCACGGTGCCGACAGTGGACTTGGGATTGTTCTGGGCGCTTTCACAGGCTCCCAGGGTGGTCATGGCCGCAACGCCCAAGGCGACCGCCGCCAACTTGAAGGAACGCTTGCTCTTCATGTTTTCCTCAATTGCTCGTGTGCTCGGTCGAGGGGCGGCTGGAACCGCCTGCAAATCCCACCGTATCCTTATATCATGGTGAGCGATGGTGGCTAAAACATGGCGTTTCGACCGTGCCGGCCCTATTTTGGACCAGCACCACGTAATCCGCACTATTTACAATGGGATCCTTTGGGATGAACGCTACGCCGCTTGACCCGAGTATTGGCCCGTTCGATCTGTTCGCCCGGTGGATGGCGGCGGCGGAAGGGGCCGAACCCAACGATCCGAACGCCATGAATCTGGCGACCTGCACGCCGGAGGGACGGCCGAGTTCCCGCATGGTGCTGCTCAAGGGCCTGGATGGCGACGAGGTGCCGCTGGCCGAGCGCGGATTCGTTTTCTACACCAATCTGGAAAGCGACAAGGGCACCCAATTGAGGGACAATCCGTGGGCGGCATTGTGCTTCCATTGGAAGACCCTGCGCGTTCAGATCCGGGTGGAGGGCAGGGCCTCGCCGGTTTCGGATGCGGAGGCCGATGCCTACTATGCCTCCCGAGCGCGCGACTCGCGCATCGGCGCTTGGGCGTCCCAACAGTCGCGGCCCTTGGAAGGGCGATTTGAACTGGAGGCGCGCATTGCCAAGTATGCCGCCAAATTCGGTTTGGGAGACATTCCCCGGCCGGACCACTGGTCGGGCTTCCGTATCGTGCCCGACCGCATCGAATTCTGGAGGGACCGCCCCTTCCGCCTGCATGACCGGCTGGTTTATCACCGGGAGGCGGACGGCTGGCGGACGGAGCGCCTGTACCCATGACCGTGGATAACCCCGCCGACCGGCTGCCCGAGCCTCAGGCCCTAAGCCTTGAGGCCGCTGCCGTGGCCAGCAAGCACGGCCTGATGCGCTGGGCCACTTATATGGCGGTTCTGGCGGCGGCCGTTCTGGTGGCCGTCAAGGTTGGCGCTTGGCTGATGACCGATAGCGTCGCCATGTTGTCCAGTCTGGTCGATTCGATGCTCGACGGGGTGGCTTCGCTGGTCAACCTGATCGCCGTGCGCCACGCCCTGCAACCGGCCGATGCCGAGCACCGCTTCGGTCATGGCAAGGCCGAGCCGCTGGCCGGGCTGGCCCAGGCCGCGTTTGTGACCGGGTCAGGCCTGCTGCTGACCATCGAGGCGGTTTCGCGCCTGCTCAATCCGGTGGTGGTCAAGCAAGGCATGGTCGGCATCGGCGTCATGGTCTTTTCCATCGTCGTGACCATGGCCCTGGTGACGTTTCAGCGCCACGTCATCAAGCGGACGAACTCGGTGGCGATCACGGCCGATTCCCTGCACTACGCGGGCGACGTGCTGATCAACCTGAGCGTCATCGTGTCGATCCTCATCAGCGTGTATCTGGGGTGGATCTACGCCGACCCGATCTTCGGGCTGGCCATCGCGGCGTTCCTGCTGTTCAACGCCTGGAAGATCGCCCGCGAGAGCCTCGACCTGTTGATGGACCGCGAGTTCGACGCCGCCGACCGGCAGAAGATCCTCGATATCGCTCGCGCCCATCCGAGGGTCGAGGACGTGCACGATCTGCGGACGCGGTCATCGGGGCAACTCAGTTTCATCCAGCTTCACCTGGAAATGGACCGCAGCTTTACGCTGCTCAAGGCCCACGCGGTGGCCGACCGGGTGGAGCGCGACATCCGCAAGGCCTTCCCCAACGCCGACGTCATCATCCACCAGGACCCGTCCGGCCTGCGCGAGGCCCACCACGACGATCTGGCATACGAGGACCGCGAGAACGGCGTGCCGGATGAGCCGTTGCCGAAGGCGTAGAGCGAAAAAGGAACGGCGCGGAGCCTGATGGCCCCGCGCCGGTGTTCTTTCTGCCTTGTCCCGTTGGGGGTCAGGAGAACGCACAGCCCGGCTTGGCGCCTGCCTTCTTGAGGATGATGGCGAGCGGGCAGAACCCGGTGAATGCCGCCTGGAACATGTTCAGGCCGACGAAGGCGGTCAGGTACAGCGCCCACTGCACGCCGGCAAAGACGTAGGCGGCCAGGGTGGCGAGGATAACTGCACCGGCAAAAGCCATCACGATGCGATCGATAGACATGATTTCTCCTGAGTCTTGGTACGTGTTTTGGAAGTCCGTGGGTCAGAGTCCGCCGGCGGGCACATCCGGCGTCACTTCCCCCTTGAGCTTGTTAATGCCGAGCGCCTTGAGGACGTACTTTTCGTAGATCGGCTCCGCAGTGCCCTTCTTGATCTTGCGAAGGAAGTATTTCTCGAAGGCGACTTTGGCGAGGTGCACCCACCAGCCTTCGGCGAACCAGTTGACGTTGCGCGGCGGGATTTGCGGCAGCGCCACGAAAGCCGCGCCGGAATCCCCGAAATCGGCCAGACATATGGCATTCCACGTCGCCTCGCGGGACGGCGTCTTGCCGTTTAGAAGGTTGCCGATGTTGTGCGCCGTGGCCGTCACCATCGATTCGATCATGTAGCCGGTCTTGGGCACGCCCACCGGCACCGGGGTCTGTCCCACAGGCGGGATGGCGACGCAGACGCCCACGGCAAAGACGTTGGGGAACTTGGCGTTGCGCTGGTGCTTGTCGACGGTGATGAAGCCGCGCGGATTGGTCAGCCCCTCGATGCCCATCACCGCGTCGATGCCCCGGAACGCCGGCAGCATCATCGAATACTTGAACGGCAGTTGGTGCTTTTTCTTTTCGGTGCCGTCCTCGTTGAACTCGGTGACGTGCATCAGCCCGGCTTCGACCTTGTCCACCTTGGCATTTGTGATCCACGAGATGTGCCGGGTGCGCATGATGCTTTCCATCATGCCCTTGGAGTCGCCGACACCGCCGAGGCCCAGGTGGCCGATGTAGGGTTCGGCGGTCACGAAGGTCATGGGCACGCGGTCGCGGACCTTGCGGCGGCGGAGGTCGGTGTCCATGATCGCGGCGAATTCATAGGCCGGGCCGTAGCACGACGCGCCCTGGACGGCACCGACCACGACCGGGCCGGGATCGTTGCAAAACGCTTCCCACTCGTCGGCTGCGCGGGCGGCGTGCTCGACGTGGCAGATCGACTTGGTGTGGCCGGTGTGGGGGCCGAGCCCTTCGATGGCGTCGAAGTCCAGATGCGGGCCGGTGGCGATGACCAGATAGTCATAGTCCATGAACGACCCGTCGTTCAGCTCCAGCCGGTTGGCCTCGGGGTGCACGCGCTTGACCCCAGTATGGACGAAGCCGATATTTTTCTTGGCGAGGCACGGCTCAAGCTCGATTTCGATGTCGCTGCGCTTGCGCCAGTTGACGGCAACCCAGGGGTTGGACGGCACGAAGTGGAAGCGGGGATTGTTGCTGACCACCGTGATCGTGTCTTCTTCGCGGGCCTGCTCCCGCATCTCGTAGGCCATCGGCACGCCGCCGATGCCGGCTCCCATGATGACGATGTGCGCCATGTGACGTTTCCTCCATGTGGAATTCGTCGTGGTGCCGGTTGTTGTTTTTTGGGGCACCACGCGGGCGTCAGGCGGCCCCTTCTTCGGCGGGGTCTGCCACTTCAACCGGGCAGTACAACCCGGCAAGGGTCTCTATGAGACGGACGGCGCTGTCGCCGACCAATGCATAGTAAATGTTCTGCGACTCGCGGCGGGTTTTGACCAGACCGTCGCGGCGAAGCCGCGCGAGGTGCTGGGACAGGGCCGATTGGCGCAGGCCGACGCTCTTTTCCAGTTCGCCGACGGTCTTCTCACCTGACGACAACAGGCATAGAATCATCAACCGTCGGTCGTTGCTCAAGGCTTTGAGCAGGTCGGCCGCTTCCTTGGCGCTGCTATGGAAGTCCGCGATATTCATACTTGCTAAATTAGCCCTTGCTAATATGATCGTCAACACCATTTATGGTGCTGTTCCAAGTTTGCCAAGAGGGCCATCCATAATGAAGAGCTTATTTACGAAAACCCTAATGTTTTCGCTGATAGGGGCCGTGGGCGCCCTGTTCATGACGCTCGAAAGCGGTATGGCCCAGGCGCGTGCAGACAGGATCACGGTCGAGCGTCGATTGATCGAGGACCGCAAGGCAGTGTTCGCCACTGTTGAAAGCGCCGACACGCTGCACGCCCGCGCCCGCATCGGCGGCACGGTCGGCAGTTTGATCGTCGATGACGGTGACGCGGTGGAGCAGGGGCAGGTCATCGCCGTGGTCGGCGATCCCAAACTGATGCTGCAACTGCAATCGGCTGACGCCCGCATCAATTCACTGAGAGCTGAACTGTCGCAGAGCCGCAGCGACCTGAACCGGGCCGAGCAACTGTTCCGCCAGGGCGTGGTGGCTCAGGCGCGGCTCGATCAGGCGCGCACGGCGGTTCAAGTTCTCGAACGTAATCTCAACGCCCTCCAGGCGGAACGGCAGGTGACGGTGCAGCAGTCGGACGAGGGGCAGGTTTTGGCTCCCACGTCGGGCCGCGTGCTCGACGTGCTGGTCATCAACGGGTCGGTCATCATGCCCGGCGAACCGATCGCCTTGATCGCTTCGGACACCTACCTGCTGCGCATGGAGGTGCCCGAGCGTCACGCCCGCTTCATCAAGGTCGGCGACATGGTGCAGGTCGGCGAGCGTGGCCTGACCCAGGAGCAGACCGGAGAAATGCGCCAGGGCGAGGTGGTCAAGGTGTACCCCCTGCTGCGCAATGGCCGGGTGGTGGCCGACGTCAAGGTGGACGGTCTGGGCGATTACTTCGTCGGGGAGCGGGCGGTGGTCTATATTTCCACCGGCACGCGCGAGGCGGTGGTCCTGCCGCCCGAGTTCCTGACCACCCGTTTTGGTGTCACCTACGCCACCCTTGAGAACGGCCGTCAGGTCGTGGTGCAGACCGGCACCCACGTCGAAGGCGCGGTCGAAATTCTATCGGGCCTGCGGACCGGCGACGTGGTGGTTCCGGCCGGGCAGGGGGCGACACAATGAAGCTCGGTATCTCAGGCACCATCACCAAGGCGTTCATCACCTCGCCGCTGACGCCGCTGTTGCTGCTGGCGTCGCTGGCCGTCGGCCTGATCGCCCTGGTCCAGTTGCCGCGCGAGGAGGAACCGCAGATCTCCGTTCCAATGGTCGATATCATGATCGAGGCCAACGGACTGCGCGCCCCCGACGCGGTGGAGCTTGTCACCAAGCCCCTGGAGGAAATCGTCAAGGGCATCGATGAGGTGGAGCACGTCTACTCCCAGACCGTCGATGATCGCGTGATGGTCACGGCGCGCTTCGAGGTCGGCGTGGACGAAGACATCGCCATGCTGCGCGTCCACCAGACCATCCGCGCCAACCTCAACCAGATTCCGCTGGGCATCCCCGAGCCGCTGATTGTCGGGCGGGGGATCAGCGACGTGCCCATCGTGGTGCTGACCCTGACGCCCAAGCCGGGCACCGAGGACCGTTGGGACGATAACGCGCTTTATAACGTGGCCGATGAACTGCTGCCCGAACTGGTCAAGGTCGAGAACGTCGGCCTGACCTTCATCGCCGGGGGGCGTCCTAACCAGATCCGCGTCGAACCCGATCCTGAACGGCTGTCGCTGTATGGCGTGACGTTGAACCGGCTGGTCGAAAAGGTGGAGAACGCCAACCGCTCGTTCCTGCTCGGCCGCCTGTCCGCCGAGGGGCAGGCCGCGCCCGTGGTGGCCGGCCAGACCCTGCAAGGGGTGGGCGATATCGGCAATCTGCTCATCACCACCGCCGATGGCCGCCCGGTCTACGTCAAGGATGTCGCCAATGTGGTGGTCGGCGCCCGGCCCGACGACCTGCGCGCCTGGAACGTCGAGGCGGTTGAGGGCGGTGATGTGCGCGTCGCGCCCGCCGTCTCTATCGCACTCGCCAAGCGCAAGGGCGCCAACGCGGTGCTGGTGGCCGAACAGATCCTGGAGCGGCTGCATACCCTTCAGGGCCGCTTGATCCCCGCCGACGTGGCCGTGGAAGTCACCCGGAACTACGGTGAAACGGCGCTGGAAAAGGCTGACGAGTTGCTGTTCCACCTGGGCTTGGCGACGGTGTCCATCGTCCTGCTGATTACCCTGGCGATCGGCTGGCGCGAGGGGCTGGTGGTGGCCGTGGTCATCCCGACGACCATCCTGCTAACCCTGTTTGCGTCACACCTGATGGGCTACACCATCAACCGGGTGAGCCTGTTCGCGCTGATTTTCTCCATCGGCATTCTGGTCGATGACGCCATCGTGGTGGTCGAGAACATCGCCCGTCACTGGGCCATGAAGGATGATCGCTCGGCCCTGCAAAAAGCCATCGCTGGCGTGGCCGAGGTCGGCAATCCGACCATCATCGCCACCCTGACCATCGTTGCCGCCCTGCTGCCCATGATGTTCGTGTCCGGGCTGATGGGGCCGTACATGAGCCCCATTCCGGCCAATGCCTCGGCTGCCATGGTGTTTTCGTTCTTCGTCGCCGTGACCATCACGCCGTGGCTGTTGTACCGCATGGCCGGGCGCAAGGCCGACCGGCAGGAACTGTCCGACGACCATGACCACGAGGGCCGCCTGGGCGCGTTCTACCGCCGCATCGCCCGCCCGCTGCTGACTGGCCGCAAGCGGTCCAAGATCCTGCTGGCCGGGGTGACGGTGGCGACGGTGGCGGTGTGTGTGCTGTTCTATACCAACCACGTCACGGTCAAGCTGCTGCCGTTCGACAACAAATCCGAGTTTCAGGTGGTGGTCGACCTGCCCGAAGGGTCGGCCGTGGAGGACACCCAGCGGGTGCTGATCGATGCCGCGACGCGCCTGTCGGCCCTGCCGGAACTGACCTCCATCCAGGCCTATGCCGGGACGGCCGCACCGTTCAACTTCAATGGGCTGGTGCGCCACTACTACATCCGCCAAAGCCCTGAACTGGGCGATCTTCAGGTCAACCTGGCCCCCAAGGGCGACCGCGACCGGCCCAGCCACGCCATCGCCCTGGAGGCCCGCACCCTGCTGGCCGACATGCCGATGCCCGAGGGAACCTCGGTCAAGGTCGTCGAGGTGCCGCCCGGTCCGCCGGTGCTGTCCACCCTGCTGGCCGAGATCTATGGTCCCGACCCGGACACCCGGCGCGAGGCGGCGCGGCGCGTGCGCGCGGCGTTCGAGGACGTGCCGTTCGTGGTCGATGTGGACGACAGCTTCGGCCGCCCGGCTGAACGCCTGCGCTTCGCCATCGACCAGGAAGCCCTGGAATTCCACGGCGTCGAGGAAGAGGCCGTCTATGACACCTTGGGCGCATTGCTCGGCGGGATGTCGGTGGGTTACTCGCATCGGGGCGGCGGGGTTGACCCCATCGAAATCGCCGTCCGCCTGCCGCGCGCCGACATGGCCCCGACCGAGCGCCTGATGTCCACGCCAGTACCCGGCCGTGAGGGCGTGGTGGAACTCGGCGACGTGCTGAGGGTGACGCGGGAGGAGCAATCCTTCCCGGTGTTCCGCCGCGACGGCCACTTCACTGAAATGGTCACGGGCGAACTTGCCGGAGCGTTCGAGGCTCCCATCTATGGCATGGCCGCCGTCAAGGACCGCCTGGACGCCACGGACTTCTCCGACCTGGGCGGCCTGACGGTCGCCTATGCCGGCCAGCCGACCGACGAGGCCGGGGTCACGATGCTGTGGGATGGCGAGTGGGAAATCACCTACGTCACCTTCCGCGACATGGGGGCGGCATTTGCCGTGGCCATTCTCGCCATCTACCTGCTGGTGGTGGGGCAGTTCGGCTCGTTCAAGGTGCCGCTGGTCATCCTGGTGCCGGTGCCGCTGACCCTGATCGGCGTCGTGCTGGGCCATTGGCTCTTTGGCGCTCCGTTCAGCGCGCCGTCCATGATCGGCTTCATCGCGCTGGCGGGGATCATCGTGCGCAACTCCATCCTGCTGGTGGATTTCATCAACCATCTCAGGGCTGGCCGCGATGTTCCCTTGCGCGAGACTTTGCTCGATGCCGGGGCGATTCGGTTCAAGCCGATCCTGCTGACCGCCCTGGCGGCGATGATCGGCGCGGCCTTCATTCTGGCCGACCCGATCTTCCAGGGCTTGGCGATCTCGCTGGTGTTTGGGCTGGCGTCGTCCACCGCACTGACCCTGCTGGTCATTCCCGCGCTGTATGTGTGGCTGCGCGATGATGGCCGGGGCTTTGGCGACGATGAACCGGCGGTGCCGGTCAAGAAACCAGCACCCGCGCCCGAAACAGTATAATCATCCTCCTCACCTTGCCCCCCGCTTGCGCCGCTTGGCGTGGCGGGGGGTTTCGTTTAGCTTGCGCGCATGAGCACGAACGACACCATTCTTCAGGGCGACGTTTTCGCCTTTCTTGCCGACCCGACCAGCCATGGGCCGGGCGTGCGCGCGGTCGAGCGGGTGGATACCCATATCTCGGTGGTGTTCATTCCCGACGGAGTTGACCGCGTGGTCAAGGTCAAGAAGGCGGTGACGCTGCCGTTCCTGGACTTTGCGCCGCTGGCCGCACGGGAACAGGCCTGCATGCGCGAGGTGGAGATTAACCGCCGCACCGCCCCGGATCTGTACCTGGGGTGCGAGCCGGTGGTGCGCCGGGCCGATGGTACGCTGGCGCTGGGCGGCGACGGGACTGTGGTGGACTGGGCGGTGCTGATGCGCCGGTTCGACCGCGCCACCCAGTTTGACCGTTTGGCGGCGGCAGGGAAGCTCGACCGCAACATCCTGTTCGATCTGGGCGACGCGGTGGCCCGTTTCCACGACGATGCCGAGGTCGTCAATCTGCCCCAGTTCGGCGGCGCTGCGGCCATGCTGTCCACCATAGAGGGCAACGGCCGGTCGTTTGCGGCGTTTCGCGGCGCGGTATTTGATCCGGCGGCGGTGGACGCGGTGCTCGAACGCTCGCGCGCCCATGCTGAACGCCATGCCGCTCTGCTGGATGCTCGGCGCGCCGAGGGCTTTGTGAAGCGGTGCCATGGCGACCTGCACCTGCGCAACATCTGCCTGATGAAGGGGCGTCCGACGCTGTTCGACGCCATCGAGTTCAACGACGACTTCGCCGTTATCGACGTTTTGTATGATCTGGCGTTCCTGCTCATGGACCTGCGCCATGCGGGGCTGGCCAAGGGGGCGAGCGTGGTGTTCAACCACTACATGGAACTGCGCAACGACATTTATGGCCTGCCGCTGCTGCCGTTGATGCTGTCGTTGCGCGCCCAGATCCGTGCTCACGTCACGGCGGCCATTGCTGTTCACATGCCCAATCCCGATCCCCTGAACGGGGAGGCGCGGCGCTATCTGATGGAGGCTGCCGACTATCTGGCTCCGCCGACCACCCGTTTGGTGGCCGTCGGTGGATTGTCCGGGTCGGGAAAGTCGCGGGCAGCGCGGGAACTGGCGCCCTATCTGGGGGCGCCGGGCGCGGTGGTGTTGCGCAGCGACGTCATCCGCAAGCGGATGGCGGGGCATAAGCCTTTGGAAAAGCTTGATAAGTCGGCCTATACCGAGGAGTCTTCGGACCGCACCTACGCGGCCTTGTGCGCTGAGGCTGCTACCCTGCTGGCCCACGGCATCCCGGTCATAGCCGACGCCGTTTTTTCCAAGCCTGCCGAGCGCGCCGCCATTCAGGCGGTTGCCGAGGCTGCCGGGGTTCCCTTCACCGGCCTGTGGCTGGAGTCGGACCCGGTCATCGCCGAGCAGCGCATTCTGATGCGCCGCCGCAATGCCTCCGACGCGACGCCGGAGGTGCTGCACGCACAACTCGCCTACGACGTGGGGCCACTCGATTGGACCCGCATCGACAGTTCGTTTGCCAAGGACCGCACTGACCGCGCCTGCCGCAAGGCGGTCCTGCACCAGGAGGAAGACTCGTGACCACCGAATGCCCCTGCGGCTCCGCCCGCCCCTTTGCTGATTGCTGCGAGCCGTTCATCACCGGCGCGGCGCTGCCGCCGACGGCCGAGGCGCTCATGCGCTCCCGCTATTCGGCCTTCGCCACCGGGGCGCTGGACTACCTGACCGAAACGCTGAGTGCCGAGGCGCGTGTGGACTATGACCCCGCGCACGCTGAAGACTGGTCGAAAAACTCCGATTGGCTTGGCCTGGAGATCAAGTCGACCGAGGGCGGCACCGCGGCCGACGATGACGGTTGGGTCGAGTTTGTGGCCCATTTCCGCTACGCCGACGAGGAACGCGCCCACCACGAATCCAGCCACTTCGTGAAGCAGGAAGGCCGGTGGTTCTACCACGACGGCAACCTCGGCCCGCGCCCCCGCCGGGTGGTCAAGGTCGGCCGTAACGACCCATGCACCTGCGGGTCGGGCAAGAAATACAAGAAGTGCTGCGGCGCCGCCGCGTAGGCATCTTGAGGGACGGCGTGCGCCGTCCCTCTTCGTTTCCGGCCTTATATCCGGTAAGTCCTTTCGTTACCGCTTGGAAAAGTCCATAATCTTGGAAAGACAACTCCTTAGCGGTAGGAGGAAAGAATGCCCGGCCTGAAGACAATCCTCGCAGTGGTGCCCGATACCGGAAACGGGTTGGCCACCATGGAAACCGCTTTCGTGATCGGCCGCGATCATGCGTGCCATGTGCGGGTGCTGCATGTGCGCCCCGACCCGGCCTCCGCCGTGCCGCTGGTAGGCGAAGCGATGTCCGGTGCCATGGTCGATGAAATGATGTCGGTGTGCGAACGCCAGGGTGCAGAGCGCGCCCGCGATGTCCGCCTGATGTTCGATCAGGTCGTGGCACGCTACAACATCACCGTGACCGATGAACCCCCCGGCCCGCCGGAAATGTCGGTCGCCTACCTTGAGGAGCAGGGCGCGGAGGACGACAAGGTTGCTTTGCGCGGCCGCATGGCGGACTTGATCGTGGTCGGTCGCCCCAAGGGTGATGAGGAGCCCGCTCTCCAAGCGACGCTGAATGCCGCGCTGATGGACAGCGGCCGTCCGGTCCTGGTGGCCCCGCGCGCGCCGGTCCACGGCATTGCCAAATCCTGCGCCATCGCCTGGAACGGCAGCGTCGAGGCCGCCCGCGCCGTGGCCGCCGCACTGCCGTTCCTGCTCAAGGCGCAGACCGTGACCATCCTGGTCGCCGAAGAAGAGGCCGGAACGCCGTCCGCCGAGGACCTGGAAACCCATCTGGCTTGGCACGGCGTGACGGCGGAAATCCGCCGCGTGACGCCGTCCGGCTCTGCGGTTGGGGCGGCCTTGCTCAAAGCCTGCGGCGACGTCAACGGCGATCTTCTGGTGATGGGCGCCTACACGCACTCGCGCCTGCGCCAACTCATCCTCGGCGGCGTGACCCGCCACGTCTTGGACCATGCCGAAATGCCGGTGCTGCTGTCCCACTAAAGGGGCACAGTGCCACGACCTTAAAACGACGATCCAGGCTGCTTCAAAAACTCGGCTTCCTCGATCGTCGTCTCCCGTCCGAGGACGGCGTTGCGGTGGGGGAAGCGGCCGAAGCGGGCGATGATCGCGCGGTGGCGTTCCGCATAGTCCATCCAGACGGCATGGCCGGTCTTCTCGAACAAGGCGACAGCCTCGTCCTGGGCGGCCTTGTCTTCGGCGTGCTCGAACGGTAGGTACAGGAACAGTTTCTGCGCCGGTGCCAGCGCCCGGTCGAAGCCCCGGTGGATCGCGTGGCGGGCGGTCGCCAGGGCCTTGGCGTCGGTGGCAAAGGCGCGTGCGGTGTTGCGCCAGATGTGGCGTGGGAATTGGTCCAGAAGGATGCACAGCGCCACCGCGCCATCGGGCGACTGCAGCAAGGCATCGTGCTCGCCCCGCGCGGCGGCTTCCACATCAGCGGTGAACTCGGCAGCGATGGTGGCGTCCAGGGCGGCCGAGCGTTCAAACCACCACGGATGTTCGGTGTCCGGCCGATCGCCAAACCAGAACGTCTGCACGCGATCCAGCAGTCGAGACATCAGCATCCTTCCTTGCGATAGGGACCCATTTCGGCAACCGCTTCCATGTCTTCGCCGACCATCTGGCGTTCGTGGTCCAGGAACCGCGCGATGGCGTCGCGGAATCCCTGATCGGCGATCCAGTGGGCCGACCATGTGGCGCGCGGCAGATATCCCCGACTGACTTTGTGTTCGCCCTGCGCTCCGGCCTCGACCCAGCGCAGCCCATGGGCGATGGCGTAGTCGATGGCGCGGTAATAGCACGCCTCGAAATGCAAAAATCGGAAGTCGCCAAGCGCCCCCCAGTTGCGGCCGTACAGGGTGTCCCCGCCGCGCAGGTTCAGGGCGCCGCACACCGGGCGGCCGTCAGCCTCGCCGATCACCAGGACCACCCGGTCGGCCATGCGTTCGCCGAGCAGCGTGAAGAAGCTGCGCTCCAGATAAGGATTACTCCACTTGCGGTCGGCGGTGGACATATAGAAACGATAGAAGGCGTCCCAGTGGTCCGGGGTGATGGCGGCGCCGCTCAGGGTGCGGAACGTAATGCCCTGGCTGTTGGCCCGCTCCCGTTCCTTGCGGATGACCTTGCGCTTGCGCGACGACAGGGTGGCGAGGAAGTCCTCAAATGTGGCGTACCCGCGATTCTCCCAGTGGTACTGCTGACCGACTCGGATCAGGAAGTCAGCACCGGCCATCACCTCTGCTTCGGATTCAGTGGGGAAGGTGACGTGCAGCGATGAAACGGCGTGCCGCTGGGCCAGCTTCACCATCGCGGCGGCCATCAGGCGCTGCAACGCTGCCGGGTCCTGACCTGCGGCGGGCCGAACCAGCAGGCGCGGCCCGGTGACTGGGGTAAATGGAATGGCGCACTGGAGTTTGGGATAGTACCGCCCGCCGGCCTGCTCATAGGCCCGCGCCCATGACCAGTCGAACACGTATTCGCCGTAGGAATGGCTTTTCAGATAGAGCGGCGCGCAGGCCAGGAGCCACCCGTTCGCATCGCGAACGGCCAAATGCTGGGGCGCCCACCCCGTCAGGGCACAGGCGGACCGGGAGTCCTCAAGGGCGCTCAGAAAGGCGTGGCTGACAAAAGGGTTGCCGGACCCGGCGCAGAGGTCCCACTCGGCGGCAGTGAAGGCACTGATGGCAGAGTGGGCGGTCATGGTCAGGCTGTCTGCGCCGTCTGGCATGTTTATTTGGTCCGCCAACTAGGGGCAAGGGTCGGCTTCAACATGAGGCGCCCCTGCGGGGCTGGCAAGAGGGCGGGGCGCTCGCGCAACTGTCGCATCAAAAAATGGCGAATTTGGAAACTTTCGTTCGTGATCCTCTTGACGGCGTACTACGATTTTGCGACAACTTAGCCCAACGAGGTACGGTCCTCCTACGGAGGCTTTGGAACCGGCCCAAGCCCACACACTCAACCGGCCACCTGTCTGAGGCCAAAACGTAAGATCTGAGGGGATGTCGCAATGCTGGGACCCGCTGACCTCGATGACTACTTCCGCGCTCGTGACGAAAAGCGGCGTGGCTAACGTTTGCTGATCTCGACGCCAAAACGGCGGCCCTGGACAGGGCCGCCGTTTTGCATTGGGGGTGCTGGTTCGCATCCAATGTAAACGGTCCGGCTACTGCCGTAGAATCACGATGGCATCGACCTCGACGCAGGCGTTCAAGGGTAGGGACGGGCAGCCGACGGCGGCGCGGGCATGGCGGCCGGCATCGCCAAATACTTCAACCATGAGGTCGGAGGCGCCGTTGACCACCTTGGGGTGGTCGGTGAAGTCGGAGGTGCAGGCAACAAAGCCGCCCAACCGCATTACGCGGATTACGCGATCCAGGTCGCCGTCACAGGCGGCGTTCAACTGGGCCAGAAGGTTGATGCCACACAGGCGGGCGGCGGCGGCACCGTCCTCGACGCTGACGGTGGCGCCGAGCAGGCCGCTGGTCACGATCTTGCCGTCACGTAGCGGCAACTGGCCGGAAACTACGACCAACTCGCCGTGGCGGACCCACGGAACGTAGTTGGCAACCGGGGCGGCGGCTTGGGGCAGGGTGATGCCCATTGCGGAAAGACGGTCGGCGACTGTCATTTGAAGCTCCGTGTCATGAAGGGTTTTTTTAGTATATTAGGGAAATCGTATGCATTCGGTGCTCGCTGAGAGGGGCGCCCGTGTGCTAATTCACCAACTCCCCGTTTCGGCTCCAGTTTTGGGAAAGGTCCAGCCGTGAGCAAGCTTTCCATGCCCAAGGACAAGATCAAGGTCCTGTTGCTCGAAAATATCCACGATAACGCCGTGCGCTATTTCGAAAATCAGGGCTACCAGTCGGTGGAGCACCTTAAGGGTGCGCTTGACGGCGACGAATTGAAAAGCGCCATTTCCGATGTCCACATGATCGGCATCCGCTCGCGCACCAAGCTGACCAAGGACATCCTGGAGGCTGGAAGCAAGCTGCTGAGCATCGGCTGTTTCTGCATCGGCACCAATCAGGTGGACCTGATGGCGGCCAAGAAGATGGGCGTTCCGGTATTCAACGCGCCCTATTCCAACACCCGTTCGGTGGCCGAACTGGCGCTGGGGCAGATCATCATGCTGGCGCGCGGCATTCCGCAGCGCAACTGGTCGACCCATGATGGCGGCTGGCAAAAGACCGTGGACGGCGCCTGCGAGGTGCGCGGCAAGGTGCTGGGCATCATCGGCTACGGCCATATCGGTACGCAGCTTTCGATCCTCGCCGAGTCGATCGGCATGCAGGTCCGCTATTACGACGTTGTCGAAAAGCTGGCCCTGGGCAACGCCCGTCCGTTCGCCAGCCTGGACGAACTGCTGGCCGAGTCGGATTTCGTCAGCCTGCACGTTCCGGCCACGCCGGAAACCAAGTGGATGATCGGCGAAGACCAGATCAAGCGCATGAAGCCCGGCGCATTCCTGCTGAACGCAGCGCGCGGCAACGTGGTGGTGATCGAGCCGCTGGCCGATGCCATCAAGAGCGGCCATCTGGCCGGTGCCGCCATCGACGTGTTCCCGGTCGAACCGGCCAGCGCCGATGACGAGTTCAAGAGCCCCCTACGTGGCCTGAAGAACGTTATCCTGACGCCCCATATCGGCGGCTCCACCGTCGAGGCACAGGCCAACATCGGCGTCGAAGTGGCAGAAAAGCTGGTCAAGTACTCCGACAACGGCTCCACCCTGGGGGCGGTCAACTTCCCCGAGGTGCAGTTGCCCTATCTGGGGGCGGGGTCGCGCTTCATGCACATCCACCACAACGTTCCGGGCGTGCTGAGCAGCATCAACGACGTGTTCTCCAAGCGCGGCCTGAACATCACCGGCCAGTATCTGCGCACCGACGCCGAACTGGGCTATGTGGTGGTCGATGTCGAACAGGCGCTGGAAGAAGGCCTGGGTGTGCGCCATGACCTGGAGGCCATCAACGGCACCATCCGGTCGCGGTTCCTGAAGTAAGCCACCGCGCGAACAAAAAAACGGGCCGGTTCCTCGCGGAGCCGGCCCGTTTTGTCAGTCGGGTACCCTACCAGCGGTACGACACGCCGATGGACCCGATGTGCTGGTCCATGCGCAGGTTGACCGCCGTACCGCCAAGGGTAGCGGAGTTCCCCGACAGGGACTCGCTGAACCCACGGGTGTACGCGCCGCTGACGCCCCAGCGGTCATTTACGGCGTAGCTGAAGCCCACGCTGGCGTGCTGCTTAATGGTGGCCGGGGCCAGGATGTTGAACCCTACTTCCTGCGGTTCGGTGAAGCCGCTGTTGACGCTGTAGCCGGTGCGCAGGGCCAACTTGTCAGTGGTCTGCCACTCCAGGCCAATGCGCCATACGTCCATGTCCTTCCACCCGAAGCCGCAACCGTTATCAGTGCCGAGGGACGGACCGCCGCCGACAAAGCAGCCGCCCTGGCCCGCCGCGCCGGTATTGGAAACGGATTTGACGTCTTCATAGAAGATGCGTTCGTAGTCCAGCGCCACCGTGACAGTCGGGATCGGTTTGACCGCAAGGCCCACGCGCGCCGAGGCGGGAATGTCGAAGTCGCCCTGTTCGGCAAACAGGCCCTTGTACTTGTCGAACCGGCTCATGTAAGTGCGCGATTTGTAAGCGGCGCCGACCGAAACCATGTCATTGATATCCCACAGCGCCCCGAGCCGAAGGCCATACCCCCACGACCCGTCATAGCCGTTGTTGCTCACATCGCCGGGGGAGGCGGAAAAGCCGCGAAAGTTCTCCAGCCCGGTCACTTTGATGCGCTGATAGGCCAGCATCGGCATGATCCCCAGCGTCACGCCGCCGCCCATGTTGCGGGCATAGTTGACGCCCAGCATGGCTTGGGCCAGATCGACACCCGCCGGCGACGTGCCGAACTGCGGGATGACCGCGTAATCAGTGTTCATCCCGCCGTTGCCGATCAGGGTGACGCCCAATGTGCTGATGTCGTCCAGGCGCGTGTTCACCCCAGCGCAGGGGATGACGAACAGTGTATTGTCGCTTTCGTACTTGGTGCCCCCG
>Ga0172382_10003934_pt1 | contig 23147 bp, 22 predicted proteins | sample Leawel138RmetaG_FD_122245 | JGI IMG/M metagenome (GOLD analysis project Ga0172382, IMG submission 122245) | Leachate microbial communities from a municipal landfill in Southern Ontario, Canada - Leachate well 138R metaG | ecosystem: Engineered > Solid waste > Landfill > Unclassified | place... | reverse complement strand
GTTGGCGTCGGCGATCAGGGCGGGAGCGCGTTGGCGCAAGGATACCAGAGGGTTGCCCAGGGGCGCGGTGGTAAGATTCGCCAGCCATTTCCCGGGGGATCCATGTCTTACGTCGCCGCGCCCACATTTTCCGCCACCCGTTTCGAAATCGTCCGCTGGTCCGTGTTCGCGGTGCTGGTGGTGGCCTACATGTCCGTGTACTTCCATCGCATGGCGCCGGGCGTGGTCTCGGGCGAGTTGATGGCCTCGTTCCAGACCACGGGCGCGGCGCTGGGCTCGCTCGCGGCCATGTATTACTACATCTACACGGCCATGCAGGTGCCGGCCGGGGTACTGGCCGACACGGTGGGGATCCGCGCTGTGGCGGCGCTCGGCAACGTGGTCGCGGGTGTGGGTTCGATCCTCTTCGGCATGGCGGAGAGTTTCGAGCTCGCCTCCGTGGGCCGTTTCCTGGTGGGTCTGGGCGTGTCGGTGATCTTCGTCGGACTCATGAAGAGCAATACGGTGTGGTTCAGTGAGCGGAACTACGGCCGGGTGAGCGGGCTCACCCTGTTCCTCGGCAACATGGGTTCGGTGCTGGCGGCCGGGCCGCTGGCCTTCGCGCTCACGCTGTGGAGCTGGCGCGAGGTGTTCGTGGGCCTCGGCATCGGCTCCCTGGTGTTCGGCGCCCTGTCGCTGCTCATCGTGCGCAACCGGCCGGAGGATGCGGGCTTTCCCTCGCTGCGGCAGATGGAAGGCAAGACGGCGCACGCGGCGCGCGAGCATCATTGGTGGCAAGAGCTGAAGGCAGTGCTCGCCACGCGCGCGGTGTGGCCGGGCTTTTTCGTGAATTTCGGCATGGCGGGCGGCGCCTTCGCCTTCGTGGGCCTGTGGATCATCCCCCTGCTGCGCGACAGCCACGGCCTTGCCCGCGCCGAGGCGGCGGAGTACGCCACGCTTACGCTCCTGGCCATGGCGGTGAGCGCCCTTTCCATGGGCGCGCTTTCGGATCGCCTGGGCCGGCGCAAACCGGTGCTGATGGCCTGCGCGCTGCTGTATGCATTGGCGATCCTCTGTCTCATGTTCCTGCCGTGGCAGCCGGGCGGGGCGGCGAAGCTGCTGTTCGTCCTGCTCGGATTCACGGGCGGCGGTTTTCTCATCACCTATCCCTGCGCCAAGGAGGTCTGCCCGCCGGCGGTGTCGGGCATGGCCATCAGCGTGGTCAACACGGGCCTGTTCCTCGGCGCAGCGCTCATGCAGCCGCTGTTCGGTTCCGCGCTGGACCTGGGTTGGGACGGCACCGTGAACGAGGGCGTGCGCGTGTATGGCTTCGAGGACTACCGCTACGGTCTGGGGCTGATGCTCGCCTATGCCGTGCTGGCCTTCGCGGCGAGCACGCGCATCACGGAGACGCGCGGGCGTAACCTCACGGTGACCGACGGCGTGCCTGAACAGCGCGTGCCGGTGAAGGATTGAACGCAGGCGACGGTTCGGTCCAGCGATTCAGGCCGGGCACATTTCGTCGAAGCAGACGCGGTTCTTGCCCTGGGACTTGGCGTGATACATGGCCAGGTCCGCACGCCGGATGAGTTGGTCGGAGGTGGCACCGCTCGTGGGGTAGAAGCTCGCGCCGATGCTCACACCCACGCGCACGTGGTGGCTGCCGACGTTGATGGGCTCGCGCAGCGCCGCGATGAGTTTGTGCGCCACCACCTCGGCCTCGGCAGGGCCGGAGGTGTCGTCCAGGATGACCATGAACTCGTCGCCGCCGATACGCGCCACCGTGTCCACACGGCGGAGGTGTTTGCGGATGCGCCGGCCCGTTTCGATGAGCACGCGGTCGCCCGCCTTGTGGCCGTAGGCATCGTTCACGGGCTTGAAGTCATCGAGATCGAGATAGAGCAGGGCGAAGGCGCGGCCATGGCGTTCGGCACGGTTGATGGCATGCTCCAGGCGCAGATCGAAGAACAGGCGGTTGGGGAGGTTGGTGAGCGGGTCGTGCAGCGCGAGCTGTTTCTCCCGCTCGCGCTCGGCGAGCAGCACGAAGGCGAGCAAGGTGACGATGAGGGCCGTGGCAACACTGGCGACGCGCAGCCGCGACTTGCCCGCCCCGCCCGGTTCCGGCGCAGCCACGAGCTCCCAGCCGTCGCCAGGCAGCGTCACGGGCACTCGCACCGGGGCGTGCGCGAACAGCGAGCGCTGACCGAACAGCACCGCATCGGCAGAGGAGGTGCCGTCGCGCAAGGCGATGCGATCCTGCACGTCGTCGGACAGTCCGGCGTCGTGCAGCAGTGACGACAGATCCAGCGTGACGTGCAATGTGTCCGCGCCCGCGGGCAGCACGAACACCAGCACCCGGCCATGATCGGCGCTGTCGAACGGTCCCGCCATGGCGGTGCGGCCGGTGGCCTGCACGCGATCGGCGACGTCGACAAGTGCGGGGTCCGCCTGGGGCTCCGTCGGGTCCTGGTGCAGCAAGCCGCGCGGGGCTTGGCCCGGACCGACAAGGACCACATCCCGCACATGGGGGCTGGCAAGGCGAACGTCGCCCGCGCGCGCGGGAGGTTCAATGCCGGAATCGGCGAGGGCTTGCAGGGCGAGCCCCTGGGCCAGCTGCAGCGCGCGGTGGACCTCAGCTTCCAGGCGCGCGCCTATCTCTCCCGCGCGTGCGGCCAGAATGTCCTGCTCAAGCTCGCGCTCGTGCACTTCCACCCGATCGCTCACTCCGTCCGCCACCAGCAACGACGCCACCAGCACGGCAAAGGTGCTGATCAGCGTGAGAGGCTTGGTGAGATAGGAGCGGGTCATGGCCGCCCTCCGCCGGGGCTTGGCCCGAGTATACCGCGATGCGACGGGCTTCAACGTGATGCAGTGAACTCGGCGAACAACGGTGCGTGATCGGAGGGCCGTTCAAGACCGCGAGGGCGCGTATCCACCCCGGCAGAGACGCAGCGCCGGGCCATGGCCGGGCTGGCGAGGATGTGGTCGATGCGCAGGCCGCGGTTGCGGCGGAAGGCGTAGAAGCGGTAATCCCACCACGTGTAGATGACCGCATCGCCGTTGCGCTCGCGCACCACGTCCACCAGGCCGAGTTCCAGCAGGCGGTGGAAGGCGGCGCGTTCGGGGCCGGAGAACAGCACGGTGTTGGCCCACAGCACCGGGTCGTAGACATCGCGATCCTCGGGCGCGACGTTGAAGTCGCCCAGTACGACCACGTGCCGGTGCTGGGCCAGCATCCCGGCCAGATGGCTGCGCAGGCATTCCAGCCACTGGAGCTTGTAGTCATAGGCCTCGCTGCCCACGGCCTTGCCGTTGGGCACGTACACGTTCACCACATGCACGCCGCCGATCTCCGCCGCCACGAAACGCCGCGCCGGATCGGCGATGCCCGGCAGGGCGGTGAGCACCGGGCGCTCGATGCGCTTGCGCGCGATGAGCGCCACGCCGTTGTAGCCCTTCTCGCCCGTGTAGAGCGTGTGGTAACCCGCGGCCTGCAGTTCCATCACCGGGAATTCCTCGTCCGCGACCTTGGTTTCCTGCACGGCCAGCACGTCCGGCCTCGCCTCGGCCAGCCAGTCGAGCACCTGGGGCAGGCGCACACGCAGGGAGTTCACGTTCCAGGTGGCGATCTTCATGGGCGCGACGATGGAGACGACGAAGGCCACTCAACGCAGGGGCGCATTGCACTCCACGGGTTTTCTCCGTGACCTAGCTTCGCGCTCATCTCTGCCCAGCGCGGGTCATATGCGGAAGCCGCCGTGGCGCTCGCGCATGCGATGGTCGAGCCACAGTACGCCGATCACGAAACCGATGAGCAGACAGGCCACCCCCACGGCCGCCATGGCCCACAGCGAAACAGTGCGCCTTTTGCTCTTGAGCCGATCCAGTTCCTCCTGGGTGCGCGCCTGCTGTTCGCGCAGCTTGAGCACCAGCGCCATGGCGGGCGGCTGCTTGGTGAGCAGGCGCCGATCCATCCAACCCTCGGGCACGCCCGGCGCCTGTACGCGCACGCGATCGCCGCGGGTCTCCAGCACCTCCACCGTGGCGCCGGTGGGCAGGACCGCCAGCGGTTTGCCCCTGGCCTGCGGCGTCGCATGCACCTCGGCCAGCACGCGGTCGGTGACGTACAACGTCTCCGCCGCGACGCCCGAAGCGAGCGTGCAGAGGCAGAACAGCAGGGCGAGGCGGATGGGGGTCATAGGTCCTTTCAGGTGATGCCGCTGTTCCGCAGCAGGGCGTCGATCTCGGGCTTCCTGCCGCGGAATTCCATGAACAGCTCCATGGGGTCGCGCGCACCGCCCTGTTCGAGCACCGTCTGCATGAAGGCCGCGCCGGTCTCGCCGTTGAAGATACCCTCCTCCTCGAATCGGGAAAAGGCGTCCGCGGACAAGACCTCGGCCCACTTGTAGCTGTAATACCCGGCCGCGTAGCCGCCCGCGAAGATGTGCGAGAAGCCGTGCTGGAAGCGGTTGTACTCGGGCGGATGCACCACGGCCACCTCCGCGCGCACCTCATCCAGCACCTGCTGGATGCGCGCGCCCTCGGCCGGGTCGTATTCGGCGTGCAGGCGGAAGTCGAACAGGGCGAACTCCAGCTGCCGCACCATCTGCATCCCGGCCTGGAAGTTTTTCGCGGCGATCATCTTGCGGTAGAGGTCGTCCGGGATGGGTTCGCCGGTCTCGTAATGGCCCGAGGTGAGATCCAGGGCCTCGCGCTCCCAGCACCAGTTCTCCATGAACTGGGAAGGCAGTTCCACCGAATCCCAGGGCACGCCGTTGATGCCGGACACGCCCAGCCAGTCCACGCGCGTGAGCATGTGGTGCAGGCCGTGGCCGAATTCATGGAACAGGGTCTGCACCTCGTCGTGGGTGAACAAGGCGGGCTTGCCGTCCACCGGCGGCGAGAAGTTGCAGGTGAGATAGGCCACGGGCACCTGCACGCCGTCGCGCGTGCGGCGCCGGCCGATGCAGTCGTCCATCCAGGCGCCGCCGCGCTTCTTCGGGCGCGCGTACAGGTCCAGATAGAAACGCCCGCGCAGCTCGCCCTGGTTGTCGAGGATGTCGAAGAAACGCACTGATTCGTGCCACACGGGCACACCCTTCACCTCGCGGATATCGAGACCGAACAGGCGGCGCACCACTTCGAACAGGCCACCCACCACGCGATGTTCCGGGAAGTACGGGCGCAGGATCTCCTGGGAGATGGCGTATTTCTCCTCGCGCAGTTTCTCGGCGTAGTAGCCGATGTCCCAGGCCTGCAGATCGTCGAGTCCGCGCGCCTGCGCGAAACGGCGGATCTCCTCCAGATCCCGCCGCGCCAGATCCAGGGAGCGGCGCGCGAGGTCGCGCAAAAAGCCCATGACCTGCTCCGGCGTCTCGGCCATCTTGGTGGCGAGGGAACGCTCGGCATAGCTGGAAAAACCCAGGATCTGCGCCAGTTCATGCCGCAGCGCGAGGATGCGCTCCATCGCCGGGCCGTTGTCGTACTTGCCGGCGTGGGGCCCGCGGTCCGAGGCGCGGGTCACGTAGGCCTCGTACACCTCCCGGCGCAGTTCGCGGTCGTCGGCATGGGTCATCACCGCGAAATAGGAGGGGAACTCCAGGGTGACCACGAAGCCGTCCAGCCCGTCGCGCGCGGCGTTCTGACGCAGCAGCGCCTTGCCGTTGTCGGGGATGCCGGCGAGCCGGGCCTCGTCGGTGATGGGCTTGCGCCAGGCATTGGTGGCGTCGAGCACGTGATCGCCGAAGGTGGAGGTGAGCTGCGAGAGCTCTTCCTGGATGGCCTTGAAGCGCGCCTGCTGCTCCGCCGGCAGATCCACACCCGAGAGCCGGAAGTCGCGCAGGATGTTGTCCAGCATCCGGCGCTGGCCGGGCGCGAGGGTGGCGTATTCGGGACCGTCGGCGATGGCCCTGTAGGCCTGGAACAGCGCCGCATTCTGACCGAGCTCGGTCTGGTAGGCGGAGAGCTTGGGCAGGCAGGCGTTATAGGCGGCGCGCAGCTCGTCGGCGTTCATCACCGAGTTGAGATGGCTCACCGGCGACCACAGGCGGTTGAGCCGGTCCTCCAGTTCCTCCATGGGCACCACCAGGGTGTCCCAGGTGAAGCGCTCCGTGTCCGCGAGCAGGGTGGCGATGCGCGCGCGGTTCTCTGCCAGCACGGCGTCGACCGCGGGTTCCACGTGTTCGGGGCGGATGTCGCCGAAGGGCGGCAGTCCGGTCATTTCCAGCAGCGGGTTGGGCATGGCTCGGTTAGGATGAGTGGATACAAGGCCTGCTTGAACTCTATCAGTGATTGCCACCGAAAACAAAAACATCCATCCCTATCAGTCGCTTACACCCGAGCGCGTGCTCGATGCGGTGGACAGCGCGGGCTTTCGCAGCGACGGCCGCCTGCTCGCCCTCAACAGCTACGAGAACCGTGTGTACCAGGTGGGCATCGAGGGTGGGGCGCCGCTGGTCGCCAAGTTCTACCGGCCGGACCGCTGGAGCGATGCGGCCGTGCTGGAGGAACACGCCTTTGCCTTGGAATTGGCGGAGGCGGAGGTACCGGTGGTCGCACCGCTGGTGGGTGCGGACGGCAACACCCTGCACCGTTTCGACGACTTTCGCTTTGCCCTGTTCCCGCGCCGCGGCGGGCATTGGCCGGAGCTGGAAGACCCGGAGGTGCGGCTGCGCCTGGGGCGCTTCCTGGGGAGGTTGCATGCGGTGGGCGCGGTGCGGCCTTTCGTTCATCGCCCCGCCCTGGATGCACAGACCTACGGCGAAGGACCGGTGCGCCAGTTGCAGGAAAGCGGGACCGTGCCGCGGGAATACCGCCATGCCTATGACGAAATGACGAAGCACCTGCTCGATGGGGTACACGAGGCCTACGCCGCCGCAGGCAAGGTGCAATCCATCCGCCTGCATGGCGACTTCCACCCGGGCAACATCCTCTGGAGGGACGAGGGCGCCCATCTCGTGGACCTGGACGACACACGCAGTGGACCGGCGGTGCAGGACATCTGGATGCTGCTCTCGGGCGAGCGTCCGCAAATGACTGCGCAGCTTGCAGACGTGCTCGAGGGCTACGAGGAATTCCACGATTTCGACCGACGCGAGCTGCGCCTGGTGGAGGCCCTGCGCGCCCTGCGGCTGGTGCATTACACCGCCTGGCTGGCGGCGCGCTGGGATGACCCGGCCTTCCCGCGCGCCTTCCCGTGGTTCAACACGCCCAAGTACTGGGAAGAGCACATCCACACCCTGCGCGAGCAGATCGGACGCCTCGCCCAGCCACCCCTCGGACCGGCGTGATGGGTCAACGCGCGGATTGAACGATCAAGAACCGCAATGGGCCACAGGCGTGGCCTCTGTGGTTATGCCTTTTCTTCTTCCGTCGCGGCTGCCGGGGCAAATGCACAAGCGGGCAAAAAAAATGGAGGGCTGGGAGTGCCCTCCATCAACAGGGGTGTAATCAACGTCTGTGTCGAGATTGAATCTAATAATCCCGACAGCATCTGTCAAGAACGGATAAGGTTTTTTCTGAGTTGCCTTTCGGGTGGGAGGCGTGTGTATATTCGGGTCCTGGATTTCAACTGCTCACGGATCGAGCTGCTGTGTACCTCTTCGTCCCCTCCGGGCGGCTGGCTGTCGGATGTATCCGGTGGGTGCGCCCGACGCGCGCACGCCACGGTCTCCCAAAGGCCTTGCTCGTCGTGTCGGCCGCCATGCTGGCGGGCTGCCAGGCGACACTGCCCGAACGCGCCGCTGAGACCGACCACCTCAAGGCCCCGATACCAGCGGTTGCACCCATACCCGCCATCGTGCAGCCGCCACCGGCCGCACCGGAACCCACCTACACCGTTACCGCGCGCGATGTACCGGTGCGCGACCTGCTGCCCGTCCTGGCCGAGGATGCGGGGCTTGAACTGGACCTGCATCCGGAGGTCCACGGGCACGTAACGCTGCATGCGATGGACCGACCACTGCGGGAGGTCCTGCGCCGCATCGCACGTCAGGCCGACCTGCGTATCGAACTGTCCGGCTCGTACCTGGCGGTGATGCCGGACCGCCCGTACCTGCACAGCTATCGTATCGACTACGTGAACCTGGCGCGGCGCTCCGAAGGGACGGTGAGTGTCGCCACCGAAGTGGCCACCACTGGGCACGGCGCGCTGAGCGACAGCGATGCCGGCGCGAACGAAAACATCTCCGCCACCCGGCTGGTGCAGGAATCCGCCAACCATTTCTGGGACACGCTGGTACGCAATGTACGCGGCGTGCTCGGTACGGCGGAAGAGACCCGCGACAGCATCCTGGTGAACAAGGAAAGCGCCCTGCTCACGGTGCTCGCCACGGATCGCCAGCACGAGGTCATCCGCACCATGCTCGATGCGGTGCTCACGCGCGCCCGCCGCCAAGTGCTCATCGAGGCCACGGTGGTCGAAGTGGAACTGTCCGATCGCTATCAGGCGGGAGTGGACTGGTCCATGTTCGACGAGGACAACGGTATCCGCATCGACCAGCAGGTGCTGGCGGGCAATCTCGCCTCGCCACCGGTCACCACCGTCACCATCGACAAACCCGGCGTGCACAACCTGCTGGCCACCATCCGCATGCTGGAACGCTTCGGCGATCTGCGCGTGCTGTCCAGCCCCAAGGTGATGGCCCTCAATAACCAGACCTCCATGCTCAAGGTGGTGGACAACCGCGTCTACTTCACCATCGATGTGGACCTGCAGGCCGCGACCGTCAACAGCCCCGCCATCACCACCTTCGAGAGCAACGTACATACCGTGCCGGTGGGTTTCATCATGGCGGTCACGCCGCAGATCTCCGACGGCGCAGAGGTCACGCTCAATGTGCGGCCCACCATCACCCGCGTCCTGGGGTTCGTGCGCGACCCCAATCCGGCGCTGGCCGAGGCGGGCGTGGTGAGTGAGGTACCGGAGATCCAGGTACGCGAGATCGAGTCCGTGCTGAAGGTGGCAAGCGGCGAAATCGCCGTGCTGGGCGGCTTGATGCAGGACAGCAACAATCAGCGGCGCAACGGCATCCCGCTGCTGTCACGCACACCGCTGATCGGCCGCTTGTTCAGCTTCGAAGACGACGAGGTGCGCAAGACCGAGCTGCTGGTGTTCCTGCGCCCTACCGTGGTCGCGCAAGCGGACCTGGAGGGCAATCTCCGGCGTTTCCGCGAGGCGCTGCCCGGGCCGGAGAATGAGGGCGAAGGGTCATGAATGCTTCGCTCGAGACACTGCAGACCCTGTCCTGGGAGATCGCGCCGCGCAGCGAGGGCCTAGCCGCTGCCGGGCCGGAGACGCTGCCGCACGGCCTGCACCCGCCCGCAGGCCCCGCACAGGAGCGCTCCTGCGGGGCACGTACCCTCATTGCGGCAAACGCGCCGTCAACCAGGACTCGGGGCCTGGCTGTCCGCATCCTGTTGTCCGTGGTGTTGCTTGCTGCGCTGATGGCATCCGGCTGGGCTGGTCTACGGTCCGGTCAGACCCACGGCCTGGCGCTGCCCGCCGCCAGGCAAACCATCGAGGTGAGTTACACGCCACCGGAGGGCGCGCGGCTGCCGGACCCGGCACAAGCGCCCGCGCCGACGATGGCCGCAACCGCGGAGGCTGTGCCAATGCCTGCGCCTGTGCCTGTGCCTGCACCACCGGCCTTCGTCATCGCACGCGCATCGGCCCCCGCCCATCCCGGGCAGGGGGCCGCCCGGCTGTTCAGTCGCGGCAATCAGCTCGCTGCGCAACGGCGCTGGGCCGAGGCGAGCGCCCTGTATGCGGCGGCCTTCGCCCAGGACCGTCGGCCCGACCACGCCTTCAATCTCGCGGTAAGCCTGGAACACCTGGGCCGGCGCGATGCCGCCCTGGAGCACTACCGGGTTGCCCTTGCCCCGCACACCCATGGGCGCGCATTCGATGCTGCCGTCGCCCGGCAGCGCATCCGCCTACTGTCGCAGGAGAAAACACCTTGAAACCGGTACCCATCGGCGAAACGCTGCTGGCCCGCGGGCTCATCACGGCCGATCAACTGCGCATCGCGCTCATCGAACAGGACGCATGCGATGCGCCACTGGGCCGCGTGCTGGTCGGGCTTGGTTTTCTCAGCGAGGCAACCCTGCGCGATGCACTGGGCGAAGCCCTGGCGCACCCGAGCGTAGACCTGTCCGCCGTGCTGCCCGACCCCGAGGCCATCGCCCTGGTACCGCTGGCACTGGCCCGGCGCCACCACGTCGTCCCCGTGGCGTACGACAGCGAAGGACGCCGCCTGCAGATCGCCACCGCCGATCCCTTCGACCTGATGATGCTCGATCAGATCGGGGCGCAGCTGGATCGCGCGGCCCGGGTGGATCCCCTGTTGGCCGGCGAGGCGGAAATCGCTCGCGCCATTGAGCGGTTCTACGGCTTCCGGCATTCCATCGAAGGCATCCTGGATGAACTGGAAGCGGGTGGGCAGACGCTGGGGCCGGCCGGTGACACGGATGCACGCCATCCGCTGGTGCGGCTGGTGGATGCGCTCATCGCCGAAGCCGCGAAGCAGCGCGCCTCCGACATCCACCTGGAGCCCGAAATCAGCTGCCTGCGCGTGCGCTATAGGGTGGATGGGGTGTTGCGCCAGGCCCGCAGTCTGCACCGGAAGTACTGCGCGGCCATCGCCGTGCGGGTGAAGGTGATGGCCGGCATGAACATCGCCGAGACGCGTGCACCGCAGGACGGCCACATCGCGCTCTCGCTCCACGGTCGTCCACTGGACCTGCGCGTCTCCACCATGCCGACGTTGCACGGCGAGAACATCGTGCTGCGTGTGCTCGATCGCAATACCGGCATCGTGCCCATCGACGGACTGGGCCTCGGTGACGAGGCCGTGGACACACTCCGGCTCATGCTGGCACGCCCGGAGGGGCTGTTGCTCGTAACCGGCCCCACCGGCAGCGGCAAGACCACCACCCTCTATTCCATGCTAGGCGCAATCAATGCCGAGCGGGTCAACATCATGACCCTGGAAGACCCGGTGGAATACCCCATCACCGGGCTGCGCCAGTCGTCGGTGGGCGAGGCTTCGCGACTGGATTTTCCCGGCGGGGTGCGCGCACTGCTGCGCCAGGACCCGGATGTGTTGCTCATCGGCGAGATCCGTGACGGCGATACGGCAGAGATGGCGCTGCGCGCCGCCATGACGGGCCATCAGGTATTCGCCACCTTGCACGCCGCCTCTGCACTGGCCGCCGTTCCGCGCCTGGTGGATCTCGGCCTCTCCCCCACATTACTTGCCGGCAATCTCATCGGCATCGTCGCGCAGCGCCTGGTGCGCCGCCTGTGCCGCAGCTGTCGGGAGCCCTATGCCGCCAGCACACGGGAGGCGACGCTCCTTGGTGCAGAGGGTGATGTGACCCTGTGGCGCGCCACCGGATGTGCGGAGTGCGGCCACACCGGGTATCGCGGTCGACTCGCCATCATGGAGTTGGTGCGTTTCGATGCGGAGATGGATGAACTGGTGGCCTACGGCGCCACCCTGGGTGAGCTCCGCCGTGCCGCCGCCGCACGTGGTTTCCGGGATCTCGCCGATGACGGTGCACAGCGAGTGCTGACAGGCGCGACCAGCCTGGACGAACTGGCGCGCGTGGTGGACCTCACGGCACGCATGGCGTGAGCATGCGCTACGCCTGGCGTGCCATGGATGCCGACGGTCGCCTGCAGCGTGGCAGCCTGCATGCGGCCAATGCCGGCGAACTCGAAGCGCAGCTCACCCAGCGTGGCCTGGACCTGATCACCTGCCGCCCCGCACGTGGCGGCCTGCGCCTGCCCAGGCGGGTGGGACGCCGCAACCTCATCCACTTCTGCTTCCAGTTGCAACAGCTCACGCACGCCGGCGTACCGTTGGCGCAGGCATTGTGCGAGATCCACGCCGACATGGACGATCCGGTGCTGAAGGAAGTCATCCTGGTGGTGACGTCGGGCGTGGAACATGGCGAGGCGTTGTCCGCCGCCCTGGCCCGGCACCCGCGGGTATTCGATCCGGTGCTGGTGGCACTGATCGGTGTCGGCGAGCGGAGCGGCCAACTCCCGGAAGCACTCGAGGACGTCACCGCCATGCTGCGCTGGCAGCATGCGCTCGCCACGCGCACCGCGCAGGTACTCCTGTATCCGGCCTTGGTGGCGTTGGTGATGAGCGGCGTGCTGGTGTTCCTCATGGGCCACGTGGTCCCGCAGTTGGTCACCTTCATCACCAGCCTGGAAGGTGAGCTGCCGCCCGCCACCCGCGCGCTGATCGCGACCTCTTCCGCCGTGACCACCTACGGCCCATGGGTAGTGGCACTCACCGCGGCCGGCGTGGCCGCAGTGACGCTCGCAGCCCGGTCCGACACACGGTGGCGCCTGCGCCTCGATACCTGGTCACTGCGGCTGTGGTGGCTGGGCCCGGTCCGCCACCAGGCCATCCTGTCCCGCGTGGCGCGGGTGATCGGGCTCATGTATCGCGCCGGTGTGCCGGTGCTGGAGGCACTCGCCGTGGCCGCTACCACGGCCGGCAACCACGCCGTGTCCCATGCCCTCACCCGGGCGCGCGAGGCCGTGCTGCAAGGCATGCTGCTCAGCCATGCGTTGCGGAACTCGGAGCTATTCCCATCGCTGGTGCTGCGCATGGTGGCCATGGGTGAGAGTACCGGCGCCCTGGACACGGCACTGCTCAACCTGAGCGACTGGTATGAACACGAGGCACGAGCGCGCATGGAGCGGCTCGAACGTGCACTGGAGCCGGCCATCACCCTGACGCTCGGCGTGCTGCTCGGCTGGATGGTGCTAGCGGTACTGGGCCCGATCTACGACCTGGTGGGGAGCATCTCATGAGGATGCTCGACCAGGTCTTCCTGCTCTCCCATTCCGGGCTCACCGCCTTTCGCTTGTGCGCGGGGCGGGTGGTCGAAGCCATTCACTTCGACGACTCGGACGCCGGCCGGCAGGCGTTTGCACGCTACCTGGCCGAGGGGCGCGCTTTGCCCACCGCCCTGCTGGTGGATCGGGCGGACGAGGAATTCCGCATCGAGACGGTACCGCACGTGGTGCGTGCGCGCGGCGAGCTGCTCGCCCGGCATGGCGTACGTCTGTTCGGTGGCACGCAGTTTCGCAGCGCCCGCGTGCTCGGCCGCGAGGCCCAGGGGCGCCGCGACGACCGGGTCTTGTTCTCTGCGCTCACCCATCCCGAGGCACTGGACCCCTGGCTCGCCGCCATGGCGGAGGCACACCTGCCCGTCGCGGCGATCGAGTCCGTGGCCGCGGTGAGCGCGCGCATGCTTGCTGTGCTGCACACCCGTGGCACGGTACTGCTGGCGCTCGCCGGCGCGGGTGAGTTACGGCAGTCCGTGTTCGTCGATGGCATCCTGCAATTCAGCCGCTTGGCGCCGCTTGCGGGACCGGAGCCGGAGGTGAAGGCACAGGCACTGCGTGCCGAGGTCATGCGCACCTGGCACTACGTGCAGCGGCAGGTGCTCGCCTCCGACCCGGGCCCGATCGTGACCCACGTGGTGGCCGACACGGCACTGGCAGGGCCGCTTGCGGGGCCGGGCACCGCCGATCTGGCGGTCACCGCCCTGCCGACGGTGGCAGCGGCGCTGGGCTGCAGCCACCATACGGCGCAGGATGCCGGGGTGCTCCTGGCCGAGCTCATGGCGCGTGCTGCTTCCAATCGCTATGCACGCAAGGAGGAACGACGGCATTACATGCGCCTGCGCCGGCGGCGTGCCATCACAACGGCATGCTGGTGCGTGGCCGCTATGGCCTTGCTGGCAGCAACCCATGAGCTGGGGATGGGGTTAGGTGCCCGTGCCACGGCCGTAGCGCTTAGCGCCGAGACCGCGGCACTGCATGCCCGGCTCGCGGGCGATACCCAGCCGGACGAGGCCGCCCGCGTGCGTGCCGAGGTCGAGGCCGCCGATCGCCTGCTGGCGTCCCGACGGTCGCCTCGAGCCGTACTCGGGGGTGTGGGTGCGGTGCTCGCAGCGTTCCCGGAGATCCAGCTTGACACCCTTGCCTTCGACCTGGCGGGCGACACCGATGCGGCACCGCACGCCTCACTGTCACTGCGCGGGCACATGGGCGCGCCGCGGATCCCGCCCGAGCGCTTTGCCGCCTTCACCGAGGCCCTGCGGTCGTCCACCAACCATCGCGAACTGCATGTAACGGCGCCCCCGCACGGGGAGACTGCGGCCTTCGAGCTGGCCCTGGAGTTGGCATCACCATGACGGCACGGGGCGGATCAGGGGCTTTGTATGCCGCAGTGACGGCGCTGGTGGCTGCCGTCGCCGTCTGGGGCGGCAGTCACCTATGGGCGCACACCGCCCTGAGCATGCGCAATGACGCGGCGGTGATGCAGCAGGCGGCGTACGAGCGACAGCAGGCGGTCGCCCGGGCGCAGGCCACGCTGGCCGCATTTCGTGAGCGCCACACGCAGCTCGAAACCCACGGCATGATCGGCATGCCGGCAGCGGCGGACTGGCATGCAGCCATCGCTTCCATGGCGCAAGGGCGCGACTTCACACTCGAACAGGCGCCCACACACCTCACGCGCATCGACACGCACGTGGTCGGCGCCGTCCAGCCCCTCCATCTGCAACTGACGGTGCGTCACGAGCGGGAGTTTCTGACCTTCCTCGAAGGCCTGGATCGGATCACGCCGGGCATGTTGCGTGTTCGCGCGTGCACCTTGGTACGTGGCGCGTACGGCCGCGGGCTGTCGGCACGGTGCCACCTCGAATGCCTGGCGGTACGGGCGGAGAAGGGGCACACATGAGGCGGGCGGTGGCGATCGCGGCACTGTGGTTCACCACCCCCGTCCACGGTGGAGACGACCTTGGGCGGCTATTCACCACTCTCGACCAACGCAGCGAACTGGACCGGCCGTCGGTGGCCGCAAAACGTCCGCCCGTCACCGTACGGGCCGTTATCCGCCGCACCGGCGCAGACCCGGTTGTGCTCATCGGCGGCGAGCCGGTGCGTCCGGGGCAGGTCACGCGCACGGGCGTACGGGTGCTGGCCGCCGACGAGACCGGCGTGACCGTGCGTTTGCCTCGCGGGGGCAGCCCGGTGAGGGTTGTACCGGGCGGCACGTTGCCCATCGTCGCGGTGGGCCCGTCACCATGAAGCGGCAAGCCGGTGCAGCCCTGCTGCTGCTCGTGGCACTGCTGGCCGCCGGCGCCGGCACCTTTTTCGTCGCCAGCGGCGAGGGTAAGCGCAAGCTGCTCGCGCGCGCCGGCATGGATGCCGCCCGCCTCGCCCACGCCCGTGAGCTGCTCCTGGGCCACGCCCTGAGCAACGCCCGGCGCCCCGGCGAGCTTGCGTTCCCGGACCGGCGCGCGGACGGCAACTACGACGGCAACGGCGACTGCGTCCCCACCTGGTCCGACGTGACCCCGTCCCACCTGCTGGGCCGGCTGCCGGCCTTCCTGGAACAAGGCTGCGGTACTGAGCGGCCGGGCCCCGGCCTGGTGTTGCGCGACGCCAGCGGCGAACGGTTGTGGTACGCCGTGTCGCGCCAACTGCTCTACCCGGCACCGGTGCTGAACAGCGCCGTGGCAGGAGACTGGCTCGAGGTGTTCTCCGTGCATGGCGTAACGCAGGCGGCATTCGTGGTGTTCGCCCCGGGTCCAGTCCTCGGCGTGCAACAACGTACGGCAGGTGCGGGACCCACGGCCTACCTCGATGGCCTGCAGCTCGCCGGAACAAGCCACCACAACGGCGACGAAGACAGCCGCTTCGTGACGGCACCGGCGAGGTCCGACTTCAACGACCGCCTGCTCGTGGTCGAGCGTGCTGAATTCCTCGACATGCTCACCCTGCACGTGGCACGCGTGCTGCGCACGACACTCGAAACCCACCGCACGGCTTACGGCGACTACCCCCATGCCGCACTTGCTGGCGGCGCATGTCACACGGGACTGGCGGACGGTTTTTTCCCTACCGGCCTCGGCAGCTGCGCGACGGTGCCGGTGAGTCCGAACTGGTTCGAATCCGACTGGTCGCAGGTCACCCATTACACACGGCTCGCGCCGGCGCTGGCACGCCTGCGCTTCGACGGTTGCGCGCGTGAGTTCACCGTCACGCCGCTCGGTGTATCGCCCTCGGCGGGGACCTGCATATGACACGGCAGCATGGATTTTCACTGCTGGAACTGGCCGTGGTGCTGGTGATCCTGGGGCTGCTGCTCGGCGGACTGCTGACGCCGCTCGGCACGTCCATGGAACACCGGCGCGTGGTGGTGACGGACACCAACCTGGCCCTCGCGCAGGAGGCGCTGCTGGGCTTCGCCCTGGTGCACGGACGCCTGCCATGCGCCGATCAGGATGGCGATGGGAACGAGGACTGCCCGCTGAACGGGGAGGGCGCCTTGCCCTGGCAGACCCTCGGCCTCACCCGCACACGCGGTTACGACGCCTGGGGCAATGCGCTGCGCTACCGGCCCGACGGCGCTTTCACGGGGGTGGCCCTCGCCGATCCACCGCACACGACCGACGGGCTGCGGGTGCAGGAGGCCGACGGTACGCCGCTCACGGCGGGCAATCCCAACGCTCCTGTGGCGGTGGTGCTCGCACTGGGCCCGGACCACCTGGGCAACGGTGAGAACGGCACGGCGGATACCGTGTTCACGGACACGGCCTGGTGCACCAGCGGTTGCACCGTTCACTTCGACGACAGGTTGGTGGTACTCGGCAGGAACGTGCTGATCGCGCGTCTGGCCGCGGCCGGACGCTGGCCGTGATACAGATTCACATCACAACAAGGGAAGGAGAGGCATGGACAAGCAATCCGGTTTTACGCTCATCGAGATCGCCATCGTACTGGTCATCATCGGCCTACTGCTCGGCGGCATCATCAAGGGCCAGGAGATGATCGACAACGCGCGCATTCGCAACCTGCGCAGCGACTTCGAGGGTATCGCCGCCGCGCTGCACGCCTACCGTGATCGCTACCAGCGCGTGCCCGGTGACGACGAACGGGCGGACCGCTGGAGTGGCGGCACAGTGGGCAACGGCGACAGCTACCTGGAAGACCGCAACGACGCCTTCGATGTGGGTCCCATCGGCAATCATGAACGCCGCTGGTTCTGGCAGCACCTGCGGCGCGCCGGCCTGCTCAAAGGGGATCCCGCCGATGCCAATCATCCGTCACATGCCTTTGGCGGGCAGTTCGGCGTGGTGTCCGGCAACGGCAATAATCCGCTCGGCCTCAACGGCCCGGTCGTGTTGTGTGCCTCCATGGTGCCGCTCAAGGCGGCCGAGGCGCTGGACATGCAGCTGGATGACGGGCGGCCCGACACGGGCGACATCCGCGCCCAGGCCCAGACCAGCGCCGCCACCGATCCGGGCAATGCGGGTACGGTTGCCGCCCGCTACGCCGAGGCGGTGGGCACAACCTACGCCGTGTGCCAGGCGCTCTAGCCGTGGTCTCCCCACAGGGAGAAAACTGTCCAATGCGGAAGGTTTGCGCTGGTGAGCGGAGACCTTCCTGGGCAGTGTTCGTGCCTGGCTTGCGCTGACGTCACGCCGGGTTGCCACGGCATAAAGGCCGCGCAGGTGCCGGCAGCGGAATTCCCGCGCCGGCGCTGGCGCTATACCGTGGCACTTCACCTGTATACTTCTGCGTTCGCGACGAACCGGACGAATTCCATGAAGCATTACGACCTCATCGCCATCGGTGCGGGCAGCGGCGGGTTGTCGGCTGCGGAACGCGCGGCCATGTACGGCAAGAAGGCCGCTGTGATCGAGATGGGCCGCCTCGGCGGCACCTGCGTCAACGTGGGCTGCGTACCCAAGAAGGTCATGTGGAATGCGGCGGAGGTGGCAAGCAGCCTCGCCGATGCGCGTGGCTACGGTTTCGAGGTCAAGCGGGAAGGCTTTGACTGGGCCGCGCTGGTGGCTGCACGCGAGGCCTATATCGGGGCTATCAATACCTGGTACCAGGGTTATCTGGTCGATTCCGGCATCGATACCATCGTGGGCCGTGCCCGCTTCGTGGACGCCCATACCCTGGAGGTGGGTGGTGAGCATTACACGGCCGACCACATCGTCATCGCCCCCGGGGGCAACGCCATCGTACCGGCCCTCCCCGGTGCCGAGCACGGCATCACCTCGGACGGCTTTTTTGCCCTGACCGAGCAACCCCGGCGCGTGGCCGTGGTGGGCGGCGGTTATATCGCGGTGGAACTCGCCGGCCTACTCAAGGCCCTCGGCAGCGACGTGGACCTGCTGCTCCGGCGCCAACACTTCCTCAAGGGCTTCGACGCCATGCTGCGCGAGACCCTCATGGAGGAGATGGTGGACAGCGGCATGAACATCCTGCCCAACATCAACGTGGAGCGCGTAGAGAAGGGTGCCGACGGTCGCCTGACCCTGCACTGCCAGGGTGGTCACACGCTCACGGGCTTCGATGCACTGATCTGGGCCGTAGGCCGCAGCCCAAACACCGCCGCACTCAATCTGGAGGCGGCAGGCGTGGAGGTGGACGAGGCCGGCTACATCGCCACCGATGCCTTCCAGAACACCAACGTGCCCGGGGTATATGCGGTAGGTGATGCCACCGGGCGTGCACAGCTCACCCCGGTGGCCATCGCCGCCGCGCGCCGCCTGTGTGATCGCCTGTTCAACAACCAGCCCGAGCGTCGCCTCGACTACAACGATGTGCCCACGGTGATCTTCAGTCATCCACCCATCGCCTCGGTGGGCCTCAGCGAGGAAGCGGCACAGACCATCCACGGCATGGAATCCGTGAAGGTGTACACCACGCGCTTCACCCCCATGTACCACGCTCTCACCCCGCACAAATCACGCACCGCCATGAAGCTGGTGTGCGTGGGTGCACAAGAAAGGGTCGTGGGCTGCCACATCATCGGCCGCGGCGCCGACGAAATGCTGCAAGGCTTCGCGGTGGCCATCAAGATGGGCGCCACCAAGCGCGACTTCGACAACACGGTGGCCATCCACCCCACCAGCGCCGAAGAACTGGTGACCATGCGGTGAACTGGAGCGTAACGCGGAGGGCGCGGAGTGATGCAACACGTAGATCTGACTATGAACTGTGCACCCTTGGGCGGGAAACACACCACCCGGAGCGTGATTTTCTCCGCGTCCTCCGCGTCTCCGCGCCCTCCGCGTTGAACCATGTCTGTACGCCCCTTCAAAGACAAGGTCCCGCAGATTGCGCCCGGTGTGTACGTGGATGCGGCTGCGGTAGTGATTGGCGACGTGAGCATCGGCGCGGACAGTTCCGTCTGGCCCATGGCGGTGCTGCGCGGCGACGTGAACACCATTCGCGTGGGTGCACGCACCAGCATCCAGGACGGCTCGGTGCTGCATGTGACACATGACCACGCGGATGTCCCCGGCGGTCATCCCTGTGTGGTGGGTGATGACGTGACGGTGGGCCACAAGGTGGTGCTGCACGGCTGCACCGTCGGCGATCGCTGTCTTGTGGGCATGGGTGCCATCGTGCTCGATGGGGCACGACTGGAACCCGAGGTACTGCTGGGCGCGGGCAGCCTGGTGCCGCCGGGCAAGGTGCTGGAGGGTGGTTATCTGTGGCTCGGCGCCCCGGTACGGCGTATACGTCCGCTCACCGGTGCCGAACGCGAGAAGCTGCGCTATTCGGCCGCGCACTATGTGCGCCTAAAGAACGCCTACTGCTAGGGTGACCGCCCACTGCAAGGGCTTCCGGCGTGGACGGGGTTCGCCGTCTATCTCGCTGCTTGCATTCATCGCACCATAAGCAACACTTGATACAAATCCTTTCGGACCTGCGCGATGGAGATCTTCATCGGCAATCTGCCGCGCTACGCCGCCGTGTCCCACCTCAACCGGTTCTTCATGGGCTACGGCCACGTGGCCCACTTCCGTATCCTGGAGAAGGTGCGGGAAGACGGTAAGGTGGAGCGGTTCGGGCACGGGGTCATCGAGCCGGATCTCGCCGCACGTCGCGCCATCGAGCATCTCAACGGCAAGCGCCTGCTGGGGGAACCGGTGGTGGTAAGGGAATACGTGCACCGTGACGAGCGGGACCGGCGTACCGGCCCACCCGCGAAGCGCGCCAACGGCGAAGCAAAGCGCGAAGGCGACCGGCGCCGGCACGGGCGGTTCCGCCCCGCACCACTCACCTGGCGGTGAGTGCCTCGCGTAGTGCGGCGATCACCGGCGTGGTCTGCGGCCGCACGCCGCGCCACAGCAGGAAGGACTCGGCGGCTTGCTCCACCAGCATGCCCAGGCCGTCGGCGGCCTGTGCGCCGCGATGCGTGGCCCAGTGCATGAACACCGTGGGCGCAGCACCGTACATCATGTCGTAGCACCAGGCCGCGGGCGCCAGAATGCCCTCGGGCAGCGGCGGGAGATCGCCTTGCAGACTGGCCGAGGTGCCATTGATCACCACATCGAAACACTGGCCGGCAAGCGCCTCGAAGGCACAGGCCTGAACATCGCCGGCACCGGCAAACGCACGCGCCAGTTCGGTGGCACGCGGCAGCGTGCGGTTGGCAATCACCACGGATTCCGGTTTTTCGTCGAGCAATGGCCCAAGCACGCCGCGCACGGCACCGCCGGCGCCCAGGATGAGCATGCGGCGGCCGGTGAGGTGCACCCCATGATTCTCCTTGAGGTCGCGCACCAGGCCCACCCCGTCAGTGTTGTCGCCATAGCGCGCACCGTCAGGCCGGAAGACGACGGTATTTACCGCACCTGCCAGTTCGGCACGTGCGCTGCGATCGTCCATCAGGCGCCAGGCCTCCTCCTTGAACGGGAGGGTGACGTTGCAGCCTTTGCCGCCGTGGGCCTGGAAGTTGCCAAGGGCCTGCTCGAAACCACCCAGGTCCACCAGCATGGCCTGGTAGGTCATGCGCTGTCGCGTCTGGGCAGCGAACAGCGCATGGATCTGCGGCGACTTGCTGTGGCCAATGGGGTTGCCCATGACCGCGTACAGGTCGGGCTTGGCGTCGAAATCGAGCAACGACATATCAGCCGAAGATCGCCCTCAGGATGTAGAAGAACAGGATCGCGAAAAACGCACCGGCCGGCAGCGTCACCACCCACGACATGAAGATGTTGCGCACCACCTCCAGGTTCAGTGCGGCGATACCGCGGGCCAGGCCCACGCCGAGCACGCCGCCCACCAGGGTATGGGTGGTGGAGATGGGCAGGCCTGCCGCCGAGGCAAACACCACCGTGCCCGCAGCGGACAGGGTGGCGGCGAAGCCGCGGCTCGGGGTCAGTTCGCAGATGCCGCTACCCACTGTTCCCATGACTTTCTGGCCGAAGGTCACCAGGCCGACCACGATGCCGATACCGCCGACCAGCAGGATCCACGGGGGCATGGCAGTCGTGCCGTTCACCAGGCCGGTCTGCGCGAGGCCGATCACGGCCGCCATGGGACCGACCGCATTGGCCACGTCGTTGGAGCCGTGGGCGAAGGCCGTGGCGCAGGCGGTGACCAGCATGAGGATCCCGAACACCTTCTCCACATTGGCGAAGTGGAAATCGATGTCCGCGCTCGGGTCGAGGCGCATGCGCATGATGGCCAGGTTACCGATACCCATGAGCAGTGCGCCGAGCCCGACGGAGAGCAGGTAGGTCTCGCCGGTATCGAGCTCCAGGCCGACGTGCTTGAGGCCCTTTCGCAGCGTGACCAGCGCGACGACGAGGCCGACGATGAACATGTACATCGGCACCCAGCGCTTGGCGGCGCGCAACGGGTTGTTGGCCTCCAGGATCAGCACCTGCACGCTGCGGAACAGGGCGAAGCCCACGATACCGGCCAACACCGGTGAGACCACCCAGCTCGCAATGATGGAGACGATCTTTTCCCAATGCACCGCCTCGATACCGATGCCCACGGCCGCGAAGCCGACAATGGCACCGACGATGGTGTGGGTGGTGGACACCGGCCAGCCGAAGTGCGAGGCCACCAGCAGCCAGATCCCGGCCGAGAGCAGCGAGGCCAGCATGCCGAACACCAGCAGGTCCGGCGCGCCGGCGAGCACCTGGCTGTCGATCATGCCGTTGCGGATGGTCTCGGTGACTTCGCCGCCCGCCAGCACGGCGCCGGCGAACTCGAAGATGGCGGCGATGATGATGGCTTGGCGGACGGTGAGGGCACCCGAGCCGACCGACGTGCCCATGGCGTTGGCCACGTCGTTGGCGCCCACGCCCCACGCCATGAACAGGCCGAACGCGCAGGCGAGCACGATGTAAACAGTTGCGTACTCCACGGAAACCTCCTCAGCGGGCCAGCATCAACTGCAGGCGGCTGCCTACGCGCTGAGCGAGATCTCCCAGATCGCCGATCCCTTCGATGACCCGGTAGATGAACATGACGTCGACCGGGTCGAGTTCCTTCTCACGCGCAAATACCTGCGCGCGCACCTCGACCTGCATTTTATCCGTGTCGCTTTCGATGGCGTCCAGCTCCTTGAGCATGGACTCCACCAGCCTCACCTCACCGCCGCGGAAACCGGTCTCGACCAGTTCGTCCAACTCGTCAATGGCGCGCTGGGCCTGAGCGGAGGCGTCCACGCTGCGCTTGATGAAGTCCATCAGGCGCGTGCGCATGTCCTCAGGGAACTCCATCTTGCGTCCGAGCACCAGGCCGGCGATATCCTTGGCCCGGTTGGCAATCTTGTCCTGGACCGACAGCACCTCCAGCACGTCACGGCGCGACATGGCCATCATCCAGCCCGAGGGCAGGTGCAGGCGTAGGTTTTTCTTGAGGGTGTCGGCCTCGTTTTCGAGGGCCGAGATGCGCCGCTGGAGACGTTCGGCTTCGGCCCAGTCAGCGGCGAATACGGCCTCAAAAAACGGGATGAGTTCGGCGATGGTCACCTGCACCTTGGCCATATGGTGCTGCAACGGCCGAATGGGCGAGGCGCCGAACAGGCTGAAGATGTAACTCTTCGGCATATAGGCTCTCTTGGTCCTAGAAGGGCGGAGATTATACCGCCCACCCGTGCCGGCGCCTACAAAGCGTGACCTTAGACACACTCCGGCCGGGATTACGAAAAAGCATGGACCACGGGGGACACCGGGACACGGGGAAATCCGTTGCTATCGGCCCGTAGGTCACATTGCGAAGCAACGTGACATTTTCCGGCCACGCCTGTCACGTCGGCGCTGTGCGCCAACGTGACCTACGAAGACTTTGCGCCCTCCGCGTCTTT
>Ga0172382_10003933_pt1 | contig 23149 bp, 14 predicted proteins | sample Leawel138RmetaG_FD_122245 | JGI IMG/M metagenome (GOLD analysis project Ga0172382, IMG submission 122245) | Leachate microbial communities from a municipal landfill in Southern Ontario, Canada - Leachate well 138R metaG | ecosystem: Engineered > Solid waste > Landfill > Unclassified | place... | reverse complement strand
TTTTTTACCAATGTCTAATCTTTGTGCTTTTGTGTATTTCATAGTAACCTCCTTGTCTATATTATAAATCTTTAATGTCTATTTACAATATTGGGGGTGTCTACTTTTATATTACCAGTATAGAGATAATGAGATTTAATCTCTAACATTAAGAGGCAAATTCTAGGGGTGCGTAACTTTTTAGCAGGGGTGCGTAAATTCTTGCTAGGGGTGCGTAAAAAACTCTAGGGGTGCGTAATTGTATCAAAATAGGTCATTCAACCCACCTGGAGGAAACCGGATTTGAAATATTGCTTTCAGATCCTTTTTTTATTGTAGTCATAATTGACTAGAATTATAGAATGGTTTATAGTAAGAATATAAAAAGCCAATAGTTTGATCACAAATTATGGAGGGGAAGTATGAGGAAAAATATTCGAATTATTTCACTTTTAGTGATTATTAGTTTTGGACTAACCTTATCTGGTTGTTACAAGAGTGATAAATATATATTCGTAGATAGTACATTTAACTATGTAGGTGATCCTGTTAATTTCTATGATAATACCTATATAGAAGTTTTTAAAATAGCTTTAAGTGAAATAAGTGAGGAAGAGTTTATTTCAAGAAATAACGAAAATGTTATTAGAAATCATTTAAACTCTAAGTGTTATGAGGTTAATATTACTTTAAAATTCAGTGATGAAGATTCTGGTAGCCAGTATTCATTTGATTATCTTGGAAAAATTGGTGATAGAAGTGATGGATATCAGATTTTATTAAAGTTGGATAATGAAAGTGAGGATCTGGATGCTGATTTAACAATAATTTTACAATTTCTTGGACCAATTGGAAGTTCAACTGCAAGCGAAGAAACTGCTGGTCGAATAAGTGTTGTAGTTATAAAAAATGAAATTAATGGTGTGGTAGATAATGCGAATTATATTGACTTTCCAGCACTATTATATATAGAGGAGGGGAAATGAAAATGAAATATAATGCAGTAGTAAAGAAAATTGTGCTTTTAGTATTTGTGTTTATAGGAATAGTTTCAAGTATTGGAATGATAAGTGTAAAGGCTAGTAATGATGTATTTGTGCCAAGTTATTCTGTGAATGCACCGGATATGAGCAATGAGGAATTATTACAATATTATATAGATAATGGAATACATCCATCCACTCCACCATCTGGAACAACAGATAGAATAGTTGGAGAATCTGAGGTTTAACCACATCTAACAAGTAGATTTCCTGATTATACTACTTGGACAAAAGTAGCAAATGGAAGCAATTCTGTAGCTTTCTCTTATGGTGATATACCAGTAGAAATTTCTGAATGGGATAGTGATATTCAAGCAGCAAAAGACTTAGCTGGACTAAATCAAAACTATATTGGCTGTGGACCTCTCGCTTTAGTATCTCAGTTGGATTACTTTGCAAGAAATGTAGGTTATACTTCACTTGCAAAAGATCCTGATTTTACTTATGATAAACGAATACTAGCAAAAGAAATTTTTGAAGAAGTACCAACTATTCCTGCTGATTCATTTCTTGGACAACTCTTTGGAGTAGATCCAAATGCTGGTACTTTTACTTTACCTAGTTCATTTATTTATGGATCCCACCAAGTACTTAAAAATCATTATTTGGCTATTCAAAAAACAGGTATAGATGAAGATGGTGAGGAATACACATATTATGATAATGACTCTCAAGTTGTTGTCTATGGTGATACACTTCCTAGTTTAAACTCGTTTTCAGTAAAAATTGAGAATATTAAAGACTCAATTGACCATGGTATGCCAGTAATATGGTGGACATTTGGTGATGCAGGTGATTATTCGGATCACTATATGAACATCTATGCTTATGAAAATTGGGTAGGTACTGATAGTAATGGAAATACTATGACACATCTTATGTTTAAACTAAGATTCAATTGGGGTGAAACTCAAACAATTTATATGGATAGCCAATTACTCGATGCTGTTAATGGAGGGTTTGTATTTTTTGAGGAAACTCATGATAAAGTTCTCATTAATCCATCTGATTATGGTTATGAGTGTCAATATTTCTTTTATGAACTAGAAAAATATGTTACCCCTTCTGTTGGAAATGAAACATTTTATACAAATAGACTACGTACTGGGTATGTAGACCATTATGATAGTACTAACTCTTATGTGGATGCACAGTACTTAGTTTTATCAGCAAAAAGAGAAGGTGCTGGCGAAGCTTATCTTGAATATGCATTTAATAGAGGGATTGACTGGATATACTTTGATGTTCGTTGGTGGAGTAGTTATGAACAAATCTCTCAATACTCTGGTGAAGCACTTTTTCAATATAAAGATACAAATGGAAACTGGGTAACTGCAATTGATCTTCAATCAGATATTCCATACCCTTACCTTTCAACATTGGAAGACTACCCTACAAAACTTTATTTTAGGTTTGATGAGCCTATATACGAATTTAGATTTTATGTTCAGTCAGATTATCCAACTGGAACTAGAAACAAAGGCAGGTTAGTTATTGGCGAAATCAATGTGTTTTTTGATGAGTAAGAAAAATGAAAGTGTGTACGTGGTGTTTACCACGTTCTTTTCACGCAAAAAAAACTTGGTGTTTGTATAGTTAATAGACGTAAAGAGTAGGACAAATAATACCTACTCTTTTTTATGAAAAAAATGCAACTCCATCTTAAAAAAAGCAAAACTCCGTTGGAAATAGAGTAAAACTCCGTCGAACGCGAGCGATTTTAGAGTAAAACTCCGTAATGACAAGACATATAAGAATGAAATAGCTTCCAAAAGTTGGAGATATGGTATAATAACCATACCACTCTGATGAAGGGAGCTTTTTTATTTAATTTTTAAAAGTTTGGAAATTTCAAGGAAAAGATTCACAAAACAATTCTAAGTAAAATATCTAATAAACAGGACATTCTTTGAAAAATAACAGTTATATGAGTTATAATATTGTTAACAGGAGTAATAAATTATGGGTTTCATTCAAGAAACTAAAATTCAAATAAATTTAGGTGTCTCTAAGGAGTATACACTGATTCAATTTAGTGATGTTCATGCTGTTACATATGACAAAATATCTGATGAAAGTGAGCTTATAATCAAAGCCATTAATCAAGAAAAATTATGGATGCAGCAAAGATTAGATTTTGCCGAAAAGTTCCAAGAAAACTATGACTCGAACAAATTATTTTCATCAATTGAATGTCTAAATCAACTCATTGATTATGCTAATAAGCAAAATCCGGATTTAGTCATACTAACTGGAGATATCATTGATTATTATAGCCCTACAAATTTTGCATACTTAAAAAAAACAATAAACAGGATTAAAAGTTCTTATCTATTTTCATGTGGAAACCATGAATATCCCTCAAGATATTTTTTTGATATGTGTCAAGGAAACTGTGATATTAACTATATTGATTTTAAAGAATTTATGGTTATTTCTATTGATGATTCTATCGGTAAAATTAAGCCTAATCAATTAAATGCGTTTAAGATGTTGCTTCGACGGAAAATACCGATTATACTTGCAATGCATATTCCTATCATGACAGAGTATAATCGTGAAAAGTTGATAAAATTAGATTCTTATTATTCGATCAAATATAACGATTGCGATGATACTACTCTTCAGTTCATTCGTTTGGTTTCAACAAGAGATGAAATTAAAGCTATACTTTGTGGTCATACACATGGTTCAATAACTTCTATGGTAGCCCCAAATAAACCTCAGTATTGTTGCTCTAGTGGACTCATTGGGTTTATTAATAGAATAACTATAAAGTAAGAAACGGAGATTTTTATGCGTTTTATATATATAAGGCATGGTGAGCCAACATATAATCCTGATGATTTAACCGAATTAGGAAAATCACAACCAGAAAAGATAGCTAACTATCTGTCAAAATACAGAGTAGATCTTTTGTTTTCATCCACATCAAACAGAGCTATAAGGACAGCTGTTCCTACTGCTAAAAAATTTAATATGGAAATTAATAAATTGGATTTTGCGAATGAAGAGTATGTGTGGAATAGTCTAACATTAAATACAACATCAGGAAAAGTCTGGCTATTTCAGTCTCAAGATACAGTTAGGCTTTTTCATGCGCAAGAAATCATGGATTTGAGATTTCAGTGGTATAAGCATCCAAATTTCAGTAACTCACGTTTTGAAAGTGAAATTGAGAGAATTCAGAATGAAAGTGATCGTTTTTTTGCGTCTTTAGGATATCTTCATTTAGGAAATGGGAAATTTAAGGTTTTAAAAGAAAGTTATGATACAGTAGTTATGTTTGCACATCAAGGATTTGGTTTTATCTTCCTATCACTTTTGCTAAACATTCCTTATCCTAACTTTTGTACTCGTTTTGAATTGGGACATGCTGAAATTACGATTATAGAATTTAAGAACGAATCAGGATATTCATGTCCAAAAATTATCTCACTGTCCAATCATTCTCATTTACTTTAAAAGAGCGATATCGTAAGATAATTTAGATTTTTTAATTTATTAAATAACAATTAAATATGCTTCAATTTTTATATAAAAAACTTGATTAGATTTTATTCTAATCAAGTTTTTTTATTTAGTTATTGTAATTATGAATTAAAAATTTCAAGTAAAACCGTAACATTTCCAGCGGCGCCAGTAAGTGACAAAGGAGCTATTACTTCAATAAATCTCGGTTGATTAAATTCTAATGAACCCTTTATAGCAATAACAGCATCCTGGACTGAATAACCAGCTCCAAGATAACCCCCTACCATCAAAGCTTCAGAAGCATTTAGATTATAGAAACCTGCGATTGCTGCTAAGTTACCAGCATCTTCATCAGACATCATTACTTGATAATTACTGTAGTAAATGGTCTTGATTTCTTGAATCATTCCTAAAAAAGCATAAGTATCAGATAGTTCGCCTAGGGCAAAACCGAATTGACCACCGCTAATTCTTGGATCAACAATAGAAGTAGTTTCATTTATTGGCCACAATTCTTCTGTAAAGTTCCAACTTCGCTCTAATACTGTGCGTCCATTATCATCGGTGATGTCTAAAGTTACTTCTGAAGCACTAATAACAGAACTTGAGTCATTAGGATTAGAATATGTAACTGCTCCTTTCATTGGCAAGGAAATAAAAACAAGGTTTATCATTTCAGTTTCTAAGCCAGTTACTGGATTCTCGATAACTTCAATAACAGATTTTCCTAAATCACTTACTGAGTTATTAATATTACTCTTGAGCGCTAAAGCTATAGAACTCATAGCGTAGGCTTTAAACCAAGCTTCTTGACCTGAGATCCAGTTGTTAATTTCATTATTATTTTCAAGGATTAAGATCGGATCATCATAACCACTATCTCCTGGAGTAGTATCTTCAAAGTGAATAGCTGCTCCACCAGAAGAACCAATAACTGAATTACTGACTTTTAAACCGGAGCCTTTCCATAAATAAACTGAATTAGCCCAAGAATCATAGATTTCTAAGTAATCCAAATCTAAAGTAAGTGGGTCACCTAAAGAATTCTCTCCATAGGCATTAGTAGTAAGAGCGATGGTAGTATAGCCAATAATTAGGTTGTTCATATCAGCTTTACCGTTTCTTACAACCACGCCGAGCATACCTCCAGAGTTTTGGCTCATCAGTCTTTCTTGGTTATAGATTTCTTCCTCGGTACCTCCGTAGTTGACAGAAGGAGTTGTTGTATTACCTAAAACTCGTAAGTTATTCATTGTGAACCGGTTATTATTAATCGGACTTGTTTGGTAAACATTATAATAGAAAATTCCTATTTGTGTGGATATAATGTCAAATGCTTGAGCATAGGATATTGTTCCTGCTCCTTCCATTTCTGGATTGATATAGTTAATATTAGAACCATCGATAGTCATGAAGTTACCTTCAATTAAAATCTGATCATTATCGGTATTTCCATCGATACGATAGTAGACATTACCATAATTCTCGTAATCATTAGCTGCTGTAGCTAAGAAGTTTCTTGGTGAACCATCAGCGTGTAATTGATTGTTAAAAAGTTCGGCTTTAATATCACGATGAATATTGATTTGTTTGACATTCAAATCACTAAACAAAGACTTTAACTGAGCATTCGTAAAAGCGTTATAGCCATCATTTATAACAATATTGTATTCTAATGGACTCATGTTCATCATCAAAGCTTCATATTTAGGTTCAACGACAACTCTAAAGCTGTGATTATTTGCAAGACTAGTAAAGTCCAAGACATTATTTTCAAAACTGACATAATTTTCTAAGTTTGATTCATCAATTGGAGTTTCACTACCGTCAAGATAGAATTCATATTGCAAGAATACATCATCAAGCGCTATTTTTTCACCATTGTTATTCCTGATTAAAATATCAAGATAGAAAGTGTTTTTATGACCGACATAATATGGATAATTTGTAGTATCTTTTAAGAAAATATTATCTTCTGTTTCAATGTTAACTTGATTCAAGAAATTTTGATAATCAGAGCCAAAACTGAATTGACGGATATCCTCAACAACTAAACCTTCATAGGTTCTTGAGCCTTCATTATCAGTAATAGTAAAACGGAACTCTCCAGGTAAGCTAGTAGTTCTAAGGATGTTGCCATCGGCAGTAATATGATTTGAACCGGTTTCAATTTTAAAGTTGAGATTACTAAACTGATAGGTTAAATTTGTATAGAAAATGTATCTTAAAGTTCCACTTCCAAAATCCTCAATTATGTAGTAATCTTTGACAGTTTGACTTTCAGGGATTCCTTCGTAGATTGATTTGATATTGTATTCATAAACATCCGAAACATCACTGTTTAGAACATTGAATAAGTCACCAATACCAATAATTTGTAAAGTATGAGTACCGGGTATTAAATCACCCTCTTCACTCATCAATAAAACTTTAAACAGGTTGTAATAAGGATTATTGCTTGTGAACGTAAACGTAAAGGTGAATCCATCTTTTTGGTAATAATTCATCAATGAGTTATCGCTAATTAAGTCGCTTGTAATTTGAACACCATTAAGAATGAAAATATAATCTAGAGGATAGATACTTAAATCACCGACAACACTTGGAGTTACATTAAACTCAATGGTGATTTTTTCTTCAGAAACATCGGCTTCTAAAGAAATGTCTGTTGGTTCATTTAGTCGGTCCAATTTTATCCATCTAGCTTCTAATGTAGTAATGTTCTGAGCGAAAAACTCATCATCAAAGTAAATATCGTTAGAAGCTATCAGTGTGTCAGTACCACTAATATACCAACCTAAAAATCTATAACCTTGTTGGTTGATACTCCAGAGTGGAGAATCAGCGGTTAATACGATATTATGAGGATCGATAAAGCCAGTAAGATCTGGTGTGTTAGTGGAGATATAAATAGTCGTTCCATTACTCATGAAAATAATTGTTTGTAAAGAATTATCATAAGCAATGGCGGCGACAAAAATATTAGTTTTGATATTATCAAAGTTTTGTCTTTCCCAGACGACAGTCATTCCTGCAATTGGCGTTGGTTCAGGAATGTTATCGAGAGACTCGTTGTAGTAAACGTAGTAAGATGTAGTTTGGTTTACATTATCAATTTTTTCAGTGAAGTTGATGGTCATGATATTACGACGATAATATACGTCTACACTTACATCTTCAGTAACTGTTAATAGTTGGTTAATATCATAATAATCAACTCCATTATAAACAAATTTATAGAAACTATAACCTTCTATTTCTCTGACAGGAGAAATTTGAGTATTATACAATACATTGATAAAAGGAGTATAATCGATTGAAGCAGTAGTAGTAAAATTGTTAGTTATCGATAAGTTATCATTTGCAATAACCTGTTCTTCAAAATAGTATTTTCCACTTATGGTATAACTGGTTGCGACTAGTTCAACCCATTTCGCATAAACTTTTAAACCATTTAGTGGCATTGGGATTCCGGTTCCAAAAAAGATTTCTTCTTCAAAATCATCATCCAAATACCATCCGGTAAATATAAAACCTTCTCTTATAGGTAATTCACTGGGACTTACAAGCAAGTTGTAATCAGCTGTTATTGTAAGTGTTTCGCTTGAGTTAGAGAAAACACCACCGAAGCCATCAAGAGTAAGAGTGTATTGATTAATTGTATATTCAGCAAAAATATTCATGTCTTCAGTTATGTAATCAAAGTCTTTATCCCAGCCATTGAAAGTATATCCATCTCGATCATAACCTGAGGAAGGAGCGGTTGCGCTCATGCCATAGTTGATGTATTGAACTGAACCGATTAAACTACCGTCTTCACTTCCAAAGAATTTCACGGTAAAGGTTTTAATTTTAAAAACATCGATTAAAATTAAATCACTTTCAACTGTGTAAGTCGACAAATCAATATTCTGCTCCAATAGCGGACTATAATAGCCGATGAAATCATGGCCTTCTAGCACAGGTGTAAAAGCAGGATTTATGTGTTCACCGAATTCTAAATTAATACTATCATAAGTTACACCTTGATAATCTTGAAAAGTTATGGTGTAGATTTTCTTGGTGTAGTTGATATAAACATCGAGGTCAGATGTAATATCATCTAAGTTTTCAGACCAAGCTCCATTCATACCAGTCACTAAAGGAATTGATGGTGGATTCAAGACAGATTCACCATAAAGAACTTCTTCACTATAAGAAGGAGTTTCGCTCTCTGGGTCTAAATAGAAATTTACAGTATATTGGTTAGGTATCCAATATGCATAGACAGTTAGATTTTGAGATTGAACTTTTGTTGATTGAAAGTCTTCTGTTCTTTCTTCATCAATGAACCACCCACCAAACTCATGACCTGTTTTAGTCGGTTGGTCTGGGAAGTCAATATTTTCATTGTAATCATCGGTAAAAATATAGTCTTCATTACCATTGTCAAAATTAAATGTAATAGTATAAGAATTGATGGTCCATTTTGCATAAAGAGTAATATTTCTAAGAATTACAGTGTCAGGATTAAACGGGGTGTTTAATCCTTCATCTTCAAACCAACCAACAAAAGTATAACCCTCTTTTGTTACATCTGGTGTTTGTATGGTAGTTTCTTGAATTACTTTTAAATCTTCCACAGCATTTCCACCATTTTCAATGAAGCTAACTGTTACTTCTTTAGGATTGCAGGCGGAAAGCGTAAAAAGTGATATGATAATAAATAAAATTGGTAATAATTTTTTCATTAGAAAATTTTCTCCTTGAATTTTTTAAATTTTAATCACCGACTATGATATCGGGAATCTTGAAAATGAAGGTTATTTCATCGTACTTATTGGTTTTTTGATCAGTTATTCTAATAGTAACGTTTTGTCCAATTGCTTCAGAATTAGAAAAATTAACCAACACTTCATGTTTTGTAGCATCTACCAATACCTTAACATTTTGTGAAGATGAACTCGCCAAGATATTAGCATTAGCATTTTCTGGTAGATATGAGTAAGTTAAGGAATAATATGGGTTTTCCTGTGTGACTACTCCTAAAACATTGACTATTTTATCATTGTTTTCATTTAGTACATAATCATTAAAAGTCACAGAATTAACCTGAGCCTGATTTTGACTTTCAGGTAAGGTTCCCCAAACAGCGATGATAATTATTGAAAAGACGCTGATAAAGAGAACCATGATTAACATTAGTTTTTTGTTCATAATTTGTCCTCCTTAGTACTCGATATCGATGAAGTAAACGTTAAGATAAGCAATAAATATCTTTAATCTAAACATGAACCATATTATCGACAGTGCGATTAGGATATACCAGGCAATACTATCAAAGAAGATGAAGAGAATGATGCTAGTAATGGTTAGAACCAAAGTAGTGCCTAGCCCATTTGAAATCGATTTAGCTATATTAGAATTGTTTGTTAGAGAGCCAGTAGAAGCGTAATCAGATAGTCTAGGATTGACAATATCAAGTTGAAAAGCCCAGAGGATTTGACTGATATTGATGAAAAAGATAAAAATAAACAATAACCAGATATCAGTTTGATTGAAAACTGGTAACGCAAGAGAGAATAAGCCAAAAGAAAACAATAATAAGAAGCTAGTAAATACAATATTAAAAGCCATTTTTGCCCAAGCAACGTGTTTGGTTTTAGAAGGTGCTGTTTTTAGTAAGACAAATTCATTACCTTCAGTAGTAATTGCCACGGCACTAGCAGTATTAGCTGCGGTTATCAATATTAAAGTAATCATTATATTGAAAATCAAAACTAAGGAATTTCCAATACTAGAACGGTCCATTCTCATATAAATTGAGTTTAGAACATACATAATAACGGGAAGGAAGATTAAGACAGTATAATTATTTATCAACTCATTTGGACTTCGTTTGGCAATAATTATTTCTTTTCTTAAGAAAGTCCAGAATATTCCTTGTCTCTTTTCTTTTTTGTAATTATGACTGATTGTTCGTGATTGTTCATTGGAGTGAGATGTTAAGATAAAAAATAATGGTCTGCTTATAAGGTAGTTAACTATAAACAGTACTAATGTGAAGCCGATTAATATAAGATAATTGATTAATACCTTATCGCCATTTAGCAACCTTCCAAAAGCGGTATAGATTAATCCGTAAGAAGCTACTTTTTGCATGAATTTTGTTAAATTAACAATGAAAGAATTATATAACTGAACAATTCTGATATTATCAGGTAGAAAACCTACTAAGTAATAAACAAGAACAAAAATACCTAAAATCGCAGTAACAATCAATGCAAAAGTCAACCAGGTATGTTTGCTTAAAAAGAAGTTTACAATGTTGATTAAAATCGATAATATGGCTGAGATGTAAACCGCTATAAATGGCAATATCACAATGGTAGGAACAATATTTAAATAATAGGTGAAATCCATTGAGGTTATAAAGCCATAAGCAATCAAGAAGGGGAAGAGAAAGTAGAAGTTTTTCATAAGCTCATTGATATAATAAACGATTAGTTTTGATAAAAAAATCTCGTCATTTTTAGCAGGTAAAGTGAGTAAAATTTGATTGTCTCTACTTTGATAGATGTCAATTGAAAAACTCGACAAGGTAGCTATTATGCTTAAGACTTGAGTTAGAATCAGAATAAATATCATTAAATAATCATTAACAGGAATAAATACGTAATTTTTTATTACATTTAATAAAAGACCAATTACAACTGTGATGAGAATAACAGCTAAAATTCTTAAAGCAATATGAGCGTAAATTCTTTTTGAATTTTTAGCATAAGTTCTCGTCTTATTTCTTAGTTGAAGCTTAGTCAGAATTAATATTCTCTCAAACATCATTCTATCTCTTTCTCTGTGTTGATTTTACTCATATAGAGTTCTTCTAAAGAAATATTGTTTTTTCTGATTTCATCCATATTATAAATTCCTTGGAGTTTTCCTTTGGTGATTATGGCAATTCGATTACAGATTTTCTCCACAACTTCAATAACGTGAGAAGAAAAGAAAACAATATTACCTTTAGCTGCGTGAGCTTTCATCGATTCTTTTATCTGATATGCGCTAGTCGGATCAAGACCGGTTAAAGGTTCATCAAGAATCCAAACTGGTGGTTCATGAATCAAAGCGGCGATTACCACTAGTTTTTGTTTCATCCCATGAGAGTAGGATTTGATTTCTTGATCAATTGCATATGCTAAATTAAATTGTTCAAGCAGTTCATCTAATCGTCGATTTCTAGTTTCGCAATCAACTTTATAAAGATCTGCTACATATTGAATATATTCTCTACCAGTTAGTTTTTCATATAAAGCGTGATTGTCAGAAACATAGCCAATCTGTAGTTTAGCTTCTAGAGGTTGAGACTTGATAGAATACCCACAAATTTCCATTTCACCTTTTGTGATTGATTGGATTCCTACTAGAGACTTAATAGTTGTTGATTTACCAGCTCCATTATGCCCTAAAAACCCAAAAATCTCTCCCTTATTTACCTCAAGAGAGAAGTCTTTTACTGCATATATATCTGAATGACCATATTTTTTTGAAAAGTTAGTTATCTTTATCATGTCAATACCTCCTGGGTTAATTGGCTCGCTTCTTTCTCTTCCATTTAATAATTCTAATAGACGGATTTCATCCATTTCTTTCTCAATTTGTTTTTGCTTTAGCTTGGCTTGAGAATCTGAATATCTGAATCCCGCATCATAAATATACCAACTCATGAACATCAAAAAAATAAAAGCGAAGAAGAATAACAACTGATAAAGCCAATAAAATGTAAAGGTTAAATCATTAATTTTAAAACTTAGGATGTGATTGTATTGGATTTCAGTTACACCAAACATATCACTAATATGATTTCCATAAACAAAGAAATAATCGACGAACTGATAATTGTTAAACCAAGCGTTTATAAAAATTATTCCCAGATAATAAACACTGAAAACGCCGATAGCTTTATACATATCTTTTAATGTCGGACGGTTAAAAGTATTAAGTGCTATAGCAAGTATTGGCCAAGCAAAAGCATACCAATGATTAAAGGCGTATTGCATAGCCCCGATACTAAATAAATCCCCGGTAATGTCTGGGAATAACATCGCAGCTAGTGCTCCTAGTACATTGGCAAAGTAATTAAAGTAAAAGAAACTCTTTAACTTAAAAACTGCACTGAATAACATTAAAACAATTGCAGTATTACATAGATGTAAAGGCAGGCCTGATAGTCCATATCTTCTTACATAGAAGAATTGAAAGAATCCTGCAAAAGCTATAAAAGTAATGAAAAAGTCTTTTTTTATTTGACTCTTATTTTTCATTGATAAGTAAGAGATAAAAATAAAAATAATAACGATTAGCAACAACAGATTATGTGTAAAGTTAAATTCCTCAGGAATCTCACCGTAATTTCCTACCAGATTATAGAATAATGATTGGGGAATAACTGCAAGTGAAGCAATTAGAAAAACGCCTAAGCTATAAGCTATATCTTTGAATTTTGGGAAAATGCTTGTCTTTATATAAGCCAAAAGATTGACAATAGAAATCGCAATAATCAGAGCGATCTCTATAAAAAATTGAATAGAACGGTAATGTAAGTAGTTTGCTTCTTCGATAAAAAGGTAAAGATTTTCTTTAAAGAATATTAAGTTTAGAACTCCAATTATCAAAGTAAAAACTGAAGTTATTATTTCAATACTCTTAATTTTAAAGAATGGTTTGAGTATCAAAAAAAGGATTGATAAAACGCTAAACCATCTTAGGAATATCATAAAAATTGATAGAGGAACACTAAGTATCCAGGTATCATAGGCGTTTATTGGTGTTTCGATATCCACTAATAATAGATTAAAGGTATTGTCGATAGCATCACTAGAAAAAAGCCGTATCATATAAACTAAGAATAATACGACAGAAAATGTTTTCATTGTTTTTATGAATGATATATTTTTCTTGAATAAAACTTCAAGGAAAACGACCAAAATTGTTGATAAAGCTATAATTCCTAAGTAAATCATGTGTAGCGCTCCATGTGGTTAAAAAAATGTGACTCAAAAATTATAATATGTTAATATTTTGAGAATGTCAATAGATATAACAAATCAAGCGAGTGTTTTGTTGCTAAAAAAGCAGATAATAATCATTAAATGTCAATTTGATAATAAAGATTCGCTTATATACTGATAATTCAGTACTTGAATTTTGGGATGTCAATCTACAGTGTGAAGGTGAAAATATTAACACTTTAGTGAGATTAAAATTCAAAATAATTATTTGTTTTGTGTATTTTAAGTTTAAGATTTGCTAAATTTTATATTTAAGCTTTTTTTATATGCTATAATATTCAGGATGATTCAGTTTTTAAACGAGGTTGGTATATGAAGAAATCTATAGCTTTAGTTGTAGTTGTTTTAACAACACTACCATTTATTGGCTGTGATAGTTTTGATTTTCATAATCTGAAATCAAATGATATTTATTATCAATTAACTCTTGAGAATTTTTCAGAATATCTTGTTTATCCTTTAGAGTCTCAGTATAAAGCAAATACTGTAGTTATAGTAACCACTCAAATTATCTATGATGCTAACATCGTCTTATATCTAAATGGTGAGTTGGTGACTCAGACATCAGCGGATACTCCCTATTGGACATATGAGTTTATAATGCCTGAAGAAGATAGTGTATTAAACTTTAATGTAGAAACGATAGAAGGAACCGAGACTATCTTTGACTTTACAGAAATACTAAGCCCAAATATTCCAGTAGATTATTTTCAAGCAGATTTAGAAGAGGTTTCATATGAAGAACTTTATGATTTATCAACAATCATATCGATGTTAGGTGATAGTAATCAATCAAATTTTACCTACGGAAATATTTCTGAATCTAACACAGAAAGATTTAATATCGTGACTCAAAGACTAATTTATAGTAAATATGAAAATGATTCTGTTTTTCAGAATTCATTTTATCAATACAAGGGTAGAAATACTGAGATTACTCAAAATGATTATCAGTATACACAAATAATTGATGGCGCTGCCTATTCGTTAAATCAAACTAATGGTGAACTTAGTAGTTCCAATTTTGTAATTCAAGGCAATTATACATTTTGGTATGAATTATCACCGAAAAGATTTAATTTATTAAACGAAGAGGTCAATAACATTACCTATAAAATGGGTAATAAAGATGAGTCAACTATTGTTCAGATCATTGGTGAATTTTTTGATGAAACAGAGGAACTCTATGATACAGCCTGTGAAATAACTTATATAATTGAAAATGATCATATCATAGCTTGGATTTACACTGAAACAGCAACATCACCAATTTTAGAAGGTTTCTGGAAAACAACGCAATATTGCATTCCCTATGATGGTGAAATTAATTTTATAGATGAAGTGGTAATTACGACAAATGATTAAGTAAAATATTTATTCCTGAATATTTGATTATTATTTTTTTAAAAGGTGGAAGAAATGAATATAGACTATAGAGATTTAAAAAAAGAACAATTTGAAAACATTAAATACAAATTTGAATATACTACTTCAGGATATTATGATTTTGAAATCGTTGAGAATAAAACTTTTGAGATTAAATATCGCAAGTTTGAAACTGAAATAAACAAGTGTTTTGAAAGTAGTTTGTTTGCTTCTTATTTAGAGAATTCGACTGCAATCGGAGCTTTTATAGCTGATAAGCTTATTGGATTCATCGAGTACACAAATGAAACTTGGAATAATCGATTGCGAATTACGAATATTTTAGTGTTTGAACCATATCGAAATAAGAAGATTGGTTCAAAACTTTTTGAAATAGTTTACCAACGGGCTAAAGCTGCTTCTTCAAGAATGATTGTTTTAGAAACCCAATCATGTAATGAGAAGGCGATAAGTTTTTATTTTAATTTAGGGTTTAATGTCATTGGTTTTGACTTGTATTCTTACTCCAACAGAGATTTAGATAATAAGGAAGTTAGAATTGAATTAGGAAAAATTATAGCGGTTTAGTGATAGACAGACTATCCAAACCAAATAATAGAACGAATATTTCTCTAAAGCACACATTTTGTGTGCTTTTTTTTGAAGATTACAAAACTATCGGTTAATTGCTTTAGTTTGCTTTTTTTTAAGAAACAGATTCCCACACTCTAACACTAAGCTTAATAGAAATTGAAAATAAAAAAAAATACATAAATTTTTATTTTCAACAAAAAAATTCAAATGTTTTATAATATAATAAAAAAAGTATAATCTACGGATTATAAATCTAGGTGATTTAAAAGTAAATCAGAGGGAGGGTCATGAAAAGACTTATTTTTTCATTTGTTATTCTACTAGTGATTTTTGGGGTTCAAGGGTGTTCAGAACAAGCACTTTCTACGACGGTTGATACCACGAACTCAGAACAAGTTGGAACAGAAGAAAATACTGAGGAAACAACGTTAAGTTTATTTAACTTGATGGTAAGTTTTAATTCGAATGGAGGATCTCCAGTAGATTCTGTATTAATTACGGATGTGAACTATCAAGGGGAATTTCCGGTTCCCGAAAGAAGTGGGTATAGTTTTTTGGGATGGTATATTGATATCAATCAATTCCCTTTTGATTATGATTTTTCTTTGTTAACTGATACTAGTGTCACACTTCAAGCTAAATGGGAAAAGAATCAGTATTTGTTAACAATTATGGATGGAGAGTTAAACTTACATCAAGAATCGGTTTATTACGACACATCCATAAATGAAATTTTGAACAGTTTTCAAGATAAAGAAGGACATAGTTTCGAGGGTTGGTATTTAGATTTTGGTAATGAGCAAATCGCTGAATTTACATATATGCCAGCGAATGATGTTATATTATATGGAAAGTGGGATAGGAATGCTTATTGACTAAGGTATATTGATTATGATGGTACAACTCTATATGATGAACAGGTTTTGTTTCAAACGTCCTTAGTAGATATAGTGGTTGACGAACCTACAAAAATTGGTCATACATTTAATGGGTGGCATATTCAAGTTCCTGAAGAAATGCCAGCTAATGATTTATTAATTCAAGCAATGTATCGAAGAAATAGCTACATGATTTCCTTTGAGACAAATGGAGCTACACAAATAGAACCAATTACCTTGCCATATGAGTTCGGTTTTCGATTGCAGATCAGTATTTAGTTGGTTACACATTTTCTGGCTGGTTTTTAGATGAGGATTTTGTAAATGAGTTAACAGAATATATTGTTACAGCTAATGATATAACGCTTTATGCAAAATGGGAAAAACATAGTTATCAGATATCTTTAGATACACAAGGAGGGAACCTTTTAGAACCAGTTAATGTTCTTTATTTAGACCCAATTGAATTACCAATTCCGACTCGTGATAATTATATTTTTGCTGGTTGGTACTGGGACTATGGATATGAGAATGAGTTTGATTGGCAAACGATGAACGCTGATAATATTAACTTGGTTGCTAAATGGACAACACCTGAGTATCATGTTAATTATTATTTACTTGGCGGAACTAATCATGAAGATAATCCGTTAATCGTAGATGGAAGTGAGGAGATTTTACTTAATGATCCAGTTATGGAAGGATTTACCTTTGTCGGTTGGTATTTAAATCAACATTTTTCTGGAGATCCTGTGACTTCGATTGAACAAGGGATTACAACAGATATAGAACTTCATGCCAAATGGCAAATGAATCAATATGATTTAACATATGTGATGTTAGAAAACCCTATTGGTGATGATTATGGCATACTACATCCTGGAGAATTAGTTGAAGATGTGGCAAATTCTGAGGGTATATATACACTTCTTTTAACTAGTGATCATCGCATATTTGAATATGAACGTCATACAATTGGACCATCTGTAACAACACAATACCCAGTAGATATGACCTCATATTTTGACCTGTTAGAAGGAGAATATATCACCAACATTTATGCTGGAGATAGTCATGGGGCTGTATTAACTTCACATAAGAGATTGTTTATGTGGGACTCTAATGAATATGGACAGATGGCTTTACCTGTAGGTACATATTCATATGGTTCAGAAATTCCTGTAGATATTACTGACCAGTTTTCCTTATTTCCTACTGAAGAAATTGATTTAGTAGCATTGGGTGCAAGACACACCATTGTTACTACAACACATGGTAGAATTTTTACTTTTGGACTAAACAATAATGGCCAGCTTGGTGTGGAGAATAATAATTATTTTGCAAATCGTGAACCTATAGAAATAACATTAGCGTTTAATTTAGACGCAGTAAAATTTGAACACTTCAAGTATATTTATGCAAATAGAAACCACTCAATGGTAATCACTTCAGAGAACCGTGTTTTTGTCTTTGGAGAAAATGAATATGGTGCTTTGGGTACAGGAGTCGAAGCAACAGTTTATGAAGCACCTTATGAGATAACAAATCGGTTTGCTTTTTCTCTTAATGAGGATATTGAAATAGCAAAAATAGCAGGATCTAGCGGTATTTTAATCACATCAGAGAATCGTATTTTTACATGGGGATATAATGCGAGTGGACAACTTGGATTAAGTTTAAATTATCAAACCTTTACACCTGTACCGATTACAGAAGTTATTGGTGCAATCACTCTAGAAGAAGATGAAATTATCGTTGATGCTAGTACGGGTTATGTAACCATGGTATTAACTTCAAAAGGAAAATTGTTTATCACAGGTAGTAGAGAATTATTGATTGGAACAAATAGACCAGACAATAGCCGAAGTACCTTTGCTGAACATACAAGCCTTATCAATTTAGAAGAAAATGAGCTGATTACTAGAGTTTATAATTCTCATAACATAGCTGCTTCAATTATCACATCAAAGGGTAATATTTTATCATGGGGACAAACGCATAGATTAGGTATGGGAGATCATCCGGAATGGCAAATAAATTTACCAAGCCCAATTAATCTTGTCCATATAGTTCCTTTTAATGTTGCAACTTACTATTATACAGAAGCTATTGAGTCTTATAATTATGAAATATCAGGCTATCAATTCCTTGGATGGTATGTTGATTCATTACTTGAGATACCATTCGATATAACTAATATGCCAGCTGAAGATTTAATAGTATATGGATATTATCAAGAAATCCCAAGTTAGCATGTTTGGTATTAACCTTTAAAAGAGATTAGTCAAAGAAGGTATTTGAATATAATTAATTAATAATTTAACACCGCTAATATATTTTATTAGTGGTGTTTTTAAATAAGTGAAAAAATGATTTAGAGATAAAATTTGTTGTATTTAAGGATACAACAGCTTTTTGATTTATCACAGTGAAAATTGTGTTTCACAAGCTTACATATGGCTTATTAAAAGGTAAGCTAGAATTTATCCTAGTTTTTGGCCAAGTAGGAGTCATTAAGATATGTTATAATATTATTAGATAATATGATTAACATGTTTTTAGATAGCATAGATATTATAAATTGATAAAAATAAAAGTTATTGCGAGGGCTTCATATGAAAAAACCATGGATTTTTTTGCTAGGGATTATTATTATATTCGGATTAACAATATTTGTAGTTGGTCTTTTAGAGTCAAAACCCAATCAGCGAAATGGAATCACCACATCAGCTCTAATTAAAAATCAAGATTTTTATATTTTTAATGGTTTAGAAACTGAAAAAACCTTTTTAAAAGGAGTTAATATCGGGGCGACAAAACCTGGTTATTTCCCCGGAGAACTAGCTATTACAAAGCAAGAATATACCCGTTGGTTTCACCAGATTTCTGAGATGAATGCTAACACTATTCGTGTTTACACAACAATGAAACCAGCTTTTTATGATGCCTTATTTGAGTTTAATCAAGAGAGCGATAGAAAGCTATATGTTATGCATGGTTTATGGCTTAATGAAAATAAGATTGCTTCAATCCACGATCCCTACGCAGAAGAAGAACATTTAATTCAAGAATTTATTAATGACGGTAAAGATTTAGTGGATATTTTTCATGGAAATAAGACTTTAGAACAAAAACCTGGTTTTGCTAGCGGGACATATGAAAATGATGTCAGTCCGTATATTATTGGTTGGATACTGGGTGTTGAATGGGATCCATTATTTGTGAAAAATACCAATGAACTTAACCCGGGAAAGAATAATTATCAAGGAGATTTTTTATACACTAAAAATGCCTCTCCGTTTGAAGTTTTTCTAGCAAGAGTTGGAGATGAGATATTGACCTACGAAGCAGAAGAGTATAAAACAACTAGACCATTATCATATACTAATTGGTTGACCACGGACCCCTTATCTCATCCATATGAACCCGATTTAAAGGAAGATATGGTTAGTGTTAATGTTGAAAATATTAAAACAACAAAGAAAGCTTTTGCTGGTCAATATGCAACTTATCATTTATATCCATACTATCCAGAGTTTATGAATTTTTCCCAAGACTATATAGAAGCTTATAATCCTGTAAACACTTATAAGGCTTATCTAGATGATTTAACTGCTTTTCATACTATGCCAGTAATAATTGCAGAATTTGGAGTGCCTTCTTCACGTGGAAAGGCCCATGATGCAAGGTATTCTGGTTTTAATCAAGGACAACATACTGAGGCAGAACAAGGAGAAATAATTTCTTCAATGTTTAGAGATATATATAACTCGGGAAGTGTTGGTGCGCTTATATTTTCATGGCAAGATGAATGGTTTAAACGGACATGGAATACCATGGACTTTGATTTAGCGTGGCAGAGACCTTTTTGGAGTAATGTAGAAACTAATGAGCAAATGTTTGGTCTACTGGCTTTTGATCCAGGACAAACTTTAAAAATTAAACTTGATGGTGATGTTACGGATTGGGTTGATATACCTTACATATCAACGTCAGGATTAAATTTGAAAGCAACACAAGATGAACGGTTTATTTATATTTTAGTAGAAGGAAACGACCTTTCTTCAGAAACAATTTACATCGGTATTGATACAATCCCTAACCAAGGTAATTCAACTGCTATAAATTCTGAGTTAACCTTTGATCGCAATGTTGATTTTCTAATCTCCATAGGTAGTGAATCACGAATTCAAGTAGATCCTTATTATGATGCTTTTAGTCACTTATATGCTGATGTTTTAGAAATGATTGAAAGACCACAAGGTATTGATATTAAAAATAGTGGACTTTTTGTAAATATGTATCATGCTTTATCTAATGAACTTAGTATTCCAATAACAAATGAGATTATACCATTTTCTAAATATGAAGCGGGTTTATTGACTTCAGGTATTTCTGACCCTACTGATCCTAAATATAACTCATTGTCAGATTATTTTAGAACTAATCAGTATATTGAACTGAGAATTCCTTATTTATTACTAAACATCATGGATCCATCGACAAAAACACGAATGGCAAATTTTAAGGGAGAAAATGTCTTTGAAGGAGAAAACTTTGAAAGTATATATATCGGCGCTAGTCTTTCAAACTCTACAATGTCATTAAATTCTTATACCTGGGATACTTGGAATTACCCTTTATATCACGAAAGACTTAAACAGTCATATTACATTGTAAAAGACTTGTTTTTTGAATATGACTAAAGTAAAGAACAAATTTATGAATCGAAATCACATATTTTATACAGAGTAAAACAAAACTAAATGTCTAAAGGGATGAAGATCAGATAATTTTAGATAGTTTAGAAAGACATACAAAGACTAAGGCTTACTTTGTAAATTATCGACAATTAAATTCTCGATGACTACTTAGAGGCCATCCTATGATATAATATAAAAAATAGACTATGTATCAATCTTAATTAATATTTTAAATGAATTAACAGTTTATCTAAGAGATAATTTTTGAATAATTATAAATAATAAGTTTCAATCAAGATTGAAAAAGAATTATGGTTGACACCGGAGGCTTAATTTATGAAAATCACGAAGTGGTTTAATCGAATTTCCATTCGCGCCAAAGTTATCATTGTTTTTATATCTTTAACAGCCATAACACTTACTATTTTAGGAGCTGTTATCTTTTCTAATTGGCTTAGCTCAGTAAGAGAAGTAACCTCTGATCTTTCAATGAAAAGAAATGAAGATATTTCTCTAAAAGTTTCTGATTTTTTAAATAATCCACTAGAACTCAACGAAGCACATGCTAATTTAATTGAGAATAATTATGTGGACATGCTTAACCAAGAAGAAAGAGAGAGATTTTTTGTTTTAGCTTTACAAAATTATGATGATCAGGTTTATAGTTTTAGTTTTGGTACGGCAACAGGTGAGTATTATGGGGCTAGAAGAAATGAGAATGATGAAATAGAAATCATGAGAAATGATTCAACTACAGGTGGATACTCATGGTATTATTCGGTCAATGATGATTATACTGCAAATGAGAGAGTTGTAGTTGCGGGACTTTTTGATGCGAGAACAAGACCATGGTATTTAGAGGCTGTTGAATCAGGAAATACAGTATTTTCTCCAATATATCAACATTTTATTATGGAAGATTTAGTTGTATCACTAGCTACTCCGATTTATGACACTAACGGCGTTTTACAGGGAGTTTTAGGGGCGCACATGGTACTTTCAAATATAAATTCATTTCTAAGTGATACTTTATCTTTGAATAATGGTTCAAGCATAATCATCGAAAAAAGTACCTTAGCATTGATTGCTAACTCAATGGGTGGTGATAATTATTTAACCCTCGAAGATAATTCAATCCATCGAGTAAAAATTGATGAAATGGATAATGAAAATTTCTACAATTTCTATCAAAAATATCAATCAGATCAAACCAATACCTTCGAACTTAGAGATGGTTTTAAATATGAGTACTATTCTTTTTTAGAAGTTAAAGAAAATGGAGTTGACTGGGTAATCATTACTTCGGTTCCCCAAGGATTATTATTTAGCCACATTATTCAAAACATTTATTGGTTGATATTAGTGTTTGCATTATCAATTATCTTACTAATCATCATCTATCATTTGTTGATAAAAAGGGTATTTAAGCCAGTTGATGATTTAGTTGAGATTAGTAATGAATATGCTATGGGTGATTTTAAAAGAAAAATGGCTATATCAGGTAAAGACGAATTTTCAAAACTATCAGATGCTTTTAACAATATGGCTGACCACATTAAAAAAATTGTTAATGGATTAGAAAGTACTGTTGAAGAACGTACTGAACATCTACGATTAACAAATGAGATTTTAAGTGAGAGCGAACAAAGATTTAAAATATTGCACGATGCCTCATTTGGTGGATTAGCAATTCATGATCACGGTGTTATCCTTGATTGCAACCAGGGTCTTTCAGATATTTCTGGATATGAAGTTGATGAATTGATTGGCTCTGATGGCCTTGAATTAATCGCTCCAGAATACCGAGATTTTGTCAGAGAAAAAATCAGAACTGGGTATGAGAAACCTTATGAAGTATTCGGGATTAGAAAAAATTCTGAAACCTTCCCGTTAAAACTAGAAGCTAGAAATATGCCTTATCACGGAAAGTTGGTAAGAGCAGTAGAATTTCGTGATATTACCGAACTTAAAGAAAGTGAAGAAATAAAAAAATCTATTGAAAATCAATGGAGCAAGTTAGTTAAAGAAATGCCTTTAGGATTTAATGTCCGTGAGTTAGTCTT
>Ga0172382_10003924_pt1 | contig 23183 bp, 20 predicted proteins | sample Leawel138RmetaG_FD_122245 | JGI IMG/M metagenome (GOLD analysis project Ga0172382, IMG submission 122245) | Leachate microbial communities from a municipal landfill in Southern Ontario, Canada - Leachate well 138R metaG | ecosystem: Engineered > Solid waste > Landfill > Unclassified | place... | reverse complement strand
TCCTCAGCACCCGCCCGCAGAAGACCGGGGCCAATTACCGGCTGATCTGGAACGAGGAGCTGGACGAGAGCCCGCTGCTCACCATCACCCGCGCCCAGGTTGAGGCGATCCGTGCCGATCTGGCCGCCGATTACGGCGACCGGGTGCTGGTCGATTTCTGCATGCGCTACGGCAATCCCTCGACCGCATCCCGGCTGCGGGCGATGGTGGAGGCGGGCTGCGACCGGTTGCTGTTCCTGCCGCTCTATCCGCAATATTCCAGCGCCACCACCGCCACCGCCAATGACCAGCTGTTCCGGGCCCTGATGCGCGAGAAGCGGCAGCCCGCGGTCCGCACCGTCGGCGCCTATATGGACGATCCGGCCTATGTCGCGGCCCTCGCCGCCTCGGTCACGCGGGCGTTCGCGGGGCGCGAGCGGCCGCAGCGGCTGGTCTGCTCCTACCACGGCCTTCCCGAGCGGTTCCTGGGCGAGGGCGACCCCTACCATTGCCATTGCCACAAGACGACGCGGCTGCTGCGCGAGGCGCTGGGCTGGCCGGAGGAGAGCATGGTCACCACCTTCCAGTCGCGCTTCGGGCGCGAGGAATGGCTCAAGCCCTATACGGTCGAGGAGGTCGCCCGTCTCGCGCGCGCGGGCATCACCCGGATCGGCATCCTCGCCCCGGCCTTCGCGGCCGACTGCATCGAGACGCTCGAGGAAATCCAGGGCGAGATCCAGGATGCGTTCAAGGCGGCGGGCGGCGAGGACTTCACCTATGTCCCCTGCCTCAACGACGATCCCGGCCATATCGCCGCGCTCACCGGGATCATCCGCGCCAATCTCGGCGGCTGGATCGCGGCGGAATAGGCGGCCGCGTCAGTCTCTTTCGTCATTGCGGGCGCAGCGAATCCATCCATGGCCCGGGCCTGTGGATTGCCGCGGCGGCTGCGCCGCCTCGCAATGACGAAAAGGGGGCCTTTCGCGGATGCTGGCGCGGCGGGGCCGCGCGCCCGCGCTCAGAGCAGCAGCACCTGCGTGCCCACGGTCACGAGGTCGTAGAGCCGGATCGCATGTTCGTTATACATGCCGATGCAGCCGTCCGACGACCGGCGCCCGACCTTGCGGGTGTCATGGGTGCCGTGCAGCAGATAGGCCGGCCAGGTCAGATACATCGCCCGCGCCCCCAGCGGGTTGAGCGGATCGCCGCCGGGGATCATCGCCGGCCATTCGGGAAAGCGCTCGCGCATCGAGGGCGTGGGCGTCCAGGTCGGCCATTCGGCCTTGCGGGTGATCTCGGTGCGGCCGCGCCGGGTCAGCTCGTCGGTGCGGGGCACCGTGGTCGGCTGGAGCAGGTAGATGCTCTCGTCCTCGGACCAGTAATGCAGCGCCCGGGCCTCGATGTCGCAGAGGATGGCACCCTTGCGCAGGTCGGGGAAATGGTCGCGCCAGTCATGCATCGGCAGCGCCGAGATGTTGTGCGCGACCGAGGGAGCCTCTTCCTCGACCGCGCCGGCGGTGCCCTGCGCCATCGCGCCGCCGGCAAATCCGCCCGCCAGCCCCGCGACCGCGGCGCCGGCCATAAAACCGCGACGATTGATTGCCTGCCTCAACCCTGCCTCCGTTCCGCTGCTGTTCGAATCGCGCGGAACATGCAGAAAGCCGCGCCGCGAGGCAACGCCGCCGCAGGCGGCGGGGATAAGAATGCCGTGATAGTTGCCCGCACGGCAGGGCGCCGGCGGGGCGTTCAGATCAGCAGCACCTGGGTTCCGACCAGCGCGAGGTCGAACAGTTCGCGGATATGCTGGTTGTAGAGGCCGATGCAGCCGTTCGACGACCGCCGCCCGATCTTGCGGGTGTCATGGGTGCCATGGATGCGATAGGCCGGCCATGACAGATACAGCGCCAGCGGCCCGAGCGGGTTGCCCGGATCGCCGCCGGCGATCTCGTGCGGCCATTCGGGGTTGCGCTCGAGCATCGAGGCGGTCGGCCGCCAGACCGGGTTCACCACCTTCTGCACCACCTCGGTGCGGCCGAGCCGGGTGAGATCCTCCGACAGCGGCACCGAGGTCGGGTAGAGCCGGTAGGTGCCGCCGTCCGCCGACCAGAAATGCAGCGCCCGCGACTGGATATCGCACAGGATCGCGCCGTTGTGCAGATCGTCGAAATGGCCGCGCCAGTCGAGCATGCGGAAGCTCGAGATATTGCGCTGCACCTGCTGGCCGGCGTCGCGCTCGTATTCGGTGGTCGCATCGCCGAACCGGGCGTCCTGCGCCCGGGCCGCGCCCGCCGCCATGCCCGCTGCCGCCAGCCCGGCAAGAAAGCCGCGCCGGCCGGTGCCTCCGTCAGGGTCCGTGCTCATCCTCCGCCTCGCGCAGGGATCACATGTCATGGTCCGTTCCGGCGATACGCCCGCCCGGCGCACCGCGCAATTCACAGCCCCGTGCGCGGCGCGGGGCCGCCGTTCACAGCCCCGTGCAGGCGCGCCGCGGGCCCGCGATGCAGTTTGCTCCGCCCCCGGCCAGCGGCTATGAGAATCGGCGACGGCCCGGATGATTCACGGGTGATTCAGGGGTCTGACGATGCTGCGACGCAACCTGCTCATGCTGGGTCTGGCTTCGGCGGGGCTTGCCGCCTGCGGGGCGCGGGCGCCGATCGGGGCCGACGGCCTGCCGCGCGCCACGATATTCCGCATCACCGAGGCCGATGCGCAGGTGATTCCCTTCCGCATGACCGAATCGGTCAACACCCTGCGCCGCGCCGCCGGTGCCGCGCCGGTGCAGCTCGACCCGCAGCTCAACGCCGCCGCCGCGACCCATTCGCGCGACATGGCGGTGCAGAACCGGCCCTGGCATTTCGGCTCGGACGGCTCCTCGCCGCTCGACCGGCTGCGGCGGGTCGGCTATGCTGGCGGCCTCGTGGGCGAGGTGATCTCCGAGAGCTTCGAGGACGACACCACCACCCTTGCCGCCTGGATGGAGGATCCGGTGACGCGGGCGGTGATCCTCGACCGCACCGCGACCCGGCTCGGGATCGCGTGGTTCCAGGAACCCGGCGGCAAGATCTGGTGGACCATGGTCCTCGGCCGCTGAGCGGCGCCGCCGTCAGGCGAGGATCAGCACCGGCGTGCCGAGCGGCACCATCGCGTAAAGCTCCTCCACCTCCTCGTTGGTGATCGCGAGGCAGCCGGCGGTCCAGTCCGGCCGGCCCTGCATCTCGTGCGGGGTGCCGTGGAAGAAGATGTCGCCGCCGGGATTGCGCCCCAGGGCACGGGCATAGGCACGGTCGCGGTCGTTGGGATAGGAGATCCCGACCGAGAGGTGATAGGCGCTGCGCGGGTTCTTGCGGTCGATGATGTATTGCCCTTCCGGGGTCTTGCCGTCGCCCTCGAACTGCTTGTGCCCTTCGGGCGAGAAGCCGAGGTCGAAATGCCACCAGCGCAGGGCCTCGGACCCGCTCATGACCGCCATCCGCCGCCGGCCCTTCCAGGCGACGATCCCGGTCACCGGCGGCCCGTCATAGGTGATAAACCGCGGCGGCGCATCGCCACCGCCCCGCCCGCACCCGGCCAGTGCCGCCGCCCCGGCAAGTATCGCGCTGCGCCTGCTCAGCATCATGTCGTCCCGCTGCTCCGGCGGTCTTGGGCCGCCTGTCGTTCCGGTGGCGAAGTATGACGCCGAATCGCGCAAAGATCGCGCGGCGCCATGTCACGAGTGCGTGAACGCGGCGACCAGCTCGACATGCGCGGACCAGCGGAACTGGTCCACCACCAGCACCGGCCCGATGCGGTAGCCCGCCGCCACCAGCAGCGCCGCATCACGCGCGAAGGTGACCGGATTGCACGACACCATCGCGATGACCGGCACCCCGGCCCCCGCCAGCGCCGCCACCTGCGCCTCGGCCCCGGCGCGCGGCGGATCGAGGACCACGGCATCGAACCGGGCCAGTTCCTGCGGCAGCAGCGGGCGGCGGAACAGGTCGCGCGCCTCGGCGCTGACAAGGCGCAGGCCCGGCGCCTGCCGCCAGCCCGCGAGCAGCGCCTCGACCATCGCGGGCGCCGATTCGACCGCATGGACCTCGGCCGCCTCGGCCAGCGGCAGCGCGAAGGTGCCGCAGCCCGCGAACAGGTCCGCCACCCGCCGCGCCCCGGCCACGATCCCGCGCACCCGGGCGACCAGCGCCGCCTCGCCCTCGGCCGTGGCCTGCAGGAAGGCGCCGGGCGGCGGCAGGACCCGGGCGCGGCCGAAGATCTGCACCGGCGCGGCGCGCATCGCCACCTGCTCTCCCTCCCAGCCGACCCGGGCGATGCCATGCGCTTCGGCCCAGCCCGCCACCGCCTCGCGCAGCGCGCGCGTGAGCTCATGCCCGCCCTCGACCAGCACATCGAGCCCTGCCGGCGACTCCGTCACCGTGAGCGCCACTTCCGCGCTGCGCGAGGCCGCGAGCCGCACCAGGTCCTCGAGCGCCGGGAACCCGGCCCGGATCGCCGGCGTGACGATCAGGCAGTCCGGCACCGCAACGATCAGGTCCGAGGCCGGGCGATGGAAGCCGAGCGTCACCCCGCCCTTCGTCCGCCGCCCCGACAGCCGGGCCCGCCGCCGCGATCCGGGCGGCGAGGTGGCGACCCCGGCGATCTCGCCGGCGATCCCGCGCGCCGCTAGCGCCCGCAGCACCACCCCGGCCTTCCAGTGCTCCACGAACCCGTCCGAGGCATGCTGCATCGCACAGCCGCCGCAGCTCCGGTAATGCCGGCAGGGGGGCGCCACCCGCCCGGGCGAGGGCGTGACGACCCGGGCCGAGCCGTCCGGGCGCAGCTCGACCTCCTCGCCGGGCAGGGTGCGGGGCACGAGAGTGCCGTCCGCGGCCCGGCCCAGTCCGTGCCGGGTCAGCGCCTCGATCCGCATCGGCTATTCCGCCGCCGCATCGGTGGCGAGGAATCCGCCCGACTGCCGCTGCCAGTAGCGCGCATAGAGACCGCCGGCCTCGAGCAGGCTCTCGTGCGTCCCCTCCTCGACGATCCGGCCATGGTCGAGGACGATGATCCGGTCCATGCTGGCGATGGTCGAGAGCCGGTGCGCGATGGCGATCACCGTCTTGCCCTGCATCGCGGTCTCGAGCGCGGCTTGCACCTGCGCCTCGACCTCGGAATCGAGCGCCGAGGTGGCCTCGTCCAGCACCAGGATCGGCGCATCCTTCAGGATCGCCCGCGCCAGGGCCAGCCGCTGCCGCTGCCCGCCGGACAGCTTCACCCCGCGCTCGCCGAGCTGCGCGTCGTAGCCCTGGTTGCCGCGATGGTCGCGCAGCCCGAGGATGAACTCATGCGCCTCGGCCTTGCGCGCCGCCGCCTCGACCTCGGCATCGGTGGCATCGGGGCGGCCGTAGCGGATGTTGTCGCGGGCCGAGCGGTTGAACATCGCCGTGTCCTGCGTGACCATGGCGATCTGCCGGCGCAGCGATTCCTGGGTCACCGCGCGCACGTCATGGCCGCCGACCAGCACCCGGCCGCCCTCGGTGTCGTAGAGCCGCAGCAGCAGCGCCACCAGCGTCGACTTCCCGGCCCCCGAGGCACCGACGAGGCCGATCTTCTCGCCCGCGGCGATGCGCAGGTCGACATGCTGCAACCCCCGGTCGCGCCCGTAGCCGAAGGACACGTCGTCGAACACCACCGCCCCCGCGGCCGGCAGCTCGATCGCGTCGGGGGCATCGGTCAGCGAATGCGCCGGGGTGAGGGTGCGCATCCCGTCCTCGACCTCGCCGAGATTGGCATACATCGACATCAGCGAGAAACTGACCCAGCCGGTCATCTGCGCGATCCGCAGCGCCACGGTGCCGGTGGCGGCGATATCGCCGGCGGTGGCGATGCCGCGGGTCCAGAGCCAGACCGCCGCCCCGGTCATCAGCACCGGCAGCAGGCCCGCGATCATCATCAGCCAGAACCGGAACGCGGTCGAGACCGAGCCGAAGTCGAGCGTCGAGTCGCGATAGTGCTGCATGGCGCCGATCGCGACCTGGTCCTCGTATTCGTGATGGGCGAACAGCTTCACGGTGCGCATGTTGGTGATCGTGTCGACCACCTGCCCGGTGACGCTGGCCCGCGCGGCGGCGCGGCGCATGGCCCGGATGCGGATCAGCGGCATCGCCGCGCGGATATAGAGCAGATAGCCCGCCAGCCAGACCACCAGCAGCACCGCGATCCGCCAGTCGATGGCCAGCACGAGGATCAGCGTCGCGATCACCGAGGTCAGCGCGAAGATCACCGTATTGAGCAGCTCGACCACGATATCGGTGAGCGCGCGCGAGGTCTGCATCTGCTTCTGGGCGATGCGGCCGGCGAAATCGTTGTCGAAATAGGTGATCGCCTGGCCCATGGTCCAGCGATGCAGCCGCGACAGCACCAGCACCGACAGGTTCGGGGTCAGCACCACCGATTGCAGCGCCGCATTGGCGCCGAAGGCCAGCGGGCGCAGCACGATCAGGAAGATGGCGATGGCGAGGAAGGCAAGGCCGTGGTCGGAGAACACCGAAGCCGCCCCCGATGCCTGCGCCATGTCGATCACGAGGCCGAGCAGCATCGCCGAGATCACCTCGGCCGAACCGGCCAGCGCCGCGACCACCCCGCCCACCAGCAGCGCAAAGCCCGAGCCGGTGATCGCCCAGCGGATGAACGGCACGATCCGCGCCGGCGGCGGTGAATCCGGCTCGCGGAAGGGGGCGATCCAGCCGCCGATTCTCTGCCAGAATGGTCCGGCCAGCATGCGCATCCGTCAGTTCCCGTCTTTCCGGCCCCCATCGTCCCGGAAAACCCCGAAAGGTGCAACCGGCCGCGGCATCCGGACCGGGGCTCTGCCCCGGACCCCGGGATACTTGTGGAAAGATGAAGAAGCGGATCCGGGTTTCATCTTTCCGCAAGTATCCCGGGGGGAGGCGCGTCAGCGCCGGGGGGCAGAGCCCCCCTGCGGGTCCAGCCGCGCGAGCAGCGCCGCGCGTCCGGGGACGAAATCCTCGGCGATCCACTGCGCTTCCAGCCGCGCCAGCGCGGCGCCGATCGCCGGACCGGCAAGGCCCGGCGGCAGGTCGGCGGCCCGCAGCGGAAAGACCCGGGCCGCGCCGTCGCGCAGCGACGCCAGCGCCGCCGGCGCGAGCGCGCGCCCGGCCATGGCGGCGCGCAGGGCGAGCACCCCGGTCCCGTCGGCGATACCGAGCCGGTAGCCGGTCTCCGCGGCGCTCCGGTCCTGCGCCATGCCCTCGCGCAGCCGGGCGAGCCGCCTGGCCTCGGCCCGCGACAGCCGCAGGCGGGCGGCGGCATCCTCGCCGCCCAGCGCCGCGAGCCGGCGCAGCCAGTCGGGGGCAAGGCCGGCCGCGTCCTCGACATGGACCAGCACCGCCAGCGTCCGCACCCCGGCCCCCGGCAGCACCCGCAGCAGCACCCCGGCCGCCGCCATCGCGCCCACCGCCGGCGCGGGATCGGGCGCGGCGAGCAGCTTGCGCATCTCGGCGCCCACCCGCTCGCGCGACAGCGCCGCAAGCCCCTCGAGTCCGCCGGCGCAGGCGGCCAGCCCCTCGGGGTCGATCCCGCCCCCGGGATCGCCATACCAGGCATGGAAGCGGAAGAAGCGCAGGATGCGCAGGTAGTCCTCGGCGATCCGCGCCCCGGCATCGCCGATGAAGCGCACCCGCCCGGCGCGCAGGTCCGCGAGCCCCTGCCCGAGCGGGTCGAGCACCTCGCCCGCGGCGCTGGCATAGAGCGCGTTCATGGTGAAGTCGCGCCGCGCCGCATCGCCCTCGAGCGAGGTGCCGAAGGCCACGGTGGCGTGGCGGCCACGGGTTTCCACGTCGCGGCGCAGGGTGGTGACCTCGTGCGGGCGACCGCCGGCCACCAGGGTGACGGTGCCATGCGCGATCCCGGTCGGCACCGCGCGCAGGCCCGCCGCCCCGGCCAGCGCCAGCACCCGTTCCGGCAGCGCATCGGTGGCGATGTCGACATCGGTGGCGCCGGCGCCGATCACCGCGTTGCGCACGCAGCCGCCGACGAACCAGGCGCGGTGCCCGGCGGGCGCGAACAGCGCCATCACCGCGCGCACTCCGGGGTCGGCAAGCCAGTCGGCCGCGATCCGCATCATCCCGCCCTCTCGGCCAGCCCGCGCAGGATCCGCGCGGTCGCGCCCCAGATGTAATAGGGCCCCCAGGGCACCACCGGATAGTGCCGCATCCGTCCCTGCCACAGCCGCCCCTCGGTGCGATAGCGGCCGAGGTCGAGCAGATGGCCGAGCGGGACCCGGAACGCCTCCTCGACCTCGGCGGGCTGCGGCACCAGCCGGAACGGATGCCCGATCAGCGCCACCACCGGGGTGACGCGGAAGCCGGTCACGGTCTCATGGGCCGGCAGGGTCCCGAGCACCTCCGCCCCGGCCGGCGGCAGGCCGATCTCCTCATGGGCCTCGCGCAGCGCGGTGGCGGCGGCATCCTCGTCGCCGGCCTCGCTGCCGCCGCCGGGCAGGGCGATCTGGCCGGGATGGTGGCGCAGGTGCAGCGCGCGCCGGGTCAGGATCACCTCGGGCCGCGCGCCGCTGGTATCGACGCCGATCAGCACCCCGGCCGGCCGCAGCGCGGTGCCGCCGGGGCGGCGCAGCCCGGGATCGCCGTCGAAATCCGAGGATTCCCGGCCGGCGAGGCTCACCGCCCGCGCCAGCCGCGCCAGCGCCTCATCCGGCGTCACCGGCCCCTCCTCCCGGCGCGCCCGCGGCCTCGAAGCCCAGCGTCGCCGGGTCGAAGACGTAATGCGCGCCGCAGAACTGGCAATCGGCGGTCACCGTGCCCTCGGCCGTGGTCATGTGGGCGATGTCCTTCGCCGAATAGATCGACAGCGACTGCCGCACCTTGTCCCCGGAGCACGAGCAGCCGAAGCGCAGGCCCTGCGGATCGAAGACCCGCGGTTGTTCCTCGTGAAACAATCGCACCAGCAATTCGGTCGGCCGGACCGAGGGACCGATCAGCTCCAGCTCCTCGACCGTGTCGAGATGCAGGTTCACCCGGTTCCAGTCCTCGGCCGCCGCGCCCGAGAGAATCTCCTCGTGGCCCGGCGCCGCCCCGGCCGCCGGCAGGTGCTGGAGCATGATGCCGCCGGCGCGCCAGCCCTCGGCCCCGCCCGCCAGCCGCGAGCGGCCGACCGCGACCCGGAACCGGGTCGGGAGCTGTTCGGACTGCGCGAAATAGGTCTCGGCGCAGGCCGAGAGCGAGCCGCCGGCGATCGGGGTGAGGCCGGAATAGGGTTCGGTCCCGGCGCCCTGGTCCATGAGGATCGCGAAATAGCCCTTGCCGATCTGCCCGAATCCCGGCTGCGCCGGGTCGAGCCGTTCGGGATCGAAGCTCGCCCAGGCGCGGATGCGGGCCGGCTCGCCCTCGGATTCGGGGGCGTAGTAGTCGGTCGCCACGATGCGCAGCGGCCCGTCGCCGCGGATCTGCAGCGACAGTTTCCAGCGCAGCTTGATCGCCTGGCCCATGAGCGCGGTGAGCACCACCGCCTCGGCCACCAGCGCCTCGACCTGCGGCGGATAGCGGTGCTGGCCGAGAATCCGGCCGAGCAACCCGTCGAGCCGCGCCACCCGGCCGCGGATATCGGACAGGTCGAGCTGGAACGGCAGGATGGTGTCGTCCCACGCGATGCGGGAAGCGATGGGCATGGCGGTTCCTTCCGGGGATGCGGCGGCGGTCTCCTGGGCTCGCCACCGGATTACCGCGCCCATATGGGGGCCGGCAAGCCCGAGTCCAAGCTCAGCGCGGGCGCCGGGTCCAAGCTCAGCGCGGGCGCCGGCCCCCGGTGATGTCGCGGTAGAGCAGCGACAGCAGGCCGGTCCCGGCCAGCGCCATCACCCACATAAGCCCGAGCCGCAGCACCAGCACCGGCCACAGGCCCGGCGGCGCGAGGTCGAGCAGCGCCGACAGCACCAGGTCGAGCCCGGCAAGGATCGCCGCCGCCCCGAGGATGTCGCCGCTCCGCGCCCCGGTCGCGGCCCAGCTGTCGGCCAATGTCATCGCCCGGCCCAGCGCCAGCGCCGGCAGCACCAGGGTCAGCCGCAGCCACAGGAACGCCAGCAGCGCGGTCAGGGCGAAGGCCAGCGCCAGCCGCGCCAGCACCAGCCCCGACAGCCCGAGCATGGCCAGCATCTGCATCCCGATCGCCGAGACCGGGAACAGCAGCACCAGCAGCACCAGCGAGATCAGCGTCGAGCGCAGCGCGTAATCGCCGGCAAGGCGCGGGGTGGCGCGCGGCAGCCAGCCCGGCATCTCGGCCAGGAGCACGAAGCGGTGCCAGCCGGTCGCCACCCATGCGGCCGCGAGGATCACCAGCACCGCCGCGAAGGCGAGCGCCAGCGCCACCTTCCCGGTCCAGCCGCCGAAGGCCAGCGCGAAGGTCGCCATGCCCGGCGTGACCCCGAGCACCGCCCAGCCCGCCGCCCCGAGCAGCAGCGCCGCCAGCGCCGGCACCAGCGTCGCGCGCAGGGCGGCGCCGGGGTTGCGCAGGACCAGCGCCAGGCTGATCGCCGCCAGTTTCCAGCTCATCCGGCCGTCCTCCCGTCCGGATCTCCTGCCCCGGCGGGGCGGGCCCGTCAATCAGATCAGGAACTCGGCCAGGGCCTCGTCCTCGGTGATGTCGCGATAATCGAGCTCGGCCGCCTCCATCCGCGCGAACAGCGCCGGGAAATTGGCCGGATCGGTGGTCTCGATCCCGATCAGGACCGAGCCGAAGTTGCGCGCGGTCTTCTTGAGGTATTCGAACCGGGCGATATCGTCCCCGGGCCCGAGCAGGCCGAGGAAATCGCGCAGCGCCCCGGGGCGCTGCGGCATGCGCAGGATGAAATACTTCTTCAGCCCGGCAAAGCGCTGGGCGCGCTCCTTGACCTCGGGCAGGCGCTCGAAGTCGAAATTGCCGCCCGAGGTGATGCAGACCACGGTCTTGCCGCGGATATCGTCGGCAAGATGGCCGAGCACGTCGACCGACAGCGCCCCCGCCGGCTCGAGCACGATCCCCTCGACATTCAGCAGCTCGAGCATGGTGCCGCAGACCCGGTCCTCGGGGACCGGCAGCACCTGCGCCGGGTCGATGTCGCGCAGCGCCGCGAAGGGCAGGTCGCCGGTGCGGCCCACGGCGGCGCCGTCGATGAAGGAATTGACCCGCTCGAGCGTGACCGGCCGGCCGGCCGCCAGCGCGGCGGCAAGGCTCGCGCCGCCAGCGGGCTCGACGAAGCGCAGCCCGGTCCGCGGCGCCGCCTCGCGCAGCACCGAGACCACCCCGGCCGCGAGCCCGCCGCCGCCGACCGGCAGGATCACCAGATCGGGCGCCCGCCCGAGCTGGTCGAGGATCTCCACCGCCACCGTCGCCTGGCCCTCGATCACGTCCGGGTCGTCGAAGGGCGAGAGGAAATGCGCCCCCTCGCGGGCGCAATACGCCTGCGCCGCCGCCAGCGTCTGGTCGAAATAGTCGCCGGCCAGCACGATCTCGACCTCATCGCCGCCGAAGCTGCGGGTCTTGTCGATCTTCTGGTGCGGGGTGGTGACCGGCATGAACACCGTGCCGCGCACCCCGAAATGCCGGCAGGCATAGGCCATGCCCTGCGCATGGTTGCCGGCGCTGGCGCAGACGAAGGCCCGGCCTTCGGGCCGCACCGCCAGCGCATGGCGCATGGCGTTGAAGGCGCCGCGCAGCTTGTAGCTGCGCACCGGGGCTAGATCCTCGCGCTTGAGCAGGATCTCGGCGCCGTAGCGCGCCGACAGGAAATCGTTGCGCTGCAGCGGCGTCTCGGGAAAGAGATCGCGCAGCGCGGCGGCGGTGGCCCGGGTCCGGGAGAGGAAGTCGTTCATGCGCCCGCCCTCGCGCCGGCGGCGGCAAAAGGCAAGGCCCCGTTGCGCCTCAGTCGATCGAGCGGCCCTCGGCCGCATGGCCGTAGACCGTGGTCAGGATCGACAGCCCGACCATGACGCTGATCCAGTTCACCACCAGGTCGAGCAGCCCGAAGATCACCGTGCCCCCGAACAGCAGCCCCAGCAGCGCCGAGACCACGATATTGAGCACCACGAGGATCAGGATCGCGGTCAGGATCGCCCCCGAGAGCGGCGCGCTGGTGCTCCAGCTCTCGCGGAAGCGCATCTCGCGGCCCAGCGCGGTGGCCGGCAGCACCAGCCCGAGCCGGATCGAGAGCCAGGTGAGGAAGGTGCCGACCAGGATCGAGACGATCAGGCCGGTGACGAAGAACATCGGCCCCGGCGTGGCCCCGGGCGCGCCGACCATCGGCCCCATCACCAGCCCGACCACGACCATCACCGGGATCATCGCCACGATGAGGATCAGCCCGAGCAGGATCGCCTTGCCGATATAGCGCCACACCGGCCGCCCCGAGAGCGCCGGCAGCATCCCGGGATATTCCTCGAGCAGCACGAACCGGTGCCAGGCCACCGCCACCCAGGAGGAGACGAACAGCAGCACCAGCGCCACCCCGAGCCCGGCGAAAGCCTGCGCCGGCGAGGCATCGGTTCCGCCGGTCACGCTCCCCATGCCCTCGGTCAGCAGGGTTCCGGGCGACACCCCGGCCATCCCCATCAGCAGCGCCGCGATCGCCAGCCCGATCAGATAGGGCCCGAGCGAGACCTTCAGCGCATCGGAGAGATTGCGGAACACCAGCCGGAAGCTGTGCAGAACGATCTGGCCACCCATGACTTTCTCCCGGACCCGGATGTTTCGCGCGAGGGAAGCACGCGCACCGGCCACCGGTCAACCCGGTTGATGCCGCCTGCCCCCGCCACCGCGGGGCGGCGCGGCCCGCCGCCTTCCTTGCCCGGGAGCGGAAAACCCGCTATCGGCGCGGCGAACGGTTCCGGCCAGAGAGGCAGACATGTCCGACACCAAACCCGCGCCGAAGAAGGTGGTTCTGGCCTATTCCGGCGGGCTCGACACCTCGATCATCCTCAAGTGGCTGCACAGCGAATACGGCTGCGAGATCGTCACCTTCACCGCCGATCTCGGCCAGGGCGAGGAACTCGAGCCGGCGCGCCGGAAGGCGGTGCTGCTCGGGATCGCCGAGGAGAACATCCATGTCGTCGACCTGCGCGAGGAATTCGTGCGCGACTTCGTGTTCCCGATGTTCCGCGCCAATGCGGTCTACGAGGGACAGTATCTGCTCGGCACCTCGATCGCGCGGCCGCTGATCTCGCAGCATCTGGTGCGGATCGCCCATGAGAGCGGCGCCGATGCGGTGGCCCATGGCGCGACCGGCAAGGGCAACGACCAGGTGCGGTTCGAACTCGGGGTGGCGGCGCTCGACCCCGATATCCGGGTGATCGCGCCGTGGCGGGAATGGGATCTGACCTCGCGCACAAGGCTGCTGGAATTCGCCGAGAAGCACCAGATTCCCATCGCCCGGGACAAGCGCGGCGAGGCGCCGTTCAGCGTCGACGCGAACCTGCTGCACACGTCGAGCGAGGGCAAGGTGCTGGAAGATCCGGCCGTCGAGGCCCCCGATTACGTCGCGCAGCGCATCACCCCGGTCGAGGATGCGCCGGATACGCCCGAATTCATCGAGGTGACGTTCGAGAAGGGCGACGCCGTGGCGATCGACGGCGCGGCGATGTCGCCCGCAACGATCCTGACCCGGCTCAACGAACTGGGCGGCAAGCACGGGATCGGCCTGCTCGATTTCGTCGAGAACCGCTTCGTCGGCATGAAGTCGCGCGGCGTCTATGAAACGCCGGGCGGCACGATCCTGCTCGAGGCGCATCGCGGGATCGAGCAGATCACCCTCGATTCCGGGGCCGGGCACCTCAAGGACAGCATCATGCCGCGCTATGCGGAGCTGATCTACAACGGCTTCTGGTTCAGCCCCGAGCGCGAGGCTTTGCAGGCGCTGATCGACCATACCCAGGCGCATGTGACCGGGACGGTGCGGCTGAAGCTCTACAAGGGCATGGCGCGCACGGTGGCACGCTGGTCCGAGCACAGCCTCTATTCCGAGCAGCATGTGACTTTCGAGGAGGATGCCGGCGCCTATGACCAGAAGGACGCCGAGGGCTTCATCCACCTGAACGCGCTGCGCCTGCGGCTGCTTGCGGCGCGCAGGCGGCGGCTGGGGGGCTGAGGGGGCTCCGCCCCCGGCCCTGCGGGCCTCCCCCGGGATATTTATGGAAAGATGAAAGCACCGGCGGGGCCTTCAGCTTTGCCGGGCGGTTGCCTATCCTGCGCCGGTCCAGACGCCCGGGGGAAGCATGGCCGACACTGCCGCCACGCCGATGATGGCGCAATATCTTGCCATCAAGGCCGAACATCCGGACGCGCTGCTGTTCTACCGGATGGGCGATTTCTACGAGATGTTCTTCGACGACGCGGTGGCGGCGGCCGAGGCGCTGGATATCGCGCTGACGCGGCGCGGCACCCATGCCGGCGAGCCGGTGCGGATGTGCGGGGTGCCGGTCCATGCCGCCGAGGGCTATCTGCTGACCCTGATCCGCAAGGGCTTCCGGGTCGCGATCGCCGAGCAGATGGAGGATCCCGCCGAGGCGAGGAAGCGCGGCGGCCGGGCGCTGGTCCACCGCGAGGTGGTGCGGCTGGTCACGCCCGGCACCCTGACCGAGGACAGCCTGCTCGATGCCCGGCGGCACAACTATCTCGCCGCCTGGGCCGAGGTGCGCGAGGAGGCGGCGCTGGCCTGGGCGGATATCTCGACCGGGATGGTCGCGGTCATGCCGTGCCTGCCGGCGCGGCTGGGGCCGGAACTGGCGCGGCTGGCCCCGCGCGAGCTGCTGCTGGCCGAGGGCGGGCCGCCGGCGCGCGCGGCGCTGGCCGAGGAGGGCGGCGGGGTCGCGACCCTGCTGCCGCCCGGCGCCTTCGACAGCGCGCGCGGGGCGCGGCGGCTGTGCGATCTCTACGGCGTCGCCTCGCTCGAGGCGTTCGGTGCCTTCGGGCGCGCCGAGGTGGCGGCGCTGGCGGCGCTGGTGGACTATATCGCCCTCACCCAGCGCGGGGCCGCCCCGGCCCTGCGCCCGCCGCAGCGCGAGAGCGCGGCCGCGACCGTGCAGATCGACGCGGCCACGCGGCGCTCGCTCGAGCTCAGCCATGCGACGGGCGGCACCCGGGCCGGATCGCTGCTGGCGGCGATCGACCGCACGGTGACCGCGGCGGGCGGGCGGCTGATGGAGGCGCGGCTCTCGGCGCCGTCGCGGCGGCTGGAGGTGGTGCAGGCGCGGCTCGATTCCGTGTCGGCGCTGGCTGACCGGGCCGCATTGCGCGAGGATATCCGCGAGCAGCTGCGCCGGGCGCATGACCTCGAGCGGGCGCTGGCGCGGCTGTCGCTCGACCGCGGCGGCCCGCGCGATCTGGCGGCGGTGCGCAACACGCTCGAGGTGGCCGGGGCGCTGGCGGCGCGGATGCGCGGGCAGGAGCTGCCGGAACTGCTGCGGCAGGCGGGGGCCGATCTCGAGGGGCAGGAGCCGCTGCTGGCGCTGCTCGGGGCGGCGCTGGTGGCCGAGCCGCCGCTGCTGGTCCGCGACGGCGGCTTCATCGCCGCCGGCCACGACCCCGGGCTCGACGAGGCCCGGCATCTGCGCGACCAGGGCCGGCAGGTGATCGCCGGGATGCAGGCGGACTACATCCGCGACACCGGCATCCAGAGCCTGAAGATCCGCCACAACAACGTGCTGGGCTATTTCGTCGAGACCACCGAGACCCATGCCGCGCGGATGCTGGCGCCGCCCTTGTCGGAACGCTTCATCCACCGCCAGACCACCGCCAGCCAGCTGCGCTTCACCACCGCCGAGCTGAGCGAGACCGAGACCCGGATCCTCAACGCCGCCGAACGGGCGCTGGCGATCGAGCGCGAGCGGTTCGCAGAGCTGCGGGCGGCGGTGCTGGCACAGGCCGGGCCGCTGGCGCAGCTGGCGCGGGCGCTGGCCGGGATCGACCTTGCCGCCGCGCTGGCCGATCTGGCGATCGAGGAGGGCTGGTGCCGGCCGCAGGTCGATGCCGGGCGCGGCTTCCGGATCGAAGGCGGGCGGCATCCGGTGGTCGAGGCGGCCCTGCGCCGCGCCGGGCAGGGCTTCGTCGCCAACGACTGCGATCTGGACGAGGCCCCGATCTGGCTGCTGACCGGGCCGAACATGGCCGGGAAATCGACTTTCCTGCGCCAGAACGCGCTGATCGCGGTGCTGGCGCAGATGGGATCCTTCGTGCCCGCCGCGCGGGCCGAGATCGGGCTGGTCAGCCAGATCTTCAGCCGGGTGGGTGCGAGCGACGATCTGGCGCGCGGACGTTCGACCTTCATGGTCGAGATGGTCGAGACCGCCGCGATCCTCAACCAGGCCGACGACCGGGCGCTGGTGATCCTCGACGAGATCGGCCGCGGCACCGCCACCTGGGACGGGCTCTCGATCGCCTGGGCGGTGCTCGAGCATCTGCAGCAGGTCAGCCGCTGCCGGGCGATCTTCGCCACCCATTACCACGAGCTCGCGCAGCTGGCCGAGACGCTGGACGGGGTCGCCAATGCCACGGTGACGGTGAAGGAATTCCAGGGCGAGGTGGTGTTCCTGCACGAGGTCCGGCGCGGCAGCGCGGATCGGTCCTACGGGGTGCAGGTGGCGCGGCTGGCCGGGCTGCCGGCCGCGGTGGTCGAGCGGGCGCGGGCGGTGCTCGAGACGCTGGAGCGCGGCGAGCGCGAGGGCGGCTCGCGGGTCGCGGCGCTGATCGACGACCTGCCGCTGTTCGCGGCCGCGCCGGCGCCGGCGCCGGCTGCGGTGCCCGAAGGCCCGTCGCCGCTCGAGGAGCGGCTGGCCGGGGTGCATCCCGACCTGCTGAGCCCGCGCGAGGCGCTCGATCTGGTCTATGAGCTCAAGCGCCTCGTCACGCAGACGTGACCGGGTTCAGCCCGCGGGCGTGGAGGACACCCCGACCCGGGCCGGGCGCAGCAGCCGGTCGTGGAGGAAGAAGCCCTCGGCCTGGACCTGGATGATGTCGCCGGCCCGGGTGCCGGGCAGCGGCGCCTCGAACATCGCCTCGTGCATCGCGGGATCGAAACGGTCGCCGGGCTGCGGGGCGATCACGGTGATGCCGTGGCGGCCGAAGACGTTCAGGACCTCGCGCATGGTCAGCTCGATTCCCTCGACGAAAGCGCCGTTCTGGGCGCGGGTCTCGTCGTTCACGACATCGAGGGCGCGGCGCAGGTTGTCGTAGATCGACAGCAGGTCGCGGGCGAGGCGGGTGGCGCCATACATCTCGCCCTCGCGGCGGTCGCGTTCGGCGCGCTTGCGGGCGTTCTCGGCATCGGCCAGCGCACGCATGAAGCGGTCGCGGTAGTCGTCGCGCTCGCCGCGCAGGGCGGCGAGCTCGGCCTCGGGCGTGGTGCCGGCCCCGGTGTCCGCCCCGGTGTCCGCCCCGGCATCGCCGGATTCGGGCGGGGTGCCGGCGGCCTCGGCCGCCTCGGCCTCGATCGCCTCGGCGAGAAGCTCGTCCAGGCTCTGTGGTTCGCGCTGCGGGTCTGCCATTTCCGTCCTCTTCAGGTCCGCCCGGTTCAGGTCCGCTCGGACAGGATGCGTCCGACCAGCTGGGCTGTGTAATCGACGATGGGCACGATGCGCCCGTAGTTGAGCCGGGTGGGTCCGATCACCCCCACGGCCCCGATGATCTTGCGTTCGGCGTTCATATAGGGAGAAACCACCAGAGAGGAACCCGAGAGCGAAAAGACCTTGTTCTCGGAGCCGATGAAGATCCGCACCCCCTCGCCCTCCTCGGCCAGTTCGAGGAACTGGGTGATGTCCTTCTTCTTCTCGAGCTCGTCGAACAGCGAGCGGATGCGGTCGATATCGGCCTGGGCATCGGCCTCGGCCAGCAGGTTGCCGGCGCCGCGCACGATCAGGCGCTCGGTCGGCTCGCCATGGTCGATCCAGAGCGCGAGGCCGCTCTCGACCAGCTCGCGCGCCAGGCTGTCGATCTCCTGCCGGCGCCGGCCGACCTCCTGCGCCATGGCGGAATGCAGCTCGGCGAGGGTCTTGCCCTCGGCCACCGCGTTGATGAAATTCGCGGCCTCGCGCATCGAGGACGGGGTCTGGCCGGGCGGCGGGGTGAACAGGCGGTTCTCGACATGGCCATCGGCGAACACCAGCACCACCAGCGCCCGTTCCGGCGCCAGCGAGACGAATTCGACATGGCGGATCGGCGCCGATTCGTGCCGGGGCGCCAGCACCAGGCTCGCGCCGCGGGTCACGTCGCTGAGCGCCGAGCCGACCCGGTCGAGCAGGCCGGCGACATCGCCGCCCGGCAGGTCGAGCGTTTCCTCGAGCTTCTCGCGGTCGCCGGCGTCGAGATGGCGCACCTCGAGCAGCCCGTCCACGAACAGCCGCAGCCCCTGCTGGGTCGGCAGGCGGCCGGCGCTGACATGCGGGCTGTCGAGCAGGCCGAGAGATTCGAGATCCTGCATCACGTTGCGGATCGTGGCTGGCGACAGATGCTCGCTCATGCTGCGCGCGAGGGTGCGCGAGCCGACCGGCGTGCCGGTGTCGAGATACCCTTCAACCACCCGGCGCAGCACCTCGCGCGAGCGGTCGTTGAGTTCTTCGAGCGATGGGGTTCGTGTCGTCATCTACAGGCAGCCGGCAGCAGGGCGGTCCAATTAGAACCGGAGGGCGGTGCCCGTCAATGCGGGGCGCCGCGCGGCCGGCGATTGCCGGCGCGGTTTGGTCACCCGCGGGCCCGGGCCGCGCGCGGATCCGACCGGATGCGGTCCGGGCGATGCCCCCGCCGGCCGGCCGGTCAGGCCGGGGGGTCGAGGAACGGGGTTGCGGTCATCGTGTCCGGGACCGCCACCCCCAGCCGCGACAGGATGGTCGGCGCCAGCGCCAGCTGGTCGACCACCGCCTCCGGCGTGGCGGCGCGGGCCGGGCCGAAATAGTAGAGCGCCACGTCCTGCTGCAGGTCCTCGTGGCCGCCATGATGGCCGCGGTCGGTCTGACCGTGGTCGGCGGTGACGATCACCTCGTAGCCGGCCGCACGCCAGCGCGGCAGGAAGGCGGCGAGCATCCCGTCCATCGCCGCGCAGGCATGGTCCATCGGCCCGCAGTCATGCCCGAAGCGATGGCCCATGGAATCGAGGGTGCAGGTATGGAGGATGCCGTAGTCGATCCCGTGGCGTTCGCACAGCATGGTGAGTGTGGCGAACAGGTCGACATCGCTGGGCGTCATCTGGTTGTTGCCGTTGTAGCCGGTCATGGTGTGGAACCGGCCATGGGTGATCGGCCCGCCCGGCTCGTCATATTCCATGTCGCGCACCGGATCGAAGGGGAAGCGGTTGAAGAATTCCGACCAGTAGGAATGGGTCACCGCCCCGGTGCGGCCGCCGGCGCGGGTGATTTCCGAGAACAGGTCGGGGAACTCCACCCGGAACCGCTCCTCGTTCGAGCGGATGCCGTGCCGCTGCGGCGAGACCCCGGTATGGATCGAGGCATAGCAGCATGCCGAGGTCGAGGGCAGCACCGAGCGCATCCGCAGCCGCTGCGCCTCGCCGGACTGCACCCAGCCCTCGAGATTGCCGAACAGCCGCCCCCAGTTGCGCCACGGCACCCCGTCGAGAATGATCAGCAGCAGCTTCGACTGCAGCCCGGTGTTGCCGGCCATGCCTGTCTCCAGTGTATTGACATGAAAGGAAAATATTCCGGCCCCGGAATGGCCGGGGCCGGTTGCGGGTCAGGCGCGGGTCAGTCCTTCAGCCAGCATTCGCACAGCGCATAGCCGTCCATGGTCGCGCCCTGGGTGCTCTTTTCATAGCCGCCGACCCGGTCGGTGTTCACGCCGTCGATATCCTGGTTGAAGAACGGCACGATCAGCCCGCCCTCGTCGCGGATGATCTCGGAGGCGTCGCGGTAGAGCGCCTTGCGCCGGTCCTGGTCGAGCTCGGCCCTTGCGGCGAGCACCACCTGGTCGAATTTCTCGTTGAAGAACCGCGTGTCGTTCCAGTCGGCGGACGAGATGTAGCCGGTCGAGAACATCTGGTCCTGGGTCGGCCGGCCGCCCCAGTAGGACAGGCTGAACGGCCGGACGTTCCAGACATCCGACCAGTAGCCGTCGCCCGGCTCGCGCAGGACCTGGATCTCGATCCCGGCCTGGGCGCAGGACTGCGCATAGAGCGAGGCCGAATCGACCGCGCCGGGGAAGGCGACGTCGGAGGTGCGCAGCACGATCGGCCCGGAATGGCCCGACCGGCGGTAATGGTCGGCGGCCTTGTCGGGATCGAACTCGCGCTGCTCGATATCGTCGGAGAACAGCGGATAGGCCGAGTTGATCGGGGTGTCGTTGCCGATCTCGCCATAGCCGCGCAGGATCTTGTCGAGCTGCTCCTCGCGGTTCATCGCGTATTTCAGCGCCATGCGCAGGTCGTGATTGTCGAAAGGCGCGGTATTGCAGAACATGTTGGTGGGATAGAAGCCCTTGCCGGCCACGTTCTCGATGCTGATGCCCGGCGAGGCGGCGACCAGCTCGACGATCGAGGGCTCGACCCGGTTGATGATATGCACCTGCCCGGCCTGGAGCGCCGCGACCCTTGCGGTGGTGTCGTTGATGACCAGCACCTCGACCCGGTCGGCAAAGCCGCGCCGGTCGAGCTGCCAGTAGTTCTCGAACCGCTCGCCGGTGTGGATCACCCCCGGCTCGTTGTCGACCACCCGGTAGGGGCCTGCGGAGATCCCGGCATTGGGGTCGTCGCGGCCGCCGTCGGGCTGCACCACGAGGTGATAGTCGGCGAGGATATAGGGGAAATCGGCATTCGGCGAATCGAGCGTGCAGATCACCTCGCGCCCGGAGGTGCGGATATCGACGATCCCCTTGAGGATGCCGAGCGCCCCGGATTGCGATTCCTCGTCGGCATGGCGGGCGAGGGTCGCGGCGACATCCTCGGCGGTGACGGTCTTGCCGTTATGGAATTCCACCCCGTCGCGGACCTTGATGGTCCAGATCAGCCCGTCGGGCGAGGGGTTCAGCTCCTCGGCGATCATCGGCTCGATGCCGCCGTCCGGGGTCAGGCGGGTGATGAACTCGCCCCATTGCTTGCAGTAGTTGAACATCACCTGGCTGAGGTTCAGCGCCGGATCGAGGGTGTTGGTGGATTCACCACCCTGGATGCCGGCCCGCAGCACCCCGCCGCGCACCGGCACCTCGGCGAAGGCGCGGGTGGCCAGCGAGCCGGCCGCCGCGGCCCCGAGGCCGAGCGCGGCGGCACGGCCGAGAAAGTCGCGGCGCGAGAGCCGCCCGCTGCGTGCCAGTGTCGCCAGATGGTCCAGTTCGTTCGTCACCGGGTTTCCTTCCGCTGTTGTTCCGCCTTGGCTTCGCATGCGGCAGGACCGCACGGGGGAAGGATACACGCCCGCCGGCACGGCGCAACAACATGGTGAGGGCCCCCGGGTATTGGAAATGCGCGGCCGGTCGCGTATGCCGCCGCCGACAGTTGCGGGAGACGGCAGATGCGACCAAGCGGACGGAAAACCGACGAGATGCGGGTGGTCAGCATCGAGACCGGGGTGAACCGCCATGCCGAAGGGTCCTGCCTGATCCGGATCGGCGATACCCATGTGCTCTGCACCGCCTCGGTGGACGAGCGGGTGCCGCCGTTCCTGCGCAACAGCGGGCTGGGCTGGGTGACGGCCGAATACGGGATGCTGCCGCGCGCCACCACCACCCGGATGAAGCGCGAGGCCAAGGCCGGGCCGAGCGGGCGCACCCAGGAGATCCAGCGGCTGATCGGGCGCAGCCTGCGCGCCGGCGTCGACCGGGTGGCGCTGGGCGAGCGGCAGATCGTGATCGACTGCGACGTGATCCAGGCCGACGGCGGCACCCGCTGCGCGGCGATCACCGGCGGCTGGGTGGCGCTGCGGCTGGCGGTGAACCGGCTGATGAAGGCCGGTCTGGTGCTGTCCGATCCGCTGGTGGCGCCGGTCTCGGCGGTCAGCTGCGGGATCTATGCCGGGCAGCCGGTGCTCGATCTCGACTATCCCGAGGACAGCGAGGCCGGGGTCGACGGCAATTTCGTCATGGCCGGCGAGCGGCTGGTCGAGGTGCAGATGTCGGCCGAGGGTGCCACCTTCTCGCGCGCGGAACTGGCGGTGCTGCTCGACCTTGCCGCGCAGGGCAATGCGGCGCTCGCGGCGGCGCAGGAGGCGGCGCTGGCATGAGGCGGCTCGAGGGCGGGCGCCTCTTGGTCGCCACGCATAACCGCGGCAAGCTCGAGGAGATCGCGGCGCTGCTGGAGCCGTTCGGGGTGGCGGTGAGCTCGAATGCCGACCACGGGCTGCCGGAGCCGCCCGAGACCGGGACCACATTCGCGGACAACGCCCGGATCAAGGCCCGGGCCGCGGTGGCGGCGGTGGGGATTCCGGCGCTGGCCGACGATTCCGGGCTCTCGGTTGAGGCCCTTGGCGGGGCGCCCGGGGTCCGGAGCGCCGACTGGGCGGAACGGCCGGACGGCAGCCGCGATTTCGCGGCGGCGATGGCGCGGGTCCATGCGGAACTGGCTGCCGCGGGTGCCGCGCCGCCGTGGCGGGCGCGGTTCACCTGCGCGCTGGTGCTGGCCTGGCCGGACGGCCATGAGGAGCTGTTCGAGGGTCATGTGCCCGGGCAGATCATCCGGCCGGGCCGCGGCGAAAAGGGGCATGGCTACGACCCTCTGTTCCTGCCCGACGGTTTCGACACGACCTTCGGCGAGATGGACCGCTGGGAGAAGAACCGTATCAGCCATCGCGGCCGGGCCTTCGCGCTCATGATGGCCGGCTGCCTTGGCTGAGAGCGGCAGCGGGGCGGCGCCGGTCGAGAACTGGCAGCGCGGCGGGTTCGGGCTCTATCTGCACTGGCCGTTCTGCCTGTCGAAATGTCCCTATTGCGATTTCAACAGCCATGTCGCGGCCGCGATCGACCAGCACCAATGGCGCGCCGCCTATCTGGCCGAGATCGCCCGCGCGGCGGCGGAGACCGGCGGGCGGGTGCTGTCCTCGGTCTATTTCGGCTGCGTCACCCCGAGCCTGATGCAGCCGGAGCTGGTGGCGGCGATGCTCGACGCGGTGCGCGCGGGCTGGCCGGTGGCCAACGATCTCGAGGTGACGCTCGAGGCCAATCCGACCAGTGTCGAGGCCGGGCGGTTCCGCGGCTATCGCGCGGCGGGGGTGAACAGGCTCTCGCTGGGCGTGCAGGCT
>Ga0172382_10003920_pt1 | contig 23220 bp, 24 predicted proteins | sample Leawel138RmetaG_FD_122245 | JGI IMG/M metagenome (GOLD analysis project Ga0172382, IMG submission 122245) | Leachate microbial communities from a municipal landfill in Southern Ontario, Canada - Leachate well 138R metaG | ecosystem: Engineered > Solid waste > Landfill > Unclassified | place... | reverse complement strand
TGGAGAAGTTGCCGTCGCCCAGCATCGGCGTCAGGAGCTGGGCCACCTGGGTCCGCAGCTTTTCCTCCATGCGGGTCTGCAGGTCCAGCCGGTCGCTGTCGGTGCCGACGGCCTTGTCCGACAGCAGCCGGCCGTGCTGGTCGATCACGCGCACCGCTTCGGGCGTCAGGCCGGGGACCGAACCCGAGACCAGGTTGACGATCGCCCTGACCTGGCTCTGGGACAGCTGCCGGCCGCGCGCGAGGCGGACCATGACCGAGGCCGTGGGCGGCAGGTTGTCGCGCACGAAAACGGATTTCTCACCTTCGGCAAGGTGCACGCGCACCGCCTCGACCCCGTCGATCTCCATGACGGTAAGCTGCAGGTCGCGCTCGCGCGCGGCGCGCAGGCGCTCGCCCTCGAGCTGGCGGCTGGCGCCCATAGGCAGCTTGTCGAGCAGCTCGTCGCCGCTTTGCGGCGTCGCCAGCGCACCGTTCGAGGCGACCAGCATGCGGGCCCTGTAGAGGTCGTCCTCGTTGACCGTCACCGCGCCGGTCTCGTTGTTGATCCGATAGCCGATCGAGGCCTTGTCCAGCGCACCGACCACGCTGGCGCGCTCGCTGTCGCTCAGTTCCGAATAGAGCGTGCGCTGCGGCGCGGGCGCGAGCGTCGCGTAAGTCAGCGCCACCGCGCCCAGCGCGGAGACGCCCAGGAACCACGGCAGCATGCGCCGGACCGGCTCCTGCCCGGTGAAGGCGCGCAGCCGCGACATGGCGTTGCCGCCCGCCGGATCGGTGAGCGGCGACAGGATCGAAGGCGGCGGGCCGGGAGGCTGCGTGGCCGGGACGAGATCACTCATCTATCAGACCCCCATCCTCATGATTTCCTGATAGGCGGACAGCAGGCGATTGCGGACCTGCAGCGTTGCCTCGAAGGCGATGCCGGCTTCCTGGCGAGCCAGCATGACCTTGGCGACGTCGGTGACTTCGCCGCGCTGGTAGCCTTCGGTCAGCGCCTCCGCCTTGCCCTGCGCCGCGCTGACGCCGTCGAGCGCGGATTTCAGCGCGTTCTGGAAAGCGCTTGCGGGGCTTTCGGCCGCGGCGGGCTGCGCGCCGGCCTGCGGGCCGTGGAGCTGCTGGAGAAGCTGCGACTTGTCGATGATCTGCTGGCGCAGCGCGATGATCTGTTGAATGCCGGCGGCGTTACCGGCTCCGTTGATCGGGTTCATCTACGGCCTCCTGCAACGGCGAGACCGGCCTCGCGGAACGAGGCGAGGCGGTAGCGCAGCGTGCGTTCGGAAATGCCCAGCTGGCGGGCGGCGGCGACGCGGCTGCCGCCGCAGGCTTCCAGCGTCGCCATGATGGCGCGCGCCTCGGAAAGCTGGACGATGTTCGACAGACGCTTGCCGGCGGCGGGTTCGGCGGCGGGCAGCGCCGCGATCGATGCCGGCATCTCGGCGGGCACGAGGCGCGCGGCGCCGTCGAAGACGATGTGCTCGGGGCCGATGGCGCGCTTGCCGTCGGCGAGCAGCAGCGCGCGGCGGACCACGTTCTCCAGCTCGCGCACGTTGCCCGGCCAGCCGTGGATCTTGAGCAGCGACAGCGCCGCGTCCGAGATCCAGGGAACCGCCTTGCCCTGCGGCGCGTGGCGCATCGCCAGCGCGACGGCGAGCGGGGCGATGTCGTCCGGGCGTTCGCGCAGCGGCTTGAGCGAGAGGGGAAAGACGTTGAGGCGATAGAACAGGTCGGCCCGGAAGCGGCCTTCGGCGACTTCGGTGGGAAGGTCGCGGTTGGCGCAGGCGATGATGCGGACGTCGACCCTGATCGGCATGGTGGAGCCGATCGGCACCACTTCGCTTTCCTGCAGGGCGCGCAGCAACTTGGCCTGCAGCGCGAGCGGCATCTCGGCGATCTCATCGAGCAGCAGCGTGCCGCCGTCGGCCGCGCGGAAGAAGCCTTCGCTCGCCTGGGTCGCGCCGGTGAAGGCGCCCTTCTGGTGGCCGAACAGCATGGCCTCCAGCATGGCCTCGGGCATGGCCGCGCAGTTGACCGCGACGAAGGGCTTGTCGGCGCGCGGGCTGCGGTTGTGGATGAAGCGGGAAAGAACTTCCTTGCCGGTGCCGGTGGGGCCGTTGATCAGCACGGGGATGTCGCTGGCGGCGAGGCGATCGGCGAGCGCGAGCACCGAAAGGCTTTCGGTATCGGCCGCGATCGGCATGCCGGGCCTGGCGCTGCAGGCGAGCAGGGCGGCCAGCGCGGTCTCGCTCGCCGGCTCGTCGTAGCGCAGGCGAAAGCGCGTGGCGCCCTCGCGGACGATTTCGGGAACGTCGCTCCGTTCGAGCGTGACGACGTGCGACTGGCCAGCCTGCGGCGAGCGGTCGTCCGCATCGCGAAGCTGCGTCGCGGCGCCCAGCGCCTGCGCGGCGGCGACCGCGGCAGCCCGCTGGACCAGCGGCGCATGCTGCCGCGCCACCACGTCGTTGAATTCCATTCCGTTCATGTTGCCCCCGCATTAACCATGCTGCGTAACCGTGTTTTGCGCGGGGACGGCGAAAACATCGGTAATTTAAGTCTAGGTATAACTACATAGATTTGCATTTTTCCGGCAAGCGGTTGCCGGCTCCGGCACACCGCCGCCACCTTCCGGACCAGGGGCCGCCCTGCAACTTTTTGCCGGGCCGGCAAACGAACCGGCACTTAATTTCCGCTTCCGTTTGCCGCTCTAGCTCCTGGCAGCCGCATCGAACGCACTCGGTCGGCACCCCCTCTTCGGGACTACATACGGGAGTCAGACATGGCGGTTATCAACACCAATATCGGAGCGATGAAGGCGGCGAACGCCTCGAACTCGGCCAGCAAGATGCTCGGCCAGGCGATGGAGCGTCTTTCGAGCGGCAAGCGCATCAACAGCGCCAAGGACGACGCGGCCGGCCTCGCGATCGCGACGACGATGACGTCGCAGGTCCGCGGCATGAACCAGGCGATCCGCAACGCGAACGACGGCATCGCGCTGGCGCAGACGGCCGACGGTGCGCTCAACGAAGTCACCAACATGCTGCAGCGCGTTCGCGAACTGTCCGTGCAGTCGAAGTCGGGGACCTATCAGGCGTCCGACCGCGACAACCTGCAGGCGGAAGTCACGCAGCTCACGGAGCAGATCGACAACATCCTGACCAACACCAAGTTCAACGGGGTCACGCTGTTCTCGAAGACTTCGGGCACCGACGTCACGATCGCGATCCAGGCCGGCGATGCCTCGGCGAACACCATCGACCTCAAGGTCAAGGGTGTGGACGGCACGAAGATCGGCACCACGGCTCTCGACGTTACCGACGTGACGAAGGCGGGCACCACGATCGGCAACGTCGACGATGCCCTGGCCGCGATCAGCACGACCCGCGCCTCGCTCGGCGCCAGCCAGAGCCGTCTGGAATCGGTGGTCAACAACCTGACCAACAACGTCACCAATCTGTCCGACGCCCGTTCGCGGATCGAGGACGCCGACTATTCGGCCGAGACCACGGCGCTGGCCAAGGCCCAGATCGTCAGCCAGGCGTCGACCGCCATGCTGGCGCAGGCCAACCAGAGCCAGCAGAACGTCCTGTCGCTGCTCCGCTAAGCGGGAGCGGCCCGGACAATACCCGAATTAACCCAGAAGACCGATTGATCGACCACCCGCCTGTCCCTTCCAGGCGACCGAGCCCGGCTTCACGCCATGATCACCGGGCTCTCCTTCTTCCCGCCGGCGCGTCCTGTAACCGCGCCGGCGGGGAACCGGTCGAGAGATCAAACTGACCGCCTGTCCCTTCCAGGCGAACAACGAGCCCGGTGGCATGCCATGACCACCGGGCTCTTTTTCTTGTTTCAGGCCCTTCTGCTTTTGGCCGAGGCTTTTCTACCTGGCAAAGTCCGGCCGGCCGATGGCGAAGCCGGCGGCCTGCCCCCGCTCTCCCCCCCTTCTTCTCCTTTGCCGGTTCCGCGCAGCGCGCGCGGAGGAGCGCAGCCGCCTGCCTGCTGGAAGATCGTCGTTGCGGACAGTGGCGGGACTTTGCCGTCCCAGGCGGCGTCTCTGCGCTACGCGAACGCCCTGCGCGCGGCCGCCGGCCGCGTCGCCATGCTTGCGGTGGTGTAGAAGTCGGCGGAAGAGCCGCGAACGGCCGCGCTCGTTCCCGTGACGGGCGGCGATGCGCGGGGACTGCCGTCCTCAGGCGAGGAGGATGCGGTTCCGGCCGGTCTGCTTGGCCTTGTAGAGCGCCTCGTCGGCGGCCTTGAGCGCGGCTCGGGGATCGGTGTAGCCGAACACGTCGGCGACCCCGCCCGAGAAGGTGATCTGGCCGATCGGCGCGTCGGTGCGGCGGTTGACCAGCTTGCGCTGGGCGAGCGCCTCGCGCGCCTCGTCGAGCCGCTGCTTCGCCTGGCTCGGCGGCAGTCCGCGGAACAGCATGACGAATTCCTCGCCGCCGTGGCGCGCCACGTGGCAGTTGTCGTTGGTGATCCGCGCCAGCGACTGGCCGATCAGCTTGATCACCCGATCGCCGGTGTCGTGGCCGTGGGTGTCGTTGACGTTCTTGAAGTGGTCGATGTCGCAGAAGGCGACGCTCAGCGGCTCCACCGCCGTCCGCGCCTCGCGATAGTGCTTCTCCAGCAGCGCCTCGAAGGCGCGGCGGTTGGGCAGGCCGGTCAGGTGGTCGACCTCGGCATCGCGCTTGGCGCGGACGAGATGGCGGCGCAGCGCCTGCGCTTCCTCCTCGCTCTTGCGCATCTCCTGCTCGACCTGGCGGGTGCGCTCGGCCATGGCCCGCGCGAGATCGGCAAGGCTGGTGATGATCTGGCCGGTTTCCTCGACCTGCTCCAGCTCGACGACGTGCTGCTCGAGCTGGTTGTTGTAGGCCGAGGTCGCGCTGCGCGCCGCCTTCGAGCTTTTGGAGAAGGCGTCGATGTTCTGCTCGAGCTTGGCGATCAGCCGCTCGATGGCGGCATCCTTGCGTTCCGCCGCCTGGTTGGCGGTGGCTTCGTCGAGCCAGTCCTGGGTGATCTTCCGGCCGGCCTGCACCTGCGCGGCGATCTGCCGGGCAAGGCCCGGGTTGCTGCCGGAGAAAGCGCCGCGCGCGGCCAGCAGGTTATCGTCGGTGACTGCCAGGTCGTTGTCGATCAGAAAGTCGCAGATGGCGTCGAGCAGTTCGCGGCGCGCCTGCCGGAACAGGTCTGCCTTGGTCGCCGGTGTCGCCGCCGCCGCGCCGCCGCGCCGGCCCAGCCAGCCCAGTAACGACCCGTTCGAGGAATCTGGTGAGGTCACGTCAGACTTCATAGCAACTCCAACGTATATTCCGGTTAAGGCTGGCCCTCCGGGAAACACGAAGGCCGGACCGGTTGCGGTGGCTCGTCCGGCTGGCGAACTGGCTGAGCATGGCGCCGTGCAGCGGATTGACGAATTCGAGGTCGGCCTGTCCGTCCGCCACCCGGCGCACGATCGCGGGCACCACCAGTACGCGGCCGAGCTGGAGCACCACGCGCTCTCCCGGCTGGATGGTCTCGCAGGCCATCTCGATCCGGCAGCCGTGCTGCGACACCTCGCTCAGCCGGGCGCGATAGGCGACGCCGCGCACACGGCATGCCGCCGCGATGACCGCCTTGTCGTGGCGCGATGTTCGACGTTTCGGCTCCACCTGTTGGGCGCCTCCCTGGGGAATCCCTAGCGCTTCAAGGTAAAGAATCGTTTACCGCGTGCCGCAGAGCGGAACGCCGCGCCGCCTGCGGCTCAGTTGTCGGCGAGCCGCCAGTGGTTGAGCAGGCTTTCGCTGACGTCGATCAGGCGTCCGCCCTCCAGCAGCGCCTCGCGCGGCTCGGGATGGCTGATGAAGCGCGTCGGGCTGGAGGTCAGGCCGTAGGCGCCCGAATTCTCGATGGCGATGACGTCGCCGATCGCCAGTGCGGGCAGTTCCAGCTTGGTCGCCAGCGTGTCGATCGTCGTGCACAGCGGGCCGACCACGGTGTAGCGTCCGGGCGCGGCGTCCGGGCTGGAGAGGTTGGCGATGCGCCAGTTGCGCCGGATGACCGAGCCCATCATGCCGTAGGCGGCGAGGTGCGTGTTGAAGCCCGCGTCGCAGATGCGCAGCTCGGTGCCGCGGCTCGCCTTGGCGCCGATGATCGTCGACAGCAGCCAGCCGCAGGGGCCGACCAGCCAGCGGCCCAGCTCAAGCTCCATGCGCGTCGCGGCAAAGGCGGGTTCGGCCCGCAGCGCGGCGATCTGCGGCAGCACGAGGGCGGCAAGCGCGGCGATGTCCAGCTCCGCGTCGCCCGGCAGGTAGGGTACGCCGAAGCCCGCGCCGAAGATAAGCTTGCGCGGCGGCAGGCCGCGGTGCGCCGCCGCCCGGCGGAAAATGGCGGTCAGGATGCCGAAGTTCTCCGCCAGCCCTTCGAGCGAGAGGCTGTTGCTGCCGGAATAGATATGGAAGCCGGCGAGGTCGAGGTTGGGCAGCGCGGCGAGCGCGTCGATCGCCTCTTCCATCTCCTCCTCGTCGACGCCGAACTGGCTCGGCTTGCCCGACATGTTGACGCCGAAGGCGCGCGGGGACGTGGCCGGGTTGATCCGCAGCAGCACCGTCTGCCGGCAGCCGAGCGCGCCGGCGAACCCGTCGGCGAGGCGCGCCTCATGCAGCGATTCCACCACCAGTTCGCCAATGCCGAGGCGCACCGCGCGGCGGATTTCCTCGGGCCGCTTGCCGGGGCCGCAGAACGTGAGCCGCTCGGCCGCGCAGCCGGCGGCGATGGCGCGCTCGGCCTCGGCGAAGGAACTGACGTCGAAGCTGTCGACCTCGCTCGCCAGCCGCTCCAGCAGCGCGCGGTTGGGGTTCGACTTGACCGCGAAGCTCACCCCGAACTGGCTGCCGAACGCCGCGCGCAGAGCGGCGACCCGGGCGCGCACGGCGTCGAAGTCATAGACGTAAAGCGGTGTGCCCATTGCCCTGGCAGCGGCCAGCAGTTCCTCGCGCGTCGCCATGTCAGGCCCCCGGATCGCAACACTCGTGCATGGCGACGCCTTAGCCGCAGACCGATTAAGGATCACCTGCCAAAGCGCAAAAACGTGGCTTTGGGCTCGACGCGTGCGAGCGAGGGCGCCATGGGGGCAGGCATGACAGAAGAAGAAAAGAAACTGACCCGCCGCCGCTTCTACAAGGCCGAACAGGAAGCATCCTTCGCCGACGCGAAGCAGCACATCACGCCGCAGACGCAGAGCCCCTCCTATCGCCTCGCATTCCGCGACACCGACTTCCTGCTGCGCGAGGAATTGCGGCCGGTGCGCTTCCAGCTCGAACTGCTGAAGCCCGAGATGCTGCTGGAGGAGGCCGGCGTCGGCTCGACGCTGGTGGTTTACGGCTCGGCGCGCATCCCGTCGCCCGAGCACGTCGAGGCGGTCCGCGCCACCGCGACGACGCCCGAGCGCAAGGCGGTGGTCGAGCGGCTGATCGCCAATTCGAAGTATTACGAGGAGGCGCGCAAGCTGGGGCGGATCGCCAGCAGTTGCGCCGTCGTCGAGAACGGAATGCGGCAGTTCGTCGTCTGTTCGGGCGGCGGTCCCTCGATCATGGAGGCGGCCAACCGCGGCGCGGCCGATGTCGGCGCGGAATCGATCGGGCTCAACATCGTGCTGCCGCACGAGCAGGCGCCCAACGATTTCGTCACGCCCGACCTGTCGTTCCAGTTCCATTACTTCGCGCTCAGGAAGCTGCACTTCCTGCTGCGCGCGCGCGCGGTGGCGGTGTTTCCCGGCGGCTTCGGCACGCTGGACGAACTGTTCGAGCTGCTGACGCTGATCCAGACCGGCAAGATGAAACCGATCCCGGTGCTGCTGTTCGGCCGCGACCACTGGAACCGGATCATCAACTTCGAGGCGCTGGCCGATGAAGGCGTGATCAACCACAACGACATCGAGCTGTTCGACTGGGTCGAGACGGCGGAAGAGGCCTGGGCCAAGATCGTCCGGTTCTACGAACTGGACTGCTGACGCCCTCCCCGGTCCGGGGAGGATGCCGCTTATCTGACCGCGTGGTGCCCCAGCGGGCCGTGGCCGTGGCCGAAGCGCGGCGCCGCGGCCAGCGCGGCGCGGACGAACTGGCGCGCCTCGGTGATGGCGTCCTCCAGCGCCAGCCCTTTGCCCAGCCGCGTCGCGATCGCGCTCGACAGCGTGCAGCCGGTGCCGTGATCGTGACGCGTGACGATGCGCGAGGCCTGCCAGATCACCGGTTCCTGCCCCGGCATGACCAGCCGGTCCTCGATCAGTTCGCCCTCGGCGTCGCCGCCCTTGGCGAGGTAGGCGACGCCGCGCGCGGTCATGCCGGCATGGCCGCCCAGCGCGGCCAGTTCGGCCACGTTGGGCGTGGTCAGCGTGGCCAGCGCCATCAGCCGGGCGAAGGCCGCGACCGTCGCGTCGTCGGCCAGGGCGGAGCCGCTGGTGGCGACCATCACCGGATCGAACACGATCGGCACCGCCAGGCCTTCCAGCCGCTCGGCGACGACAGTGGCGACCGCGGGCGAGCCGAGCATGCCGATCTTCACGGCGTCGACGCCGATGTCGCCGACGCAGGCGTCGATCTGCGCGGCCACGATCGCGGGCGAGAGCACTTCCACGGCGGTGACGCCCAGCGTGTTCTGCGCGGTCACGGCGGTGATCGCGGTCATGGCATAGCCGCCCAGCATGGCGATGGTCTTGATGTCGGCCTGGACGCCGGCGCCGCCCGAGGAATCGGACCCGGCGATCGACAGGATGCGCGGCGGGCCGCCCGGCGCGGGCCGGCTCATCGCGTGCGCTTTCGCACGGCCGGGGGCGGGTTGGCGCTCACCTTGCGGCAGCGTCGGCGATCGGGGCGGATGTCGGGCATGGGTGCGGCCTGCCTATTCGGGTTTTTCGAGGATCATCGGCGCATAATCGCGCCGGGCGAAGAGCCACCGGCCGTCCTGCCGCACGAACTGATCGTCGTAGCTGCCGAACAGCTTGAACAGCCCGCCGGCGGACAGCTTCACGATCTCGCGCGCATAGGACCGCGCGGTCGCGGTATCGCCGCTCACCCGGATCCAGCCGATCTGGCTGGTGAACGCTACCGCGTCCCAGTCCGCCCAGAGCTTGTCCCATTCGGCGCGCAGTTCGGCCGCGCCGCGGCATTGGAAGATGTGCGAGTTCCACTGGCCGTCCGCGGTGAAGCAGGCGACCCACGCCTCGCGGTCGCCGCGGCAGCTCGCGTCGGTGTAGAGGCCATAAAGCTCGCGGATCAGCAGGCGGTCTTCAAGCGGGCCGGAATTGGCCATGCGGTGTCTCCCGAATTGGGCCTGCAATGGTAGATGAGTCGCCCACGCATGCAAGCGCGCGACCGATCCAGGGTCCAGACCTAGGCATTTATACCTAGTCGGCGCCGCAACTTGCGTTAACCATGATCCGCGTAGGCCACGGTCATTGCGAAAATCACGATGGCTGCGCCCGCCGCGGCCAGCTCTGACAGGAACCCGCGACCATGACCTGCGCAACTGGCGATGCCATCCAGCCTCACGCCCTGCCGTCCGCGCTGGACGGCTATCCGGGGGTGCGGGTCCTGTCGCTCGATTGCTTCGACACGCTGATCTGGCGCGACAGCCATGCCCCGGTCGACGTGTTCGCGCGGCTGCCCGGCACGACGCCGCTCCAGCGCATCTGGGCCGAGACCCGCGCGCGCCAGGCCGCGGGCTACGGGCGCGGCTGCCAGGACGTGGCCATCGCGGAAATCTACGCGCAGCTCATGCCCAACGCCTCGCCGCTGGAGCGCAAGGCCGCGATCGCGGCCGAGATCGCAGCCGAGGCGCGGCACTGCTATGCCTTCGCGCCGACGGTGGAGCTGATGCGCAACGCCAGGGCGAGGGGCCTGAGCGTGATCATCGTCTCGGACACCTATTTCGATGCGGGCCAGCTCCGTGAGCTTATCGCCCGTGCCGCCGGCAAGCAGGTCGCGGGGCTGATCGACAAGATCTTCTGCTCCTCCACATTCGGCAAGCCCAAGGCGCTGGGGCTTTACGGCGAGGTGCTGCGCAAGCTCCCGGCCAAGCCGCACGAGATCCTGCACATCGGCGACAACCGCCGGGCCGACGTCGAGGGCGTTGCGCCGTTCGGCGTCAATACGCTGCATCTGGAGCAGTTCTCCGCATTCGCCGAGCAGCGCTTCCGCCACGAAGCGTCGATCAGCGCGATCTTCCACACGCAGCCCGATGAGGATGCCACCGCCCTGCTGCCGCACCGCGCCGCGCTCGCCGTGCTCGAGCGGCAGGTGGCCGATCCCGCCGAGGCATTCGGCGCGACCGTGCTCGGCCCGGTGCTTTACGGGTTCGACCGCTGGCTGCAGGCGGAAGCCGAGGCACTGCGCACCGCGCGCGGCGGCACGGTCCACTGGCTGTTCCTGATGCGCGACGGCCACCTGCCTCGGCTGGTCCACGCGGCGGCGGCCGGCGCCGGCGGGCATCCGATCGAGATCAGCCGCTTTGCGGCCACCGCCGCCTCCTTCCGCAGCGACGCCGACCCGCTGCGCTATGGCGAGCTGGAGCTGGGTATCCGGCCGGAGACGCTGGCGCGCCAGCTTCTGTTTTCCGAGGCCGAGATCGCCGGCCTGGTGCAGGATCGCAGCCCGTCCGAGGCCAGCCACGCGCTGCTGCGCGAGCTGCGCCGGGAGCCGCGTCGCCGCGCGGTGGTCGCCGCCTCGCGCGCGTTCGGCAAGCGGCTGGTCCAGCACGTCCGCGCCATGGTGAACCCGGCGCGCGGCGACACGCTGATGCTGGTCGACCTCGGCTATAACGGCTCTGTCCAGAACCGTATCGACGATCTTCTGCGGAAGGAACTCGGCGTCCACGTCGCCGGCCGCTACCTGCTGCTGCGCGAGCAGGACCGCCCCGGCCTCGATAAGCGCGGGATGATCGGCATCGAGCGCTACGATGCCATGAGCCTGGAGGCGATGTGCGCCAATGTCGCGCTGCTCGAACAGGTCTGCACCACGGCGATGGGCTCGGTGATCGACTACGCGGAGGACGGCATGCCGATCCGCAAGGCCAACGACATCAAGGGGGCCCAGAGCGAGACGCGCGAGGCCATCCAGGCCGGCTGCCTGCGCTTCGTCCGGGCCCAGCGCGACGCGGTGATCCGCGAGGGCGGCTCGGCCGACGCCGCGCAGGAGATCGCGCTGTGGCGCAAGGGGGCCGTCGCGGTCCTCGGCCGCGTGATGTACCTGCCGTTCGCGCGGGAACTGGCCGTGATCGAGCGCTTCCAGCACGACGTGAACATGGGCACAGACCGCACCGTCGCGCTGTTCGACCCGGAGGTCGCCCGGCGCGGCCTGCGCCAGCGCGGGCTGTTCTATCTCAACGGCTCGGAGCGCATGTACCTGCCCGCCGAGCTTGAGGGCCACGGCCTCGCGCCCAAGCTGACGCTGCTGGCGCATCGCCGCTTCGGCCTGCCTTTCAGCTTCGGCGACTTCGCCGACAGGGCGATCACGCTGCCGGTGATCTATGCCGAGGGCGAAAACCTCAGCCAGCAGGCGATCGAAGCGCGCCCGACCCATGACGGCTACTACCTGGCGGCGATCCCCATCGGCGATTGCCGCTTCTCGGTCGCGCTCCAGTTCGGCGCCGAGTTCGAATATGTCCAGGTGGACAGCATCAATGCCATTCCGGTGGCGGCTTTCCTCGACGACCGCATTCGCGAGGGCGATCGGCAGATTCCCCTGGCGGCTTCGCCCGAGGCCATGCAGCCGCTTTCGCTCGATCTCTATCGCTGCGCCGACGAGGGCGGCTTTCTGATGGTCCGCCCGCCCGAGCGGGTCGACGATACGCCGATGATGGTCGCGGTCGTGTTCCGGCCGATCGCCGGCTGGCCGCGCAGGGCGGCGGAAGCCGCAGTCCAGCCGCTGGGAGTTGCCGCATGACCGACCTTCTGATCCATTCGATGACGGAGTTCTCCAGCCTCATCGCCAGCGTCATCGAGCGCGCCGGCGTGCGCCGTATCGCCGAGATCGGCGCCGAGTTCGGCGGCATGTCGCAGCTTCTCGCCGATCACTGCGCTGCAACCGGCGGCCACCTGACCAGCATCGATCCCGCGCCCAAGGCCGAGTTCGTCGAATGGGCGGCGGGCTGCCCGCACGTCACCCACATCGCCGAGACGAGCCTGCAGGCGATACCCGCGCTGGCCGACATCGACGCCTGGATGATCGACGGCGACCACAACTACTACACCGTGTTCAACGAACTGAAGCTCGCCGATGCCGCCTCGCGCCGCGACGGCAAGCCGCTGCTCGCCGTGCTGCACGATACCGATTGGCCCTGCGCCCGGCGTGACATGTACTACGCGCCGCAGACGATTCCGGCCGAGCACCGCCACCCGCACAGCTTCGATGCCGGCGTCACGCTGGACAGCGACGGCTTCCTGCTGGGCCGCGGCATGCGCGGCGTCGGCGCCTTCGCCTGGGCGCTGCACGCGGGCGGGCCGCGCAACGGCGTACTCACCGCGATCGAGGACTTCACGGAGCAGGCGCAGGCCGATGGCCGCGTGCTGCTCTACGCGCATATCCCGGCGGTCTTCGGACTCGGCGTGCTGTTCGATGCCGGCGCGGAGTGGGCCGAGGATGTCGCCGGCCTCGTGCTGCCATACCACGAGAACGAGCTGATCGCCTCGCTGGAGCGCAATCGCCTGCGCAACTACCTGGCCGTGATCGAATGGCAGGACCGCCAGCAGGCCGCCTGAAGCGGCCGGCCCCGTCCCGCACGCCCCGCAAGGCGCCCGGCAAGACCTGATGCCGGAGATGTCCCGGCGTTGCCGGCTCTGACCGGCGCACGATAGATCCCGGGGGGATCGTCGCGAAATCCGCTTTCCCTGTCCATCCGCGCCATTCCCGCGAACGCGGGGGTGGCCTTGCCGCCGCTCTGCCCGCCCTCGGCGGGGATGCCCCTTCCCGAAGGCGATGCTGCGGGAAGGGGCGGGGCAATCAGTCCATGAGCGTGATGGATATCCGCCGGTTGCGCGGGTCCTGCGGCTGATCCTTGATCAGCAGTTCGCGGTCGGCCACGCCTTCGATGCGGCGGAAGCGGCCTTCCGCCACGCCCGCGCGCATCAGCGCCTGGCGGGTCGCCTCGGCGCGGCCGGCGGAGAGCGACCAGTTGTTGGCGCCGCCCGATTTCCACGGCAGCGAGTCGGTATGGCCGCGAATGGAAAGCCCCTCGCCCTGCGGCCCCACGGTGGCGCCGATGGCTCTCAGAAGCTGGCTCGCCTCGGGCGTGAGCACGGTGGTGCCGAGCATGAACATCGAGAAGTCGGCATTGTCGACCAGGTCGATGCGGATGCCCTCGACGGTGTCGACCAGCCGCACCTGCCGGGCCAGGCGCCTGAGCGCCTCGCTCGCCTGCAGCCTCTGTTCGAGCTGCTTGCGGATGCGCTGCATCTTGGTCGCGTGGGCACCTTCCTTGGGGCCGCCGGTGGCGTCGCGCGGGATGGTGAGCGACTGCGTCCCGGTCTGGCCGGCGCGGTGCGGATAGTTGTCGACGTCCGTTACCGAAGACCCGCCGAGCAGGCCGGTGCCTGATCCCGCGCTTTGCTCGCGCAGCTTGACCAGCGTCGGCGTGAAATAATCGGCGATGCCCTTGCGCTGTTTTTCGGTGGTTGCACCGAGCAGCCAGAGCAGCAGGAAGAAAGCCATCATCGCGGTCACGAAGTCCGCATAGGCGACCTTCCAGGCGCCGCCGTGGTGGCCGCCGGCGACGACCGTGATCTTCTTGACGATGACGGGGGGCGGCAGCTCGTTCTTGCCGCCTTTCTTGGGGGCCGCCATGGCTTAGCGTCCCCGCAGCGCGTCGAGCAGCTCGGACAGGCCCGGCCGGAAGGCGTGGCCCAGGCCCGAGCGGGCGCTCTCGACCACCAGCGGCTGGGGCCAGCCGTGGAGCGAGGCGATCACCACCTGCTTTACCGCGTGGAAGATCTGCTCGTCGTGTTCGTTCACCTGCTTGAGCCGGCTGGCGATCGGCGAGACCATGCCATAGGCCAGCAGAATGCCGAGGAAGGTGCCGACGAGCGCCGAACCGATCATGCCGCCCAGGACGCTCGGCGGCTCGTCGATCGAGCCCATCGTCTTGACGACGCCGAGCACGGCCGCGACGATGCCCAGCGCGGGCAGGGCGTCGGCCAGGTTCTGGATGGCGTGCTGCGGTTCGTGCAGCTCGTGGAAATGCGTCTTCATCGCATTGTCCATCACCTCTTCCACCGCGTGGACCTCCAGTGTGCCGGAAGAGACGACGATCAGCGTCAGCGTGTCGGCGATCAGCGCGATCAGCGGCTCGTTCGTCAAGAGGCGGGGGAATTCCGCGAAGATCGGCGAATTGGCCGGGTCCTGCACGTGGCTTTCCAGCGCCACCGGGCCTTCGCTGCGCAGCAGCTTCATCAGCCGGGTGGTGAGGATGATCACGTCGATGTGATCCTGCTTGTTGTGCTTGGGCCCCTTCATCGCGCGGACGAAGCCGCCGCCCAGGGCCTTCAGCTCGTGCTTCGAGTTGCCGGTGATGATGGCGCCGACCGCGGCGCCGCCGATGATCAGCATCTCGTGCGGGATGGCGTGCATCACCGGACCGAGCGACCCGCCGGTAAGGGCGAAGCCGCCGAACACCATGACCAGCAGGATCACGATACCGACTATGACAAACATTGATTTGGCCCCTCGAAGTCTTGCTGGTGCGTCAGGAGATCAGGTTGAACAGGCTCAGGCTGGCCAGCTTGGTGAAGCTGCCCTGGCTGGCCTGCAGCACGGTTAGGGTCTGCTGGAGGTCGATGATCGTCGCTGCCAGATCGGTTCCCCCGATGGTCTGCTGCTCGTCGGCACGCAGTTCGGACAGGTTGGTGCGCCGCGTGGTGGTAAGATCGATCCAGGTCAGCCGCGAGCCCACCAGCGTCTGGCCGGTCGTGAGCTTTTCGAGGCCGGTGTCGAGCATCGCCATGCCGTCGCGCGCCGCCTGCTGCGGGTCGGCCACGCTGCCCTGCAGCGCCGCGGCCAGCGCCTTCACCTCTGCCAGCAGGTCGGTCGGCGTGCCGTTGAGGTCGAAGTTGAGGAATTCGGGGCCGGTGATGCCCCGGTTGATCGACTGCCCGTCGCCTAGCGGCAGGTCGCCGGCGCTGGGGGTGCCGACATAAGTGGCGTTCCCCGCGCCGTCGAGCGCGTAGGCATCGCCCGGGGCTTCGCCGCCGAACAGCGAATGGCCGTTGGAATCGCGCGAGTTGGCGAGTGCGACGAGATTGCCGTGGATCTGCTCGATCTCATAGCCGATGCCGGCGCGCTGGGCGGTGGTCAGCGTGCCGCTGGCGGCCTGAGTGGCCAGTTCCTTGGCCCGTCCGATATAGTCCGCGAACGTGGTCAGGGCGGAATCGGCCAGCGTCAGGTCGGCGTTGGCACGGTCGGAGTTGGCCTTGTCGATGTTCGACAGGCTGTCTGCCCGCGACAGCACGCGCAGCCGCGAGGCGGCCACCGGATCGTCGGACGAGCGCTGCAGCTTGTTGCCGCCGCTCATCTGCTGCTCCAGCGTCTCGGCGCGCTTCTGCAGCGTCGCCATGTCCGCTTTGGCGCGGTCGTAGAACGCGGCGGTGCTGGTGCTGATCGAAGTCATGCCCGGATTACCTTATCTGCAGGATCGAATCGAAGATCTCGTTCGCGACCTGCATGATGCGACCCGAGGCCTGGAAGGCCTGCTGGAAGCGCAAGAGGTTCGCGGCCTCGTTGTCGAGGCTGACTCCCGCCTGGGCGGAAAGCGTGATCTTGGCCGTGTTGGCGATGCTGTCGAGGGCGTCGCGGGTCACGGTGCGGCCCTGGACGGCGCTGGAGATTTCGAAGATCAGCGAATCGGCCTTGCCCGCCGGATCGGCCGTCGCCAGCGCGGCGCGCATCGCGCCGAGGTTGGTCTGGTCGCGGCTGTCGGCGGCGGCCCCGGCCGGGGCGGTGGCGATCATGCCGCCATCGTCGAAGGCCAGCGCGATATCGGCGGCGGTGGTGCCGCTGAACATGGCCTGGCCGGCGCTGCCGTCCAGCGCGACGCCGCCCGTCTGCGCGGCGTTGATCGCGCCGATCACGCTGTTGGCGACGGCGTCGAGCCCGTCCTGGACGTCCTTGAGCTTGGCCAGCGCCAGCGCCTTGCCGGCCAGCGAGCCGCCCTGCGGCGTCGCCGGGTTGCCGTCCAGGGTGAACGAGATCGTCCCGTCCGCCGCCGTGGTCATCGCGAAATTGCCCGCGGTGCCGCCGTTCACCAGCACCGGCCCGGACGCGCCGCCGATGCGGACGGCGACGGTATCGTCGGCCGCGAACGTGGTCGTGACGTCGACGTACCGGCTGAGCTGTTCGAGCAGGTGGTCGCGCTGGTCGAGCAGCATGGTCTGGTCGCTGCTGGCGTCGGCCGCGCGGGCCAGGCGCAGGTTCACCCGCGCCAGTTCGGTGGCGAGGAGGTCGATCTGGCCGACGCCGTCGGCGGCCTCGAAGCGCAGCCCCTCGCCGACCTGCTCGAGGCTGGAGGCGGCGATGTTCAGCGTGCGCGTCATCGTCCGCGCCAGCTCGACCACCGAGGCGCGCAGCGAGGCGTCGGTCGGGTCCGAGGCGAGCTGCTGCAGCGCGCCCTCGAAGCCGACGATGGCGTCGTAGACCCCCGACTGGTCGAGTGCGTCCTCGATGTTCTGCAGGCCCGAGACTTCGGCGTTCGCGCGCGCCGCGTCGGCGCCGGTGCGGCGCACTTCGGACTGGCGGAACATGTCGGCGTTGCGCACCACGCGGTCGAGGGTAACGCCGGACAGCGAGACGTCGCCGACGCGGCCGATGCCGCCCGACGCCGCCACTTCCCTGAGGAGCACGCTGCGGCGGATGTAACCGTCCGTTGACGCGTTCGTGATGTTCTGCGCGGTGACGTCGAGCGCCACGCGCGCGGCCACCGCGCCGCTCTTGCCGATCGAGAGAAGGTCAGATGCCATCGCCGGTCGCCTCCTGCTGGCCGGCCTCGGCCGCGACGAAGCGGGCCAGGTGGGCTTCGATCATCCGAGCCAGGCCGAACGCGCCGGTATCGGCGGCGATGTCGGCGAAACGCTCGTCCTGCATCTGGCGGAAGGTATCCATCCCCTGGCCGGAGAACAGCGGGTCGGCGAACGCGCTCTTGCGCGCCGAGGCGAGCATCTGGCGCAGGAAGATGGCCTCGAACTGCTTGGCCACGCCCGTGAGCTTCTCGCGGTCGCTGGCGCCCGCCGGCGCGGCGGGGGCGGTGGTCGAGGCCAGCAGCGGGGAGGCGACGGGCGCGGTCATATCACCACCATCTCCGCCTTGAGCGCGCCGGCCTGCCGCAGCGCCTCGAGGATCGAGACGAGGTCGGAGGCGCGCACGCCCAGCAGGTTCAGCGCGTCGACGATCCGGGCGAGCGAGGCGCCGGGCTTCAGCAGGGCGATGTGGCCGCCTTCCTCGCGGGCGTCGATGTTACTGTTCTGCTGCACCATCGTCTGGCCGCGGCTGAACGGTGCGGGCTGGCTGACGGTCGGGTCCTCGTCGATCCGCACGGTGAGCTTGCCCTGGCTGATCGCGGCGGGCGAGAGGCGCACGGCGCTGTTGATCACCACGGTGCCGGTGCGGCTGTTGACGATGACGCGGGCGGCGGCCTCGGCCGGCGTCACCTCGATCATCTCGATCGCGGCCATGACGCTGGCGCGCGTGTTGGTTTCCTGCGGCAGCCGGAGGGCGATGGTGACGCCGTCCTCGATCGTCGCGACGCCGGGCATGAAGCGGTTGATCGCGTCGCGCACGCGCGTTGCGGTCAGGAAATCGGCGTTGAACAGGTTGTAGCGGATGACGTCGGCGTTCTCGAAGCCGGTGGCGACCGCGCGCTCGACGCTGGCGCCGTCGGCGATGCGGCCGACGGTGGGGACGTTGACGGTAAGCTGCGAGCCGTCCCTGGCCGAGACGCCCAGGCCGCTGATCGCCAGGTTGCCCTGCGCCATCGCATAGATCTGCCCGTCCGCGCCGTAGAGCGGGGCCATGATCAACGCGCCGCCGCGCAGCGACTTGGCCTTGCCGATCGTCGAGACGGTGACGTCGATGCGCTGGCCCGGCTTGGCGAAGGCCGGCAGGTCGGCGGTGATCATCACCGCCGCGGCATTCTTGAGCCCGGGCGAGACGCCGGGCGGAAGCTGCAGCCCCATGCGGCCCGAGACGCCGCGCATCGCCTGCGTCAGGTATTCGAGGTTATCGTCGCCCGTGCCGGCGAGGCCGACGACGATGCCGTAGCCGGTGAGCTGGTTGGAGCGCACGCCCTGGTAGGCGCCCAGGTCGCGCACGCGCTCGGCGTGGGCGGGCGAGGCGAGGAAGGCCAGCGCGCAGAGCAGGCTGGTCGCCAGCTTTCCCGCTCCCTTGCGGGCGGAAACGGCGCGAACGATCGCTTTCAGGAGCGGGTGCATCATGAAACCTCAGAACGGACTGATCATGTTGAAGAACCGGCCGAGCCAACCCTGCCGGCTGGCGCGCTGCAGGGCGCCCTTGCCCGAATATTCGATGCGGGCGTCGGCGACGCGGCTCGACGGGATGGCGTTGTTCTGGTCGATGTCGGCCAGCCGCACGATGCCGGAAACCTGGATCCATTCGTCGCCCTGGCTCAGCAGCATGCGCTTCTCGCCGCGCACCAGCGCGGTGCCGTTCGCACGCACTTCGGCGATCGTGACCGACAGCGTGCCCGACAGGATGCTGGTCTGCGAGGCGTTGCCCGAGCCCTTGAACACGGAATCGCTGGACAGCTTGAGCGCGTCGGGGTTGACCGACAGCGGCCCGGCCTTGGGCGGGGTGAGCGAGAGGCCGCCGTTCTTCTGGCTCTGCGAGCCGACGGTCTTGGCGGCGGTGGTGTTCTCGACCAGCACGATCGTCAGCGCGTCGCCCACCGTGTGGGCGCGGGTGCCGCCGTGGAGCGGGGCATAGCCCGAGGCCACGTTGAAGATGCTGCCGTCCGCCACGCGCGGCGCGGCCGGGGGCAGCGGCAGCGTCGCCTCGAAGCCGGACCGCGGCTTCGGCTTGGCCAGCACGGGCGACGCCGCCAGCGCCGTCGCGGCGATGATCGAGGTCGCCAGCAGGGGCGCACGGCGCGGGCCGGGCTGGCAAGGCGGCGCCGGCTTGCGGCCGGGGCGGCGCCAGTCCGGGACGGAAAGGGGCCAGGCCGGGACGGAAAGAGGAAGAGGTGCGGGTCCGGTCATGGCGATCACAGCGTCTGGTTGGCGTTGCGGAGCATTTCGTCGACGGCCGAGATCATCTTCGAGTTGATCTCGAACGCGCGCTGGCATTCGATCATGTCGACCAGTTCCTCGACGATGTTGACGTTCGAGCCTTCGAGCATGCCCTGCTTGATGTGGCCGCGGCCGTTCTCGCCGGGGACGCCGATCTGCGCCGGCCCGCTCGCGGCCGTCTCCATCAGCAGGTTGTCGGCCGCGGCCTGCAGGCCGGCCGGATTGGCGAAGCTGGCGATGGTGATCTGGCCGAGCTGCTGCGGTTCGGACTGGCCGGCGACGATCGCCGAGACGGTGCCGTCCTCGGACACGGTGACGGAGCTTGCGCCTTCGGGAAGCTGGATCGCGGGCACCACCTGATAGCCCTGCGCGGTGACGAGCTGGCCGTCGGACGAGCGGCTGAAGTTGCCGGCGCGGGTATAGCCAAGCTGGCCGCCGGGAAGCTGGATCTGGAAATAGCCGTCGCCGTCGAGGGCGAGGTCGAGCGGGTTGTCGGTGGTCTGCAGCGCGCCGGCGGTATCGATCCGCGTGGTCGACTGAACGCTGACGCCGGTACCGAGGTTGAGGCCGGTGGCATAGGCGGTCTCGGTGGACGATTGCTGGCCGGCGACGCGCGCGTCCTGATAGGCCAGCGTTGCGAAATTGGCGCGGTCGCGCTTGAAGCCGGTGGTGCCGACGTTCGCCAGGTTGTTGGCGATGACGCGCATCCGCGTGTCCTGGGCGTCCAGGCCGGTGCGGGCGACGTGAAGGGCGGAAGTGGGCATGTTTCCTGGAACTCCGTCAGGCCGGGATGTCAGGCCGGGGTGATGCGCATGAGGCTGGCGCCGCCTTCGTCAAGCTCGCGGGCGGTGGCGATCAGCTTGGTGCGGATGTCGAAGCTGCGCTGCGCCTCGACCATGTCGACCAGCACTTCGGTGGGATTGACGTTCGACTGCTCGAGCGCGCCGACGACGATCTTGGCGCTCTCGTCCGCCGGCAGCACGCCGCCGTTCGGCACGCGGAAGATGCCGGTCAGGTCCTTGGCGATCTGCGAGCCGCGCCAGTTGGCCAGCTTGATCTGGCCGACCTGCGTCGGCGCCTCGGCGGCGTTCGCCGGATCGAGCACCATCACGCCGCCTTCAGGCGTGAGCGTGACGTTCGATCCGGGCGGCACGGTGATCGGCCCGTTCTCACCCAGCACGGGCAGGCCTTCGCCGTTCTGCAGCAGGCCGGTGGGGGATACCGAAAGGTCTCCGCGCCGCGTGTAGCCTTCGCCGCCGTCGGGCGTCTGCACGGCCAGCATGACGTCGCCGGTCATGGCGATGTCGAGCGCGCGGCCGGTCTGGATCATGGCGCCGGGCGTCATCTGCGCGCTGTGGACCTGCGCCTGGTTCATCGCGCGGACCTGAAGCTGCGGCCCCTTGAGCGTCATCGGGGTCGACTGCAGCGTCTCGGCCCGGAAGCCGATGGTCTGCGCGTTCGCCAGGTTGCTGGCGACGATGCGCTGCCGCGTCATCGCCGCCGTCATGCCCGAGGCAGCCGTGTAGATCAGCCGGTCCATCGTTCATCAGGACCTGAGGTTCAGCACCGTCTGCGAAATCTGGGTCGCGGTATCGATCCCCTTCGCATTCGCCTGGAAATAGCGCTGCATGGTGATCAGGCCGACCAGTTCCTCGGTGATATCGACGTTCGAGCGTTCGAGCGAGCCCGACAGCATGCCGCCCAGGCCGGTGTTGCCCGGCACGCCGTATTCCGCCGCGCCCGAAAGGCCGGTGACGGCCCAGTTCGACGAACCCATCTGCTTGAGGCCGTTGACCGCCGGGAACTGCGCCAGCGCGACCTTGCCCAGCGTCTCGTTGGTGCCGTCGGCGTAGGAGACCTTGACGGTGCCGTCGATCTCGACGGTGACGCCGGCGAAGTCGGCGGCGGGGCTGGCGCCCATTTGCGAAGGGGCGCCGCCGTTGTTGGCCGGCAACTGCAGGTCGACGGGAGAGCCCGTGGGCTTGCCGGTGGCGGGATCGGTGACGACGACGCCGGTGGCATCGGCGGCGAAGAACTGCACGCGGTTGTCGTTGGGATCGATGACGAAGCCCTGCTCATCCGCGGAGAAGGCGCCGCTCCGGGTATAGGTGAGCGAGCCGGTGACCGGGTTCTTGACGGTGAAGAAGCCGTCGCCGTTGACCGCCATGTCCAGCGCGCCGCCGGTCTGCTCGATCGGGCCCATGCCGAAGTTCTGCGAGATCGACTGCACGGTCGAACCGATGCCCATCATCATCTTGGGGTTGTTGCCGGCGACAATGTCGCTGAACAGCGTGCGGCTTTTCTTGAAGCCCAGCGTTTCGGCGTTGGCGATGTTGTTCGCGGTCACGTTGAGACCGGTCTGGGCATTCCTGAGCCCGCTGAGCGAAGTATAGAATGACACGGCTTTGTCCCCTTATTGGAGTCTGGCTTCGGGTTGGTGTGGGTGCTGCCGCGTCTCAGACGGCGGCCGGGCTCTGGCTTGCCGGAACGATCGCATCGAGCTTCGCGGCGATCGCCTTGAGCGTCGAATTCATCTCGGTGGAGTTCGACAGCGAGGTGAACTGGGCCATCTGGGCCAGCATCTCGCTGTTATCCATCGGATTGGTCGGGTCCTGCTGGGTGAGCTGGGCGGTCAGCAGCTTGAGGAAATCGGTCGCGTCCATCGCGCCCATGCCCTTGCCGACCTTGCCGGTATCGGCGGCCGTGGCCGTCGCGTTGACGCTGCTGTAAACGGAGGAAACGGTCATTTGAGCCTCATCGTATCGAGCATGAGCTGCTTGGCGGTGGAGAGCGCCTCGACCAGGTTCTGGTATTGGCGGGCGGAATCGAGCATCTCGACCATCTCGGAATTCTCATCGACCGGAGAGGTCCAGACGTCGCCGTTCTCGTCGGCGAGCGGATGATCGGGGTCGTGCTGGCGGACGGCGCGGGCGTTCTCGCGCAGCACCGACTGGACGTTGACCGTGGACAGGCCGGTCTGCCTGTCGAGCTGTTCGGCGAAGACGGCGCGGATCGGGCGGTAGGCGCCGTCCTCGCTGCCCGCGACCGAACCGGCGTTCGCCAGGTTCGACGACGCGGCGTTCATACGCACGAGCTGCGCGGACATGCCGCGCTGCGCCACGTCGAACAGGTTCATTGGCGCGCCCATCGTCAGTCTCCCTTCAGCGCGCGCGTGATCGTGTCGACGCGGCCGCGGATGAACGAGAGAGTGGCCGAGTAAGCGACGGCGTTTTCGGTGAAGGCGATCTGTTCGGTCGGCAGTTCGACGGTGTTGCCGTCGAGCGAGGGCATCACCGGCACGCGATAGAGCGTCGCGGCGGCGGTGGCCTTGCCGGTGTCCATACCGCCGACTTTCGCCTTCAGCGCGGCGGCGAAGTCGATGTCCCGGGCCTTGTAGCCGGGCGTCGCGGCGTTGGCGATGTTCGACGTGATAAGCCCCATGCGCTGAGAGCGAAGCTCCAGCGCCGCAGCATGTATTCCGAACAGGCCGTCACTCATGGGTCACGCTCCGTGTGCATAGCCCACGTGTTGCAGCAAACTCCGTGCCAAACGGCGAAATGGCGGATTTCCGCGAATTGTTAAGGACTATGCGGCAAAGCCTTGCCGGGTGCCGGCGGCAAGATTTTTCCGATTCGGCCTGAAATCTTGCCGCCATTGCCGTTCTAGGGCGGGAGCGAGGGGTGCATCGGGAATGAACTTGGCCAGCCTTTGGGACCCCGTTTCCGCCGCCATCGTGGTGGGCGGGACGCTGCTTGCGACGCTGCTGCGCTGCGGCCCGGCCGATTGCGGGCTGGCGCTCGGCGCGCTCGGCCGGCTGGGCGGCAAGCGTTTCGACGCCGACGAGGCCCGCGCCGAGCTGGCGGTCAAGGTCCAGGAAATCAAGCGCGACGGGCTGCTGCGCGTCCAGCCCCGCCAGTTCGGCGACCGCGAGTTCGACGAGGCGACCGACCGTCTCGTCGGCAGCCGCTC
>Ga0172382_10003916_pt1 | contig 23232 bp, 25 predicted proteins | sample Leawel138RmetaG_FD_122245 | JGI IMG/M metagenome (GOLD analysis project Ga0172382, IMG submission 122245) | Leachate microbial communities from a municipal landfill in Southern Ontario, Canada - Leachate well 138R metaG | ecosystem: Engineered > Solid waste > Landfill > Unclassified | place... | reverse complement strand
GGGGACGGCAGCCCTGGAATTATATATATTTGGCGTGGCCTACAAAAATTATTCGATATGATTACCGGTGCTCGATTATTTGGGCATATTTATGGGTAATAGTAAGGTGGTGTGGGGGGAGAGGCGTCGTGAGGCGTCTCCCTACCCCGATTAAATGTCATTATGAATAAATTGCCATCTGAAGAAGAAATGCAGTCTCTTATCGATAAAGAACTTGAGGGAATGGAACCAAGCCTCAGGGCATATGCAGTTTCTATATTAATTCCATTAAAGAAAAAGGTTCTTAAATGGGAGTATGGTAACGACGAAAAGTTTTCTGCGTGGGAATTCGCTGACTTTGGTGAGCGCAATGTCGGGGCTGCCTTCTGTATCGGTGGTCATGGCGCAGGCGGCTACCCTTGGGGTCTTATATTTACCAATGATGATTACTTTGGTATGGATGCTGGCTGGTACGGTAGTTTCAAGGCAATGTTAACTGATGGTTGGTATGAGTAAAACATTTAACAAGGCCAGCAAATCTGACCTCCGTAAGCTGTCTTCTTTTTTGCAAAAATACGCAAAAAAGCAGCCATCTTACTCCGGCGGTTTCTGGCGGCGTTAAACATCAAAATATAAAGAAGTGCTTATCTTAAAAAATGAAAAATATAAGAGCTAAATCTGTATGTGTATTTCGCTATCAAGGGAAGGTGCTGCTTGCAGAAAGCTTTGACCCTGCCAAGAACGAGAAATATCTATCTCCTGTCGGGGGCGGTATTGACTTTGGTGAAAAACCCGTAGACGCGGCTATCAGAGAAGTCAAAGAAGAACTAGGTGCAGAAGTGGATCAATTGAAATTGCTTGGTGTAGTTGAAAGCCTCTTCGTTTTTAATAGTCAAGAAGGTCATGAAATTGTTTTTATATACGAGGCTAAATTCAAAGACAGCTGCTTTTATCAAAGTCATGTATTGCCCGGCATTGAGAGTAATGGCCATACTTTTGAAGCACGCTGGTATGACTTAAGCAGCATAAAAACTAGCAAGATTCCGATTTATCCAAAAGGCATAATTGAAATTCTGTAATTGCCGCTTAACAATTGGTTCAAACCGTTCAGCATAAGTGATTGGATCGTCGCAAGTCCAAAGATCAGTTAGAACAAAGCATCGATACCTTATCCAGGCACGCGGATAAAATTACCGCTACCTAAAGACAGCAGCCTAGGGCAGATTTTTGCTCTTGCAAAACCTGCATTTCGACATCCTTGTGGATCATGGGGATAGGTAAACGGATAGGTAAGCATAAATTAAAGGCAATATCACTGATAACAAATCCCGCACAGGTAATGGTCATCCGGTATCCATCGCCATAAATAGTCGAGGCAGTGCGCTTTATTGTATGAGTGACGGCTATATAGTTTGGTGCATAATATTGAAAAGATCATGCGATATGGTGAGATAGCAAAGCACTGAAAGCGCTCGCAAATGATGATGGCGCATGATTTTTATGCAATTGCACTGTTATTGATTTATGATTAGTGAAATTCAATAAGGATAGGGTTTGTGGGTAAGCAGTTTTGCGGAAATGTTTTTCTACATCCTCGTTATAACTTAAGGAAAGTATGTACATTCCCGAATGCTTTGAAGTAACTGACAAAAATAAAATTTACGCATTCATTGAGTTAAATGCATTTGGTCAGCTCATCTCAAATTCAGATGGTCGGTTGTTTTCTACGCACATACCTTTTTTCCTATCCGAAGATAAAACCAGGTTACTTGGCCATTTAGCAAGGCAGAATCCGCAAGCTAAAGATATTGAAGGTCAAGAAATTTTGGTTACATTGCAAGGTGCGCATGATTATATATCACCATCTTGGTATGCTGGTTCAGGCGTACCAACTTGGAATTATCAAGCTGTTCATGTTTACGGTCAGTGCAAAGTCTTTAACGACCCTAATAAGCTTAAGCGGGTAGTTGATACACTCACAAAAAAATATGAATCAAATTTTCCCAGCCCATGGCAGCCAGATTATAATTCTTCTATGTTAGGGGCTATTATTGGCATTGAAATCAATATTAATGAAATTCAATGTAAATATAAACTTAGCCAAAATCGTTCAGAACAAGATCAAAAACAGGTAATTGATGAATTAAAGGTTAATGGTTCAAAACAATTAGCAGAAGCAATGCAGCGCAATAAGTTATAACAAGTAAAATCACTAGGAATTGTAAGTGCCGCCACATTTTTTGAAAAATTAAAAAATTTGCCAGCATTCACAGTCCGGTGTTCGAGCTGTTAGGTATTAATCGAACTTATCAAGGAGGAAAAAATGTCAGTAAAAAATGGTAGTTGTGGGTGTGGAAATTTAAAATACTCTGTTGAAGGTGAGCCAATAAATTCGCTGTTTTGTTATTGCAAAGAATGTCAGATTATTACTGGCTCGGACAAATGGTTTGGGGCATGGTTTCCAAAAGATAATTTTAAAGTTGTTAGTGGTAGTCCCGTTATCTTTACTCGTAAAGGGGATTCAGGAAAAGACATGAATTATCTATTCTGCGAAAAATGCGGGGTAACAATATGCGCAGAAGTTACAGTGGGTAATTTTTATTCAGTTGCCGTATCCACGTTTAATAATTCAAATGATTTTGTACCAGCTATGGCAATTTATACGGCTTCAGCACCAAATTGGGCGGTGTTTCCTGAAGGAGTGCCTAAGTTTGAAATTTTACCCCCAAACTTAGGTGCTTGAATTCCTAGCAAAACGCTACACAAAAAATCGCGCGGTTACATGGTCGTTAAAATTATATGAAATAAGAAGTACCCTAATGGATGCTCTGGCTATCTGATAAAGGCTTGGCGACTGTTAAAATCATTCTGGATGATTTATGCTGAAAAGCAATTTGGTTTGAATGATATTCGAATCATGGATGTTGATAAATTAATGGGCGTGGTAGTAATTATGTTAAATTTACGCAAAGTATACTGCGCCGACTTGACGGTAGGTATGCATGTTTCAGCTCTGGATAGGCCATGGCTAGAGTCGCCATTTCTAGTGCAGGGGTTTTATCTTGAAAATTTTGAAGATATTGAAGAGGTCAGTAAGTTTTGTGAGTATGTATATGTCGACGAAAAAATAGCTCGCGGGTCGGTGTTAAAGAAAACCCTTGCGGATTTACCTTTCGGTAAATCAGTGGCTGGTAAATTATTCCCCAATAAAAAAATAAAAATTTATACCGATTCTGTTACTTGGAAAGAAGAGTTTCCAAGTGCCAAGGAGGCAGTAGACACTCTTTCTGGTTGCTTGAAAGAATTAATGGCGCGCAATGAAAAAGGCGGTCCTCTGGAAATAGCCAAAATAAAAAAAGCTGTTGAGCCGATGATTGACTCGGTTACTCGCAACCCCGATGCTTGTATTTGGCTGGCACGGATGAAGCAAGAAGATAATTATATCTATGAACATTCCCTTGGCGCCTCTATCTGGGCAGTGGCACTGGGACGTCAGCTTGGTTTACCTAAGCAGGATTTACGCACCCTGGCTTTAGGCGGTTTATTGTTTGATGTGGGTAAACTAAAAATAGATACGGCGCTGATGAATGCTAATCGTCGTCTGACAGCAGAAGAATTTCAATATGTAAAAAGTCATGTGCAGCTCAGCGTGGATTCCTTAAAAGAAGGAGGGTTGATAAATCAGGATGTTATCGACATGGTGGCGCACCACCATGAGCGACACAATGGTGGCGGATACCCTCAAGGTTTGGCGGGTACCGAAATACCGGTATTTGCTAGAATTGCAGCTATTGTTGATTGTTATGACGCCATTACCAGTCATCGTATTTACGCTGCGGCTTTGCCTCCCTCGCTGGCGATTAAAAAACTTTATGAATGGAAAGATATTGATTTTCAAGCTGAGTTGATTGAGGAGTTTATCCAGGCTATCGGTATTTATCCTGCAGGAACGTTGGTTGAATTATCATCGGGTGAAATAGCAATTGTGGTTGCTGAGTACCGTACTCGTCGTTTGCGCCCACAGGTAATGATTATGTTGGATAAAAATAAACAACCTCTGGAGGATATTCGCTTTATTGATATGCTGGCGGTCCCGTTTACAGAGGATGGTCAGCCTTTAGATATTGTGAATAGTTTAGAGCCTGGCGCTTACGGCATAGATATGACCTCCATAGAATTATAGTGAGCATAGCTTGAACACTTTACCTGTTATTCAGCGGCAAGAATTTTTCAGTTCGTTCTCTCCATATTGCGAGCAGAGTATTGCCGCGAAAACAACGTTGGGTTTGTTACTTATTGATGTAGTGAATTTAGCGTATATCAATCATAGTTATAGCTATGCACATGGCGATGACGCCCTGGGGTTGTGCTTTACGCAGCTGCAGTCAATTAGTCGTTTACCCGATACGATTTTTCGAATTGGTGATCGTCAGTTTGTATTTATTCTACCGATGCTAAAAGCACCTGCTTTTGCTGCACTGGCTGTTAATAAAGTGGCGAAGTTATTAAAGGGTGAAACTACTATCAGGGGGGATAGTGTTGATATTGATGTTAAGATCGGTGTCGGGCTCAATAAGTCTGCACAGTTTGGTGCCGAAGATACGTTGCTGGTTGCTGAAAATTCCTTAAAAAAAACAAAAGCGAGTAAAGCGTTATTTACTATTCTCAGTACGGAAAAAGAAGAATACCAGCCGCAGGTTTTTGAGAAGATTTTTAATGAAAAATTAAAAGCTAATGATTTTGAGCTCTATTATCAGCCTAAAGTTGATATGCAAACAGGTGCGGTGAATAGGGCCGAGGCTTTGTTGCGTTGGCAAGTTCCAGGCGAGGGATTTGTCTCCCCTGAAATTGCCGTCGATATTGCAGAAAAAACAGGGCAAAGTTTTGCCTTGACTAAATGGGTTATTTACACCGCTGTGCGCCAACTTAAAGAGTGGGAAAAATGCGGTTTATGGTTGAATGTGGCGGTAAATATACCAGCAAATTTGATTCAAACACCTGAGTTATTTATTTTGGTGAAGGATGCGCTTGCTATATGGGGTGTTGAAAAGGATAAGCTGACATTGGAAATTACCGAGTCTGCCATTATCGATGATAAAGAAGCTGGTTTTGATAATTTGTCGAAGCTAAAAGAATTTGGCGTTAGCTTATCCATTGATGATTTTGGCACTGGTTATTCTTCATTGTCTTATTTTAAGCATATTCCTGCTAACGAATTAAAAATTGATAAAAGTTTTGTGGCTGGCCTGTTAGTGAATACTCAAGATCAGGAGATTGTGAAGATTATTATCGGAATTGCGCGGTTATTTGATTTAAAATTAGTGGCTGAAGGTATTGAAGATCAGGCGACGTATGACTTTTTACAGCGGTTGGGCGTTGATTATGGTCAAGGGTTTCACATGGCAAAGCCTATGCCTGTAAAGGAGTTTTATCAATTTATGCAAGCCAGGGTCATTGGAAAGCATGGAAATTAATAGCAATGGGATGGACGGAGGCTGTAAAAAAATAGCTATTATATGAGCTGGCTTATCTCTTATATGATTGCTTGTCCTTCAGTATCTTGTGTGAGATATTCAATACTTAAATAGTGGAAGTGGAGAAAAGATATGGAGAGCAGTGTAATTGTTATGGGTGGTGGATACGCAGTTGGTTGGGGTTCTTTGGCGCTAATTAACGCGGTATTGGCGCAAAGTAAAAATAGAAGTGGTCTGATTTGGTTTTTGATTTCTTTGGTTGTTGGCCCGTTGGCGACCTTGGCTTTGGCCTTCCTGGGAAAAGTAGCTGAATAAAATCAATCTCATGGGCATAGATTATAAAAATAGAAAATTTTATAGGCACAGGCACTCACTGTTAAAAATTCTTAATAGGCTAATAGCAGCCCTCTTGTACATATTAAGATGATTATTGGCCATGCTCGGTAGGGACTCAAAATAACTAAAATTCTGGTGTGCCTATTCTGGCCGCTTTTTCCTTTATTAATTTCTCGATATAAAAACGTCACCTTTTTGTCATCGACCCAGCATAGACTTCGAAGCAATTGTTTATCAATATTTTGCTAGAGGGGAAGTGGGATGAATATAGGGCGTTTATTGGGCGGTGGTTTTTTTGTTTTGTCATTGATGCTGGCAGGTTGTTCAGATGATGATGGTGATCGTGGTCCGAAGGGGGAGCCAGGAGAACCCGGAGAGGTGCCAGCTCAGCCACTTAGTGTCACTATTTTGCATGTCAATGATCATCACTCTCACCTGACGGAAGAGAGTTTTTCCTTTGATGTCGGCGGGTTAACCCTAGCGCAAAAAGCCAATGCCGAGGGTGATGATATTGCCGAGGTTGACTTGGCATACGGTGGTATTCCGCGCATGGTCGAGCTGTTTGAGCGACTTAGTCAGAATCGCGAAAACGTAATCAAGATACATGCAGGCGATGCGATTACCGGTACTCTATTCAATACCCTTTATAAGGGCACTGCCGATGCGCAAATGATGAACCTGGTCTGCTTTGATATATTTGAGCTGGGCAACCATGAGTTTGATATGGGGGATGCAGGTCTGGCTGCCTTTCTTGACGAGCTGGATGATGGTGTTTGCAATACGGCAGTTCTGGGAGCTAATGTGGTGCCTGGTCCTGATTCACCGCTGCTGGATCGCGAGTATATTCGGCCCTATGTTATCAAGTATCTGAGTGGTCAAAAAATCGGTATTGTCGGCATTGATATTCAGCAAAAAACGCAGGTTTCGTCACGCCCGGATCCTGGCACTATTTTGTTGGATGAAGTGGACACTGCGCAGCAGTATATCGATGAGCTGCAAGCACAGGGTATTAATAAGATTATTGTTGTTACACACCAAGGCTATGACAATGATATGGCTATGGCGGCGCAGCTTACAGGTGTCGACGCGATTGTCGGTGGTGACTCGCATACGTTACTGGGTGGCCAGGGCCTTATAGATCTGGGCTTTTCGCCGGAAGGTGACTACCCAACGGTTGTACAGAATGCCGATGGCAACGATGTCTGTATTGTGCAGGCTTGGGAGTATTCACATGTGGTCGGCGAACTTACTATCGACTTTGATGAAAACGGCGTAGTGACTGCCTGTGGTGGCATACCGCATATTCCGGCGGGCACCAGTTTTACCTATGAGTATGATCCAGACACAAGTGTAGACGGTGATGAAGAGGTACGTACACTGTCGGTGAACGATAGCGACGGTTTTCAGATTGGGCAGGCACTGGCGAAATTTGATGAAGTGGTGCTAGTGAACGAAGACGATTTTGCCAAGGTTATTTTAGCCGGTTTTGAAGCACAGGTAGATGTGTTGACGCAGGTGGTGATAGGCAGCGTCAGCGAAGATCTTTGTCTGGCACGCTTTCCTGGTGACACTCGCGGTCAGCCTTTGTGCGCTCCTGCCGATACCTACGAAAACGGTTCCGATATTTCTAATATTGTTGCCAAGGCATTTATGCAGGTTACACCAACCGCTGATTTCGGTTTTCAGAATGGCGGTGGTGTTCGCATCAATATCCCTTCCGGTGCCATTACCATTGCCGACGTTTACACCTTGCTGCCGTTTTCGAACACCATGGTGGTAGTAACACTGACCGGGCAGGAAGTTGTGACTTCGCTGGAAGAGGGGCTGGAAAATGCACTGGATAATGGCGGCTCAACAGGGGCATACCCCTATGCCTCCGGCCTACGTTATGCCATTGATACATCCATGCCTGCGGGTAGCCGTGTCAGCAATGTGGAGGTTAACCCCCGCTTGTCTGGCGGCTGGACACCGATTGATCTGACGGCAAACTATGCGGTAGTCACTAATGATTTTCTCGCAGCCAGTGGCGGCGACGGTTATGCCACGATCAAGGTTGCGTTTGACGAGGGACGTGTGGTCGATACGCAGACAGAATACGCACAAGGTTTTGTCGATTATGTTAACGATGTTACGGGTAATGGGTTGACGCTGCAAAAGCTGAATGTCGAGGAATACAGCACGCAGAACTATACCGATATCGACGGCTGTAATCACGGCACGGATGCCGCTTGCGGATTACCATTAAGCAACTGATTATAGATAAAGTCCTCGCCCTTACCGGCGGGGATTTTTTATATTTATGTAGTAAAAGAAAAGAAAGTTATTGCCTGCAAAAAGGCAGCTCTCGACTGCGGTCGGCTGGGTTACTTATGTCTAAACGAATGCCCCTATACCCTCGGTGCATTATGATCTAAGCCATTTTTAAAGTGATAAAAATAGTCACATATACGTCACTAAGTGGTCATATATTTTTTATACACTCATCTTAAATAACTTACCAGGAGCACCATAATGGCATTAGGATTTTGGCAGATTGCAGTTATCGTTGTGTTATTTTTACTGCTATTCGGGCGCGGAAAAATACCTCAGTTGATGAGCGATGTGGCGCAGGGCATTAAGGGATTTCGACAAGGTATGCGTGATGAAATGCCCAGTTCAGAAGACGATAACTCGGTTAAACCTAAGGGCCCGGTGGCAGGCGATTCATCGGTGTTACACAGCGAACACAATAAATAATTAGTTTTGTTACTGGGGGCGGCAACCTTATGTTCGATTTGGGCTGGATGGAAATTGGATTTATTGTTGTTTTGGCTTTAATTGTCGTTGGGCCAAAAGACCTGCCAAAATTGATTCGTAGTATAAGCTCGGCGATGACAAAAGCACGTAAATTTTATCGTGATGGTGTGACGTCTATGCATAAGCTGGAGCAGGAAATTGATATTGCATCGGGTAAATATGATAGCGATGGTGAGCCTAATATCTATGAGCTATTACCTGATCATATTAAAAAATCGATGATATCTGTCGAGCCCAGCCGAGATAAAGCCAGTAATGAAGCAGCACAAAAAGCGTATGAAGACGCTGTGGCTGAATTAAAAGAAAAAATGGAACCTGCGCAACGCTCCTCGGAAGATGATAGTAAAGCATCTAGTGTAGTTTAGTCATTGCACGCTGTTATGGGTTACCTTTTAAGGAATTATTATGTTTGCTGATCAAGCGTCGGACCAAACAATCGATTTGTCCAGAGCTCCATTACTTACCCATTTGTTAGAATTACGACGTAGGCTGCTTTATTGTTTGGGCTTGTTTGCTCTTATCTTTGTGGTTTGTTATTTCTTGTCTGATTCAATTTATGCGTTTCTATTGCAGCCTCTTAAAGAGGTTTTTGATGGTGATGAAAATCGGCATATGATTTATACCGGTTTGCACGAGGCTTTTCTTACTTATCTTAAATTATCTTTTTTCTCTGCTTTGTTTTTTTCTTTACCGGTAATTCTTATCCAGATTTTTAAATTTATTGCTCCGGGGCTTTATCAGAATGAATCAAGGTCAATCCGAGTGTTGTTTTCTCTTACTCCTGTTTTGTTTGTAGCTGGTTCGGCTTTGGCATTTTATGTGGTGTTTCCTTTAGCTTGGCGGTTTTTTTTGGGTTTCGAAAGTACATCGTTTGAAACAGGCATAGCCATACAGTTAGAAGCGAGAGTAACGGAATATCTTGATTTGGTTATCCGTTTAATATTGGCATTTGGACTCAGTTTTGAGCTGCCGGTAGTACTGTTTTTGTTGGCAAAAATTGGCGTGGTATCAGCGGCAGGGTTGGCTGCTAACAGGCGCTATGCGATTGTCATTGCTTATGCGGTGGCGGCAATATTAACTCCCCCGGATTTTATTTCACAGATGGCGTTGGGTACGCCTATTTTGTTGCTGTATGAAATTTCTATTATTGTTATTCGGTTAAGTGAAAAGTCCTCCGGTTTTTTAAATCCTGATAAGGGTTTGGCTTGCAAGTATAAAGTAAAGTAATTATTTGGCTTTTTAAAAATTGTTTAACAATTTTTAACTATTAAGTTCACATTTGACCTGCATGATTATCTTGTCTGACCAGGCATGAGCAAATTATTAAGCGACTACAGTTGAATACAGTTAAGTGTTGAACACAGTTAAATAAAGCCAAATACAGGAGAAGGGATATGAATAGTGTATTAAAAAGTTTGTTAGAAGATGACGAGGGTTCGGTTACAGCCGTTGCACAAGGCACGTCATTCAATCGACGTGAAGTTATGAAGGGTGGTGCGGCAGGTGCAGCGACTCTTTCGTTAACAGCGCTGGCAGGCAGAGCTGTGGCAAGCTATAGCGACGACTATGGCCCGATTGCTCCCGTTGCCGATCAAACGACAGGATTGTCGTTGATTTCATTGCCGGAAGGTTTTGAATATTTTACTTATGGCTGGACTGGTCAACCTATGCTGGATGGAAATTTGACACCAAAAGATCATGATGGCATGGGCGTTGTTGCGGCTAAAGGTAACCAGATTGTATTGGTCAGAAATCATGAGTTGAGTGCAACCGAGGGCGTTAAAGCTCCAGCGGTTGCGGATTATCATTCAGCCTGTAATGGCGGCACAACCAATGTTTTGTTTGATGCGATCAAAGGTAAGTTTCTTGGTTCTTGGTCGAGCTTGAGTGGCACTATTAAAAATTGCTCGGGTGGTATTACTCCTTGGGGATCGTGGATTTCTTGTGAGGAAACTACTGAAACACGTGACGGTGTACCCCATGGCTGGTGTTTTGATGTGCCTGGTTTTGGTGTGGCTACAGGTCAGCCTTTAAAAGACATGGGCCGCTTTTCGCACGAAGCTGTTGCAGTTGATCCGGTAACCAGCTTTATTTACGAAACTGAAGATGCAACACCTTCAGCATTTTATCAATTTAGACCCAATCAGCACTTCAACCCGGCTTCCGGCGGTAAGCTTTACGCTTTAAAGGTTGTTGGTGAAGATAGTTTTAACTTTAGCGGCGGTGCAACGGGCTATGTTAGTTACGCCAATGGCACTACTTGGGATGTCGAGTGGGTTGAAGTAACTGACGCGCACGGCTTGGATGGGCGTCCTTACAATTCTGCGCCTGGCAGAGCGTCCTTTGCACGCGGCGAGGGTTGCTTCTACGACAGCGGAAAAGTGTATTTCACATCGACCAGTGGCGGTGGTGCTAGAAGAGGTCAGGTGTTTTCTTATGATACCCGTCGTGAGCAATTAACCATGATTTTCGAATCTCGTGGTACTGGTTTGGGTAGTAATGACTTAGACAGCCCTGACAATATTGCTGTATCACCCCGTGGTGGTATTTTGTTGATGGAAGACGGTGGTTCGCCTAACTATCTTCGTGGCCTTACGCCTGAAGGTGGTACCTTTGTTTTCGCCGAAAACATCGTCACTTTGTCTGCTGATGATATTAGCCAAGCCGATGCTGCGTTGAGTGCCAGTGGTAATGTGATGTCATCAATAAATCCGGGTAATTATCGCGGCGAGTGGGCTGGTGGTTGTTTTCATAATGAGTGGTTGTTTGTGAATATTCAGAGTCCAGGTATTACTTTTGCGATTAAAGGTCCATGGAATAAGGGTTCACTTTAATACGGTTATAGGATGTTAGCTGCACAGGGATGTGCCCCCCGATTTTGTTGTTTAAGCGCTATGTCCATAGCGAGAAATTTTCTTTTATTGCAATGATTAAATTGATGTGTCGATACCATCGGAGGAGAAAAAAATGCGTAGATCAATTATTTTTGGTGGTCTTGTTTATAGCTTAATGGCAGCCATGTCGGTAAATGCAACACCAGTATCTTATGGTGACCTGACGGGTGGTGGTGCTTTTTCTGGCACGACATCGAGCAACAGTGCATGGGCACAAGAAAATCCAGCTAGTGGTGATGAGATAAATTTCTGGACGTTTTCTGCAAACGTCGGTGATACGATTTCTATCGTCGTCAATAGCCTGCCAAATCTTGATGGTTTTTATGATTTGAATGCTGCATTTAGCCTCTATAGTGGTGTGGTTGATAGTTCCACATTTTATTTGAGTAACTTCAGTAATACTTCCAGCTTTGCTACTGCTGATTTTATTACTGGAACGCCAGTATGGGGTACGGCTGGTAATAATGCTTCATTGACCGATATTGTATTGGCTAAGGCGGGTACATATACTCTTGCTATTGGCGGTGAAAATGGCTTTAGCTTTGATGATGACTATGATTATGAACTTAACTTTTCTCAGGTAGCCGTGCCAGCCCCAGCCAGTTTGGGTTTGCTGGTCGCAGGTTTGGCAGGTATAGGGCTGCGCCGCCGCCAGAACAAATCTTAATGATGACCTTGTAAAGTCTGTTATAGATTGGCAGGCTTTACAGTTTTCTGTTTTCTGTTTTCTGTTTTCTGTTTTCTGTTTTCTGTTTTCTGTTTTCTGTTTTCTGTTAACGATAAGTTTTCAGTAAGGTCCAAGCCTTAGCCTCCAGATCGGCGCAGCCATTGAGCAAAGCGGCTAGCTCTTCGCCATTCATCTCCTTTCGACCCTTGCACATTTTGCTACTGATCAGGGCAAACCGGCGCCATTCGTCACCGGCGGTGGCCATCATTTCTGCGGCTTCGGCGAGCAGCTCATTGTTGAGTGCCTGGCTGGTTTCTTTGAGAAACGAGGCGTAGATAAACCGAAAGCCGGCGCCGCCGGTGCCGATCTCTTCTTGCATACGGACGATATGGCCCAAATAGCGGGGCAGGTATTGTTCGCGTTGTTTATTGTCTTTGCTCAGTTTGATAATGCATTTGCCCATGTGCCTGATGCCTCGCAGGCCGATAACCGGCAAGGGGGCTCCGGTCATGATGCGGTGGTTAGCTTTGATTGCTTTAACTGAGGCGCTGGCTAAATCAAAACTTTGCGGCAGCTGGGTGGGGTAATACATCATACCTTTTGCCGCGAGTGCGCCTTTGGCGAAGCGGGCTTTTTTGAGGGCGGCGGCGTCGCAGCGCACCACTTGTTCAAATACGGGATCGCTGATTAGGTAGTCGTCACCGTCGCGGCCGTAGACGATTAAGTTGTGGGCGTTAAAGTGAAAACGCATGGAGTCGGGAAAATAGGGTAACCAGAATACGGAGGTTTGTAGGCCAACTATTTTGCCTTGATCCAGCTGTCGGTCGAGTTCGTCCATGCCTTGCTCGGGCTTGCGAAAGGTTTGGTAGTTCATCTTTAAACCCAATCGCTTTTGTACGCCTTTGATAATACTGCGCGGCGGCATGCGGTAGGCGATAAGTGGCATGCCGGATAATTTAACCAGTGGAATATAGGCAAAGGCCAGAGCGCCGGCTAAGCCAAAAGCCATAGGCTCAGACAGTTTGAGGCCGTTGTGGCTGAGCATGCTGGCGGTAACACCACTTTCACAGTGAGCGGATTGTTGGTGCTTGAACATGGATGGGGGAAACCTTGTATTGATGGCGGGCTGGCTTATGTGGCTGAGATAAATGTCTGAATTATAGCTCTGCTGTGTGCAATGGTTGGGTGGGCAGTTGTTGCAACGTATGCATCTCTAGCCCTAATGCTTCGCTATAACGCGCGAGTAGTTTATCGCTGAGCTTGGCATATACTGGTGGTTTAAAGTGCCGACGAATACGCCATTGAAATAAACCGGTGGTTTGCGCAAGCAGTGCTACATCCATCCGGCGGTAATACATAAAATATTCCAATGCAGATGTTTCGCCATGGCTGGCTCGCTGCCAAGCGTCATTGCATTGTTGGTCTATGAGCTTTAGTTCAGCTTGGGTTGCTTCTGCCTCTACGATCCACCCCGCAGATTTCACCCCGGTAAAATTGCCTTGCTCATCGCTGGCATAAATTAATTTGTGAGCGCCGCCGTAGGTGCTGTTTTCGCTATCTTGTGGAACCTCAGTTATTTTCATCGCGACTCACTATCTACACTAAACGACGGTTAAATGAAGGAACGAGGTGGAGAAGCGCCCGCTTTCGGGGATGTAGCACAATAATTTTTGCCCGCTTTTTAACTGGCCGGATTGGAATAGCTCTTCGAGCATAATGTAAATAGACGCGGCACCGGTATTACCCTTGGTGGGCAGGTTGGTAAACCAGCGTTGCATTGGTATTTCAAAATTGGCTGCTTGCAAACCGGCAAAAACCTTATCGCGGAAAAAGGTCGAAGAATAGTGGGGGATAAACCAGTCGATCTCATCGGCATTCAGCGCGTATTTTTGCTGTAATTCGATCAATGGTTTTTCGACGGTGTAGTGGATGATATTGTCGTTGAGTAATTTAACATCCTGTTTAACGGCCATCACCGAGTTTTCGGCACAGTGCTGTTGGCTAAAGTTTTGCCAGCCAGTGAGGGTGTCGTTGGTGTTTTTTACCGCGCCAGCATACATGCAAGGGGCCATCTCGCCAGCGTAGGAGATAATATCTAGCCAATCGATACGCAGAGACAATCCAGTAGTCGCCGGTTTGTTTTGCAGCAGCATGGCACCCGCGCCATCGGATAGCATCCAGCGCAGAAAGTCTTTTTCGAAGGCCAGTTCGGGCTGTTTTTCCAGATTGTCGACGTTGATATCGATCTCTTGGCTGAAATTATCGGCTTTCATGCTCGCTGAGGATAAATCCGAGCCGGTGGCAATCGCATTTTGATGCAGGCCAGAGAGCACGCCCATATAGGCGTATTTCAACGCGGCAATACCGCTGACGCAAATACCTGCGGTGGCTACAGCTTCGCAGTGATGCAGGCCGAGTTGACCTTGCACCATCACTGCGTGGTTGGGCATTATCTGGTCGGGGATGGAGGTGCCGCAGCTCAGGCAGTCAATCTCGCTCAGTGATAGCTGGCGGCCATCAAGGCGACGAATCGCCTCTGCGGTTATCTCGGCATTATTGTAGTTGGGAAGCAGCGTTTCGGGGTCGATAGCATAGTGGCGACTGGTAATACCGTTGGAGCGCAATACCATCCGGCGGGCTCGAGAGGGCCGATTGCCCACTTGGCCGAGGATGTGTTCCATTTGCTCATTCCCTACCGGAGGGTTGGGTAAAAAAGCGGCGATATCGGTGATATAAACGGCGTTATCACTCATTATTGAGGTCCATATTCATCGACTCACCCGACGGTGCGGAAAAATAGCGCCGCTGTGCGGCAATACGTTTTTGCATAAGTGGTGCCAGCAGCCTTTTGATGACGGCGGTGATGGGGACCACGGTGAGTATTAGGGTAATAAGAAAAATCACGTAGGCGACCAGAACGATGCGGCGTAGCAACGTGCCTGGTTTGCCCAGCGCTCGTAGCAGGCCACCCCAAATGCGGAAGCTGCGTAGTGCGATTGTTTCTGAGGCAATCAGGCGTTCATTAATGCTAACGCTACCCAGGTTTTGCAGCATGGGGCTGTTGTCTTCGGTGGCTCTATTGGGTAATTGTTGCGCGATAGCTTGGCCAAAGCGGGCGGCCTTGCTGATGTCTTCGGCACTGATACCTGCGGCGGGGATCAAGCCATTCAGGAATGGTCCTTTTTTACCGGTTAGTACCCATAGTGGCGTAGAGACAAAAGTTGCTGCACTGTGGGCGGGGTCGGTGAGGGCTACATTATCAATGAGTCTTGCCCCCAGTCGCGTCAGGTGCTGCTTTACTTTTTCCTGTGCCATCAGCCACATATTACGGCAGGCGATAACAGTGGTAACCGCTGTACCGCGCAACAGTTGTTCGGCGGCGGGAGATTGCAAAAAAGCCGTCATCGGCTGCGCGGGCGATAAAAACCATACTTGGTAGGCAAGGATTACCAAATCAAAGGGCTGGTCAGTTTGACAGGATAGAGGTTCAATCGGCCGAGGATCGTCATAGACGGTCTCTGGAAACAGATCAAAAAAAGATAAAAATGGCCAGGGGAAGGGGTAAGCCTGAGTTGGTTTTAAGCACTCAAACACCAGTTCGATATCGTCTACCGGCCGCATAGGTTCGGCTATAGAGCGCACGACATCGGTTAGCTGCCCCGACTGGGAGTAATAAATAATGAGTACCCGTTTTTTCACCGGCTGCTTGGCCCTTCTGAAATTTCAATATAGCAGGCTATTATGACATAGGGTTCGTGCTAAACTCTAGGGGATGAAGTTTAAGGTGGCCCTCGGCCATCAGCGTATCAGTATGAGTCAGCCAGCATTTAAACCGAAGTCCGCCGTTTTTGATACCATCGTGGCTAATGGTAAACACTTGGTCGGGCAGTAGGGGGCGCAAAAATTTCAGCTTTTTGATGCCGCAGATGCGTTGTTCAGGGAACTCAGCGGCCAGCTGTTTAAAAACACTATTGAGTATCACCACTCCCGGTACAATTGGTTGGCCGGGGAAGTGCCCAGGTAAGGAAGGGTGTTTGCTGTTAACGCAGTGCTTTATGGGTAGTTCGGTTGCAATCATGACAAGGTATCGGTGTTGAGAGTAGTGCTTATTATAGATCGCGAAGAGTTGAGGTTTCCATTACAATCCTCGGCTTTCTTTTGTTAGGGGTGGAACCACGTTGCAGGTTGACCAGATAGTTATTGGTACACAGGAGCTTAGTGCTTTATTGCCGCATAGCGGCTCGATGTGCTTGTTGGATAGCATCCATTCTTGGGATGATAAACTGATAAGTTGTTGGGCTACGTCGCATCGTAGCGTTGATAACCCGCTGCGCGAGGATAATCAGCTGCCAGTTCATGCCGGTATCGAGTATGCGGCTCAGGCAATGGCGGCACATGGCGCACTCTGTGACAGTAAAAAAAACAATCAGGGTCGTATCACTGAAGAGCCTAAGCTGGGATATTTGGTGGTGCTGACCGGGGTTGAGTGGTTCTGTTCGCGGCTAGATGATTTATTGGGTGAGCTATTGGTAAAAGCTGAGCGTTTGATGGTGGTAGATGGCGGCTTTAGCTATCAATTTAATGTCTATCATCAAGATCAGTTATTACTACAGGGGCGAGCAGTGGTGGCGCTTCAGAATGAGTAGTTGCCGGTTTACACTGGGTTGATTTGTGTAAAGTGATACTCTAGCATTCCCTTGGTTAAAGGCCTTACAAACTCAGTTGATAAAGTTTTATGCGAGCACTTCCTTTTAATCTTTTGCGTTGGTCTGCGTGGGCTCCGGGTTTAAATACCGTCGAAGCTTGGCAGGGTTGGGCTGAGGGGCGTGATGATATAGCGGGTGACGATAGTCTGCCGGAGCTAAAATTCATTGCACCGATGCTGCGCCGCCGCTTTAGTCGGCTCAGTCGAATGGCGCTACAAGTTAGCTATGATTGCCTGCAAGAGCGCAATGATGTGCGCACCATTTTTTGTTCCCGCCACGGTGAGATCCACCGCACTAAGGCGTTGTTAGATGATTTAGTGAAACAAGAACCTATTTCGCCTATGGGCTTTAGCCTGTCGGTGCATAACACCGCCTCGGGGCTTTACTCTATCGCTAGTAATAATCACGCGCCCTCCAGCGCAATAGCGGCGGGGCTGGATACTCTGGAAATGGCCATGGTTGATGCGCTGGGCCACCTACAGCGGCAACCCGATAAGCCAGTGCTGGTGGTGTTGGCTGATGAGCCGTTGCCAGGGTTTTATCAGCCCTATGATAGCGAAGCAGCTCAGCCCTATGCCTTGGGATTACTGTTAGGTGCTGCAGATACAGATATAGAGGGTTTTGATACGATTGAGCGTTTGTCTTTGGCGGCGCAACCGTTTAATGGGCTACAACCAACTGCAGCCCTGCCTCATGGCCTGCAGTTTTTGCACTTCCTGTTAAACCAGCATGCCATTAGCCAGACTATGGGTGAGCGCCTGCAGTGGACTTGGCAGCGCTAAGATGGCCGAATTAGAGTCGACAAAAATCAACTATTACTGGCGTATCTTTGGTACTGGTTTTAGTTTTGTGTTTTTTGGCCTCGGAGGGGTGTTTCTGGCGCTTACCCTATTGCCGGCAGTGCGGCTCTGGCCGGGTACGACCTACCAGCGCAATCGCCGGGCGCGCAAAGTCGTCCATAACACCTTTCGCTACTTCATCTGGCAGATGGGCTTTCTTGGCGTGAATACCATGAATATAGAGGGGCGTCAGCAGTTGCGAGAGACTAAAGGTCAGTTAGTGATTGCCAATCATCCCTCGCTTATTGATGTAGTTATCCTGATCGCCTGTATTCCTAATTGCTGCTGTATTGTTAAGCAAGCGCTATGGCAGAATCCCTTTATTAGTGGTGTGGTGCGCTGGACTGGTTACATCAGTAATTCAGACCCGGTCAGCCTGATTGCTGAGTGCCGTAAGGTCCTGGACGAAGGCTGCTCAATTATTGTTTTTCCTGAGGGGACTCGTACTAGCGACGCGTCGGCGCTGAAATTTCAACGCGGTGCTGCTAATATAGCGGTGCGTTGCAAGGCAGATATCTTACCCGTTATTATTCGCCCGGATTTACCCACTTTAAGAAAGGGTGAACCCTGGTATAGCATTCCTTCACGTTGTCCGGTGTTTAGTGTTAAAACCCTGCCGCCAATTGAGGCATCCAGTGTTGTCGGTGAGCAGGCGGAGTTATCGCTGGCGACGCGGCAGTTGAATCGTTATTTGCAAAATTACTATCAAGGCTTAATGTGTTATGCATGAATTAGAATTAGAATTAAAAGAGTTAATTATCCGCTGTCTGGATCTCGAAGACATTAGCCCAGATGATATTGATAGTGAGGCACCGCTTTTTGTTGATGGTCTGGGGCTGGATTCTATTGATGCACTTGAGTTAGGCCTGCATATCAAAAAACACTATAAAATTGAGTTGGATGCTAACTCCGAAGATACCAAACAGCATTTTGCGTCTGTTATGGCATTGAAAGCATTTATTCAAGCTAACGCTAACTGATCGGGCTTTAAGACAATGGATAAAGATTTAATATTTAGCCGTGTAAGTGAAATTCTGCAGGAAACTTTCGAGATTGATGCAGCAGATATTACGTTGGAGGCTAATCTTTACGAAGAGCTGGATCTGGATAGTATTGATGCGATTGATCTAGTAGTAAAAATCCAGGATATTACTGGGAGAAAAGTGAAGCCAGAGGATTTCAAAGCGGCGCGTACAATTGGCGATGTAGTCGATATTATATTTGCAACAACCCTCTGAGGATTCAGTGTGCGAGGCTCTTTAACTGGCTTGTTGATGGCCTTGCTAGTACTTGCCTATCCGATAGCAGTATATTTTGGTTTACAGTATTTGCAGCCTAGGTTTATTGGCTTAGTACTATTGCTATTGTTGGGATCGCGATTATTTTTAATGCGCCAGCAACTACAGCATAATATTAAGCCTTTGCTACCCGCTTTATTGGTGGCTGCTTTGGCTGCCTTGGGCGCAGCAGTGCTCAATAGTCAGTCTCTATTGCTCTTCACTCCTTTTTTTATTAGTGCGGCGAGCCTGGTTTTATTTGCCAGTAGCTTGTGGCGTCCGCCGTCGATGATAGAACGCATAGCGCGAATTCAAGAGCCCGATCTGGATGAGCGAGGCGTGGTGTATACGCGCAAGGTGACTATAGTCTGGTGCGTTTTTTTCGTGATAAATGGCAGTCTGGCGCTGTACACCGCGCTCTACTGCAGTGTGGCAATCTGGACTATCTATAATGGGTTGTTGGCCTATGTGTTAATGGGCTTATTGTTTGCGGTGGAGTACCTGGTGCGCCTGCAAGTAAGAAAAAGACAGACAGGGAAAGGAAATATACCGCAGTGATACATTTATCGCAGCTTATGACCGCCAGGCGTGATCCGCAATTGATTGTGGCTCGGGAGGCTGACCAGCAATGGCGTTGGGCAGATTTTTATGCCGATGTTGTAGTGTTGGCGGCGGTGTTACAGCAGCATACTGAGGCCCGCTGGTTGCTCTATGAAGAGCACGGCTATTATTTTTCTGTTGGGTTAATGGCCTTGTTGCACAGTGATAAAACGGTGCTATTACCCCCCAATGTCCAGCCGGGCACATTGCAGGATCTATCCGCGTTATGTGATGCCGGGTTGGGCTGCGATGCTGTTTCGGGGCAGGATGGGCTGCTAGCATTGAACATCCGCAAGGTGCTGGCCAGCAAGGCATGTAACCATGCCGGGCCGTTATCGGCACAAAACGCTCCTGTCGTTGCTTTGACGGCCTTGTCATCCGAGCATTGTTTTATTGAAATGGCCACATCGGGTAGCACTGGTGATTCGCAAGTTATCCGTAAACCCTTAAGCTGTTTTGAGCAGGAGCTAGCCTGCCAGTATCAATTATGGTCTGAGCAAATACGAGCTAGTGAGGTATTGTCTACGGTCAGTCATCAGCACACCTACGGTTTGCTGTTCAAAATTATGTTACCACTGTGTAGTGGTGTGGCCTTTCGGGCCAATAGTTACCAATATCCAGAGCCCTTATTCGCCACTATTGAGCGTTCCTGTCCACGTGCTGTTTTGATTTCTAGTCCTGCGCATTTGTCACGATTGCCAGAAGCTTGTCCGTCTGTTGCTTTGGCTGAGCGCTTGACCATTATTTTTTCCTCCGGTGGCCCACTGGCTTTAACGGCAGCTATCGATGTTAAGCGTCAGCTGGGTCTGGCGGCAGTGGAAATTTTTGGTAGTACTGAAACTGGGGGGGTGGCCTGGCGATCGCAGCTAGGCGACCTGCCACCAGGGCAGCAGCAGCCCTGGCAGCCTTTGGCTGGGCTTGAGCTGCGCGCAGCTGAAGGGACAAGGTTGCTGGAAGTAAAATCGCCCTATTGCATGGAGCGTGATTGGTATGCGATGTCTGATGTCATTGAGCTGCTGGGAAACGGTCAATTTTTATTACAGGGGCGTGCCGATCGCATTGTTAAAATAGAAGAGAAGCGTTTGTCGCTGAATGCAATGGAGGCTCGTTTACAGTCTACGCCTTGGGTGGAAGTGGTTAAATTATTACTTTTACCTGGACGGCGCAATCAGCTTGCAGCGGTTGTAGTATTAAGCGCTGAGGGTAAACAACTATTGGCTGAGCAGGGCAAGCGAGTTGTTAACGAGACGCTAAAGCAATCATTATTAGCTTATTTTGAGCGAGTGGTATTGCCGCGTAAATGGCGTTATCTCGAGCAGCTGCCGTTCAATAGTCAGGGGAAGTTACCATTGTCTGACTTGGCGGCCTTATTTGATAGTGATAATTTTTTAGAGAACGCCGAGCAGGCATTAAGCAGCACAATGGAATTAAGTATTTTATTAAAGCAACAAGACCGGCTTGAGTTGTCGGTAGCATTAGGCAAAGACGATAACGGTGGTGGCATATTTGCTGGCCATTTCCCCGGCTTTCCTATTGTCCCTGGAGTGATTCAAGTGGATTGGGCAATGACTCATCAGTGTTGGTATCCGCTGGAGAGTTTTTATCGTTTAGATAAACTAAAGTTTAAACAGGTCATTTTGCCGGGTGACAAATTGAAACTGGTGTTAGAGCATGTCAGCGATGGCAAGGTTGATTTTAGTTATCACCGTGGTGCTGATTTGCTTTCCAGTGGCTGCTTGGTATTCAGGGTCTAATGATGAGCTTCAAACCCTGTTTACTTATTCCTGTTTATAACCATGGGCCGCTGTTAGCGGAGACTATTACTCACTTAAAAACCTTCGACCTGCACTGCCTGCTCGTCGATGACGGCAGTGATGAAACCACGGCTGCCATGTTGCGAGAGATTGCCGCTGCAGAGTCTTGGGTGACGCTGCTGATCCAGCGGCCTAACCAAGGCAAAGGGGTTGCTGTGTTAGCCGGTATTGCTGAAGCGCAGCGGCTTGGCTTTACTCATGCTTTGCAGGTGGATGCTGATGGTCAGCACGCAGTGGACGATATTCCGGCGATGTTAGCCATGGCAGCGGCAGAGCCTGAAGCATTAATCAGTGGTGCGCCAGTTTATGATGCCAGCGTGCCGCGTTCACGACTTTATGGCCGTTATATCACTCATTTTTGGGTGTGGATAGAGACATTATCCTTTTCTATCGTGGATTCTATGTGCGGCTTTAGAGTCTATCCGGTAGCAGCGACTCACGCGCTGGCTTGTAGTCACCCCGTTGCTCGCCGCATGGATTTTGATACGGATGTAATGGTGCGTTTATATTGGCGTGGTGTCGCGGTTCGTTTTCTGCCAACACAAGTACGTTACCCCGATAACGGTATTTCGCACTTTGCTTTATGGCAAGATAACTTACGTATCAGTCGTATGCACACGAAGTTGGTTTTCGGGATGTTACGGCGACTACCGCAACTATTAAAACGCAAGTGGCTGGAGCGTAAGGAGCGCAGTAATAAAACACAAACCAATGAGCAAGAGATAAACCATTGGTCTCAGGCTACAGAACGTGGTGCTTATTTGGGTATGTGGTTTAGTGTCAGTTGTTACCGTATATTTGGTCGCAAAGCGTTAAATTTATTGCTGTACCCTATCATCGCTTATTTTTTTCTGACTAATAAAATGGCTCGGCGTGCCTCGCAGGAATTTTTGCAGCGAGTGTATGACTATCAACAGTTGCCCGCGTTAGATAAAAACGAACGCTCAAATCAAGGTGGTGATCAGCCCCAACTTCCCCCCTATTTTTCGCATCGGCCTGACTGGCGTGATAGTTATAACCATTTAATGAATTTTGGCCGCGCCATTGTTGATCGCCTGGGTTCGTGGGCGGGAGAGATTAGTCGTGACGATGTCGTGTTTCATGGTAGAGAGCGTATAGCTTCGGCGCATGAGCAGGGGCAGGGTGGGGTGATATTGGCATCTCATTTAGGTAATGCAGAAATGTGTCGTGCCTTGGCCGATGGCGTAAGAGGAATAAAAGTAAACTTGCTCACGTTTAGCGATAACGCCGGACAAATTGGTAAGTTAATGAAAAAAATTAATCCGCTTATTGATATGGAGCTAATTCAGGTAACAAATGTTGGTGCCGATACAGCTTTTTTACTGGCCGATAAAATAAGCAAGGGTGAATATGTGGTTATAACCGCTGATCGTACCTCACCAACTGCACCGCAAAAAGCGGTTAGCGCCACTTTTTTAGGTGACGATACCACCAACTTTCCGCAAGGAGCATTCATTCTGGCGGGTCTGTTAGAGTGTCCCGTGTATTTAATGTTTTGTTTAACCCAGCATAATCGCCATCATATCTATATAGAGTTTTTTGCTGAAGTTATGGCAATGCCCCGGCGACAACGGCTTGAAAAAGTTCAGTACTATGCGCAGCAATACGCACAGCGATTACAGCACTACACATTAATGGCCCCGTTACAGTGGTTTAATTTTTATGATTTTTGGGAGCCGTCGGCAGATCATTCTCGGCATTAATATGAGGTCTAGATAGACCGGCCAGCGAAACGAAAAAACAGTATAACCATACAATTAATCTGAGGTTGGTAATCAAGCAATAAGGTTAATGAATATAGTTTAGGGAAAAATATGAGTAATAAAGAT
>Ga0172382_10003913_pt1 | contig 23263 bp, 16 predicted proteins | sample Leawel138RmetaG_FD_122245 | JGI IMG/M metagenome (GOLD analysis project Ga0172382, IMG submission 122245) | Leachate microbial communities from a municipal landfill in Southern Ontario, Canada - Leachate well 138R metaG | ecosystem: Engineered > Solid waste > Landfill > Unclassified | place... | reverse complement strand
TAGAGGTGAGTGGATCTGTCAATGCGTGAATATGTCTAATAAGTACGAGTTAGTCAAGTATACTTGTACATACTTGAACGATAGAGCTAGACAGATTAGTAATACGAGTAGTATATTCAGGAGGGTACTTCAAATGCTTGCTCACGGTATCTACAAGGTTATTCATGACATGGATGAAGAAGTACTAGACGTGATGAATAGGAAAGACGAGTACACAGATAGAGCAGTAGATATTCGTACTATAATCAATGAGATGCTCGAGTTATTGCCTGATAGTTACTATGACATGGTGATTGAGAAAGTATTAGAGGGTAATGAAATCGGACAGGGTGATTATAAAGCTTATATTGCTAGTCATGATGAGATAATTGATATAGCATGCAATACGGTCCGAACATATCTAGTCAATTAGAAGTGAAGTGGTTAATAGATGAATACTTACAGATATATGAGGAATACCTCATATGTCTATTACACAAGATAGTTACTTATAGTACTCTCAATAGATTATATCGATACCATAAATAACTAACTAACAATTACACCATGGATTCAAGCCAATCATTCCCTATCAATCGTGGTTTCATTCAGAAGATGGGTCTATTCCGACTATTCGGTACATACGAAGATACTCTCTTATGGCTACTATATGTAGACGAGTTGATATACCATGACGGACTATCACTTAAACAAGTTAGAGTCATGTCACAATACCAGAAGCATAAGGATGAGATCAAGAAGATTAAGAAGGAAGTGCTCTCATTCAACCCACAGACTATGACTGACGTGTGCAGATTACTAGAGGAGATGTTCGATATACACCTAGTAATATACCAAGGTGATTATACTACTAGTAAGAAGCATGGTATATGTAGAATACCGGGTGCACTATGTCCTGTATACTCCAGCTCTAAGATCAACTATAGTCATGAAGTGATTATCTATAAGCTGTACAAGCGCGAACGTATATTACCTAATAAGTCAGGTGAAGATGATGAGTACATGTACACATACGCGACTAAACCACTCAATATACCTATAATAGCTGTCACTAGCGTAGAAGAGTACAATAAGACTAATCCAGAAGGATGGTCTCATGTAATCGATCACAAACTAGAGGAGGAGGAGGAGGAGAGGAATGTAGTAACGAATGATGATAGTGTCGATGAACATCGTCAAGAACTCATTATGGTAGGTAGTAAATGAGTACATACATACATACATACATAATACCAGATACACATGGTATTATGTTAACTATATAAATAACTAACTAACTAACTAACTAACTAACTAACTAACTAACTATGAGCTACTACATAGACGATGAAAGCATGGAGAATCCGCTGTTCTATATACCTACGTACAAGTATTCAGATCTTATTAGCTTAGATGTACACAACACGTATCTATTCGATACTGTATTCAGGAGTAATGGGTGTATACACGGGAATCTACGTATTCCTAGTAAGTATAGACTCATACTATTAGTATATGCCGGACAACTCATCAACATGTACAGTCTAAGCCATGATAAGGTGAATGATGTGATCAATAACCCTGACAATCAGCTGATACTATATGATGATCTCATAGCACCACTACTAGACGATTGGCACTTCGATGCATGTGAAGATCCAGAGATTGACGCAAGAACACTAGTATTCAAGCACTTAGAGATGTACTTCAAAGTCAATATAGTAGTGTACAGTAATCTCACTAATATAGATACACTCACTGTAGACTATGAGACTAGTAATAAGATATACGATAGTACTGTATACTTATACTGTAGGATACGATCTAATACCCGTAGGTGGAATAAACGAAGTGGTTCTATTGAGTACGAACCGTACTATAAGTTAATACATGACCTGGACTCATTCAAGTACTACGCTTGTCTATCTACGGTAGTACCAGTACACATACAGGAAGAGATTGATATGGAGCTGGAGCGTAATAAGACATTTGACATAGACAGTGTAGAGTGTGATGAATTCGGTGAGTTCGAGTTCATAGTACAGGAGTAATACTAACAACTATAGCAACAACATAATACCCGCGCACAGGATATTATGTTATAAGAATAAATAACTAAATCATAATAGAGTAAAGCAACACATACTATATCATAACAGTCTAAAGTGCGAGAATGAACAACATCAATATACGACCTTTGGAACCTAATATAATTTCTAGGAGGTCCAGTTATACGAGTGGATCAAGAAGGCCAGTACTCAATCGTAGAGGTATACAGAATAGATCAGCTGAATGGATAGCAAGTAGACCATGGGTGAAGAGTATAATAGGAGACAGCGCCTATAATAAGGCACTACAGTCCTACAAGGAGTCAGTACTCGATGATATCAATGCATTGAGTATAGAACAAGGTATCAGTACACGTAATAAGCGTACATTCTTCACTCAAGTAGGTGGGCCTGATGCATGGAGTGAATGGCAGAAGTATAGGAATAGGAGGAGTGCCAGGAATAGAACTGAGAGAGCACGAGAGAATAGACCAGAGCGTCTACTGAGACATCTACCACAGGACTATAGTACTAATCCATCAGATGACTATGTACTCACATTCGATAGCGATAGAAGGAGATTCGGTGGAATCGGTAGATTAATGTATGACCGATTCAATGTCATACGCAAGGAACAGAACGTACGTGACATGTTGAATCGAGTGGTGGAGATTAGAGGCGTCGGAACTGACGGCAATCTGACTAATACTACCATTGAAGATCTAGAGTCTATCAATACTGAACTATTCATAGATCCTAATACAGGTAGATCAGTGTATGATCACTACATACCATACTTATACCCAAGGGATATTCCCAATACACTCATTGACAAACTAGTCGATAAGGTCAGGGAAGTACGTAAGGGTGTTAAGCAGGAGGTAGTGCGTAAGGAAGGTGAGAGTGAAGCGAGATTCAATAGACGTAAGATCAATGCTGATAAGAAGTGGAAGGCTACAAGAGGTAGAGCTGTATTCTGGGTGAATGTAGACTATAGTATGTGTGTATCACGTAAGAATGGTGAATTCGTAGAGATAGATGCACATCATGTCAATCCTGGTACTAGCAATAACAATATCAGTATACCACCTAAGGTAGTAATAGGACCACATAGTAACGTACGAATGGAGATAGTCAAACACCTCAATTCACACTCTATCTATATTAAGAATCTAGTCGCTGAGACTATAGACTACTATAAGGGAGATAGTGATGATAGTGATGATACATTCAGATTCTTCGCAGGTGTCAATGCAGTAGACTTCTACGCAGTACATACTGATAGGAAGGCGAGTACAACAGCTAGGTCCTACTTCAAAATAGATAGTAAGTTAACCTGTACTAGCGCATGTATCAATCCTAAGAATGAAGAGGATGACTACTGTGTACTATGGTGCCTATACATCAATAAGCTGATCAGTGAGAGTAAGACAGAGGATGAGAGACTGTTCCATAGGAAGAACGCATATAGATATCCAGTACCGAATACTGGTGGAACTAGTAAGAGAGGTCGACCACGTAAGGAGGGTACAATCGACTATAACAAGGGCATTAACCACATAGAACGTATGAATACTTGCGTGAAGGAGATAGATGACGAATGCGTGAATAGAGGACTAGAACCAATCAACTACTCAATGGAGATCACTAGTGATCAGATGATGGTGATTGAGGACTACTTCAATGTATATGTAGCCACAATCATCTGTGACTATAGCTATTCAGACAATGACTGCACAACCAAGAAGAGAAGTGGATTCGCTGCTAAGTACTTCGGTAGATACGAGAGATATATACGCGAGTATTCACGATTATGTGATGAAGGACTAGATACTAATGAAGTAGTTATTGAAGAGAGACCAGTATCATTCATCTGGTTAGTACGTGAGAATGAGTGGTTAGACAACACTGAACCAGGTAAGTCTCACGCTGTATACATCAGAGATATAGGTAGATTCGTTGGTACATATGAAGGTGATAACGCAACAATCTGTCACAAGTGTATGACTATTGTCAAGAGTAGGAAGGATACTGTACTACAAGGAACAACTACAAGGAGAGTAACACTAACATGTTATGAAGTACTAGATAAGCACTTAGAAGTATGCGATGGTACACTCGTTACACCATTCAAGACACAGACAGTATACAGGAAAGTATCTAATGGAGAATCTAGTAGTATAGATGTAGGACATAACAAGTTCTTCACTAACTATAAGTACATGCAACTACATCCAGCAGTCGTATACTATGATATGGAGACTAGAACTGAACCCGTACCTGCAGTCGTAGACAAGGATGGTAATGTAGTAGAGTCTAAGATAAGCATCGATAGTGAGCATAAGGTGTATCAGATAGCTAGTGCAGTATCATGTGTACCTGATCAGAGTGTACTAACTGAGGATGATTATGACTATGCCTACTATGGAGAAGATAGCAATACAACCAGTAGTAATACATTCAGTATGAAGGTTAGAATAGAACGCGAGAATCTAGACGGATCATTGACTGTTCGCGGACCAGAACTACCAATCATACGTGCAGCTACAAGTAGAGATGAGAAGCGACTCATCAATGAGTTCATACTCTATCTGATTAAGGCTAGAACTGTCTTGATTCATAAGCTCAATAGATATCCATCACCTCCATTACTATCTAGTGAAGAACTACAGAGATTCAATCAGACTCAACGATGTGAGTACTGTCTAGTAGAACTAGAGACATACGATTCAATCAAGAGTGAGAAGAAGCGACTAGAGTCAATAGAGAAACAGATATCTAAGACTAAGAACAAGACTACACTCAAGCAACTAAGTAAGAATAAGGCTAATACTGCTGATTCACTCAAGGATAAGGAAGCACGACTCAAGGTCAAGGATCACTGTCATATAACTGGTAAGTTCAGGAAGGTAGCGTGTAAGTCATGTAACAATAAGCTCAAGTGGAATAAGAGTATCATCTGCTTCGCTCATAACGCTAAGGGATTCGATGGTATTAAGATCATGAATCTATTCGATCCAGACTATCTCCTAGATCTACCGGGTGCAGTAAATGCTATATTAGACGGATACTATATCAAGAAGACACTACGTAATCTCAATAAGAAGAGTGCTAAGAAGCGACTAGGTGATGAACTATATAATCTACTACCAGAGAGTATGAGATGGGCATGTGAACTGTCTGATGAAGATGAGGAGGATGCAGATAGACTATATAATGAGAGATACGGTACTGTAAGTGAAGAGAGTGATAGTATGGAAGATGATGATCTATATGACGACTACCTGTATGAGGAAGATGAAGATGATGTAACAGCAGGCTGTACTACTGACAATGACGATACGCTATTCTGTAGACGGTGGAGACAAGCACTTAAGGACAGATCATTACCAGAACAGATACTCCGATTCCTATGCTATGAGTCTGTAATCAAGAATAAGATGAGCGGTATACATGAGTGTGCATCTAAGTGGAAGACTGTTACTCTAATGCAAGGTATAGAGTTCCACGATACAGCACTATGTATGTCACCCGGTACTACACTAGCATCATTCGTACGTAGTTACACTAGTAGTATAGGTAAGGATCCTGAATCGCATAAGGAAGCATTCAGTCTAGTATATGAGTACATCAAGCAGTTATATCCAGATGTATCGGAAGATAGTATCAGAGAAGACTACTGTACAGGTAAGGGTCTGATTCCGTACAAGTATATGAACAGTTATGAGCGACTATTCACACGATTAGAGGATGCACCTGTAGAAGACTATCCAATAGACGAGGATATATACAAGAAGTATAGAGCAATACATGACATGGATACTAGTATGTTACTAACTAAGAAGGATCAGATGAAGAAGGCTATAGAGATGAATAGAACATTAGGATGTGCAACAGTACTAGAAGCCTCAGAGGCATACTGTGTATCAGATGTATTACTACTAATGCATGCCTTCGACTTCTACCGTACTAATCTATTCGAGTATGTAGGTATGGATATAGCGCACTTCGTAGGACTACCATCATTCGCTGAGAATCTGTACAAGTTAATGGACCAGAGAGAATACGGAAGTAACTACTATCACGACTGGATATCACGAATCAAGGAACTCAATGAGATGATCAAGGAGAATGGTATAGATGACGCGTTCGACTATAAGGTAGACATATACGAGAATCACGGTGCATTAGTATCATGTCATAATGATAAGACAAGGAATATCTTCCGTAAGGCAGTAGCAGGTGGTCTATCAATGGTATTAAGACGTATGGGTCATAATCTCAATGAACTAGACATGGCATCACTATATCCATCTGCTATGACATATGATACGCCTGTATCCATTAAGAGAGATAGTCAATATCCAGACGGTCTCAGATCATGTACTGTAGATGAAGCGTATAGAATGATATTAGAGGATAAGCACATGTCACGATACTTCTTCTGTGTAGACATATCAATACCACTCACTGTAGATGAATCACTAGAGAATGTACCTGAAGATCTAAGACATCACTTCAATAGACTGAAGTCTACAGTCAATAGTAAGTTCAATGGTAATCTACATGACTATCTACAGCACTATCCAATACTAATGAGTAAGGTCGTCATAGACTATGACATGCTGTCACCATACAATAGAGAAGGACTCAGTATATGCAGAGAGAAGTACAATAAGATGGCTAGTGAGAGGTTCATTGGTCACATGTGTCCAGTAGAACAACAACTAGGATATCAATCACTAGTACGATCACAGATACTACATGGTGCACGTATAGACAAGGTACACTACTACATTGAGATGAATACTAAGAGATACTTCAAGGACTTCGTAGATACTATCTATGATAAGCGTAGAATATACAAGATAGAGGGTAATGCCATGATGGAGAAGACAATGAAGAACATCCTTAATGCGGCATACGGTAAGACTATACAGAATCCACTGAACTATACAGATACTAAGCTAGTCAATGACTATGATAAATTCGTTAACATGGTGAGTGACGATAGATTCATTACTGCAAGTACTATAAGTTGCAATCTAGCTATGGTACAGATGAAGTATAAGGAAGTGAAGTGTAATGATACACCACATGTAGGTGCAGCCATACTGAATATAGCCAAGAGTATGATGATAGACATGATCTATGACATGAGAGACGAGATGCCTGAGATGAAACTATACTATACAGATACAGACTCTATCTATACCAATATACCAGACAACTTCCTTGATGTCATGATCAAGAGTAATAAGGCAGAGAAGTGTCTAGATATAGTATCGTTCGGTGTAGAGAATGGTGCAGTTACTAGAGACAATGAAGAGAATATCATAGACTTCAATCCTAATAAGTTCGCCTATATACAGGACAAGTCACTGCTTACACTAGACATGTTACGTAATACAGACGGACAACTACGTAGATTCAAGATGGAGAAAGACGGTGGACATCTAATAACTGAAGCAGTATTCCTTAAGTCTAAGTCTGGTGCACACATCAAAGTGAATACTAAGGGTGAGAAGACGACTGTACTGAAGTCTAAGGGTGTGACACTCACTAGAAAGTCTGATGCAGTACTGATAGACAGTGATACAGGTGAAGTATCTGAACCATCATTCGAACCGTTCAAGAAGTGCATTACAGAGGGTAAGTCCTATGAAGCTAGACATACAGCTATACGTAGTAAGAATAGTAAGATATACAACATGACTATCAGGAAGAAAGCACTCAATAGAGTAGACACTAAGAGTTACATTGAGGATAACGGTGTAGATCTCAAGTTCTATGGCTACAATCAGTCATATGGATATGATATACTTACACCTAAGCTGAAACACTATGAGTTAGAGTAGACACTACTAATATATGTACATATTACGGGCAATTGTAATATGTGATTATATACTAAATAGAATGGCACATGTATACGATAGATATGATACTACACCCAAGCGTTCATACCGTGGGACATATCATCGGATAGATATACCTACTAGGTATGCAATATGGCAATTATTAAGAGGTGAATAGAGACACATACATACTTATAATATGTACATACATTAAATGTGTGACTGTAATACATGTCCAAGCTGTAAATCACGTCTATATTCAACAACATGTAGATGTATTGCTGGTGGTAATGAAATGATATGTCCTAGAGATCTACTCATGTACTCATATGAACAAGCTAATCTAATGCACTACTTCGAGAAGAAGAAGTACTATCATAATGGTACATCAGTCAATATCGAAGACTCACAACTAAATAGTGTATGTAATGCTATTGGATGGGAATTAATCGATAGATATATACATATGATCATCAACGCATACAAACTACTTAAGGATGGTACTCTAATTCGTAAGGAGTATAACTGTGCTATCAACCTATTAATCTTCAAGATGTACACTGAGATGAACAAGTAAGTACATACTACTCGATATCGAGTATTATGTAATGAATGTAAATACAGCATGAATCTAGACCAGATAACAGACTCCTGTATACGTAACATCAATACAGGTATACAGAACGTATGTATCAGAGGACCTAAGTCTAAGAAGATAATCACTCAGGCATTAGACCTTGATACTACATATGACTTCTCAACAGATGAATCACTATGGAATGTAGACGCGATACAGGATCCTAATGATAGACTGCATTATACACTTGACTTCATGTTACCTACCATCAAGATCAGACCTGCTACATACGAAGTAGTAGATCAACCAGGTGATGTAGGTGTAGAACTAACTAAGGTACAAGACATCAATGAATGGGATGTACACTTCAAGCTATACGTCAATGATCAGGGTACAGATGTATACATTAAGTCGGTACAGTACTACTCATCATATGAAGTAGTTGGATACGATGATGAACCAACGACATCACTCACTGAGATACTCAAACCATCACCTTATGATAAGCCTGAGATATACAATCAAGTGATAGATGTATACGATAACAAGACTGATCCTAACAATATACTACAGGCCAATACACTAACTGATGATATAGACACATACTGGACTACATCAGGTAATGAACACCATCAGATCTATCTATTCCACTTCACTCTACCCAGTACATTCAGTCCAGACTTCGTAGTACGTACTAAGGATACTACTACTGATGAGAATGAAGTAGACTTCGCTATAGAACAAGATACTAGTGACGCGGAACTGTTCCATGTAGATATCACTGTGCCAGCACCAAACATCACTAGGAATAACGAACCTACATTCACTACAGATGATACACAGTGGACTGTAGATCTTACTAAGACAACTGGCAAATATGAGTGGGATCTATCTGCTATACTACCTAAGACTACACTAGAGATAGGTAGTATCGCTACAGGTGAACCAGATGTAGAACTAGTCGATACACCCACAGGATCTACCAGATACATCATGAATATAACACTACCAGAACCAGTAGAGTCACAGTTCGATATCAGACAGGTTACCACTACTAGTATTGCAGATGAATGGGGTGCTACCATTGAAGAGGATGAAGAGACATCAGGACTATGGAATATAGATCTAATACTACCACAACCAGATATATCTGTAGGTACAGTCACATCAGTACCATATGGATCAACAGCAGGTGTAGTACTAACACCACATCCAACAGATACATCATGGACAGCTGACTTCACACTGATTACAGGACCAACAGGACCACAAGGACCACAAGGTAATGCAGGACCTCAAGGATCGGAAGGTGGACCCACTGGACCGACTGGACCACAGGGACCTCAAGGACCATCAGACGGACCACAAGGACCACAAGGAGTACAAGGTCCACAGGGACCACCAGGAGAAGGAATACAGGGACCACCAGGTGAGACTATTATACAAGTCACATATGTCAATGCATGTAAGGAAGTGAGTGTCGAGAACTGTAATGAAGAGAAGCAGTCCAATCCATCTACAAGTATTAGTCCAGGAGGTGGAGGTGGAAGTACCATTACTAGTCCAGGAGGTGGTGGTGGAAGTACAGTTATAACTAGTCCACCACTTGGTCCATTAGTATCACCACCAATAGTTCCACCATCTGCACCAGGAGTAGTACCACCACCTTCATCAACTGATCCTATATTCGATCCACTTAATCCACCAGTTCCACCAATATCAAGTCCAATCACTAGTGCACCAAATCCACAACAACCACCAACAGATGTACGCGATCCATCATACGACTATCCAACTATTAGACTATATCCAGATAAGATAGCTGATCCAGATAATATGGTAGTGATTGCACCAGATGGTAGTAGTAATCTGCACATAATAGACCAGGACAGTCAGTACACTAGGGATCTAGTAGTTGGTAATATAGTCACTGATAGAATCAACTCAATACCTCAAGGACACTATCTAATAGGTAACTATGCATACACTGAAGATACTAGTGGTAGTAAGGACGGAGAGTCACTCATACTGAAGCACATACCATCCATTGGATATGTAGTAGATAGTACTGCTATTGTTGGCACGACTGGACCTACAGGATATACTGGAGCGACTGGACCACAGGGAGATATAGGAAGTCAAGGTAGTCAAGGTAGTCAAGGTAGTCAAGGATATCAAGGTCCACAAGGTGCACAGGGACCACAAGGCAGTCAAGGAGTAATAGGTAGTCAAGGAGATACTGGACCAACTGGAACAACAGGACCAACTGGAACAACTGGAACAACTGGACCAACAGGTTATACAGGTGCTATGGGAGATACAGGCGATACTGGGCCAACAGGTTATACGGGTGCAATGGGAGATACAGGTGATACTGGACCAATTGGTCCGACAGGATATACAGGATACACAGGTGATACTGGACCTACAGGACCTGGACTAGACTATATTACAGATGGGTTCGAATCAGGTACTAATACAGCATACATTACACCAGATACAAGTTCAACAATAGGTATAATACCAAAGTCGACTGGATCAATAGTAGGTAGTAACCCAGATCAGTCTAGGGGTCAACGGTCTATTGATCTACAACTAAATAATTCTAGTCCAACTTATTATCTAGCAGTAGGTACTCAATGTACTATAGTAGGCGGTAGGAACAATAGAGTAGAGGGATTGAACAATAGTATATTAGGTGGTTATCAGAATAGGATAGCGGCAACACCCACTGATGGCAGTCCTACTGACTATACGTATAATGCTATAATAGGTGGTGATAGAAACGCTATATGGGGTGAACAGAGTGTTATAATAGGAGGTAGTCAACATGTTATAGGCGAACAATCTGATGGTGAGAGAGCTGTTGCATGTACTATATTAGGTGGTGTACAGAACAGTGTACGTGGTCATCGTAATAGTATAATCGGAAGTGATAACTCTAATATAATTCTAGTATCAGGGATGGACCCCGTGGTAATTAACAACAGTCTAATACTAGGTGGATCTAGGAACACATTAGTGGGTACGTGTAGTGCAATAATAGGCGGTCGATTCAATGTACTAGGTAACGACAGTGATCTCGGGTTAACAGGCATTGACTCAGTTATATGTGGTGGATATCAAGGATATATGCCTTCAGGTACTCAAGCATGTATACTAGGAGGTAATCGACTAATAGCCAATATAGATCGTATGGTGACTACAGGACAGTATAATCAGGATATTAATTACGATAGACCCGATGTAACATTAGATGGTGAAGGTGGTGTTCTCAAACAACTGAAGGATGGTACTAGTTCGACTATAGAATGGCAGACATTCAATCCAGACTTCGAAGATCGAACTGCATTCAGTATAGGTAATGGTTCAGGACCAAGTAATAGGAGGGATATATTCTTAGTTAATAGGAAGGGTGTCACATGGACGAGGTGTAGATACGCATGTTCATTCGGTTCAGACTATGCAGAGACATTCAGAGTATCACCCTCTAGTCCTATACCTAAAGCAGGTGACCTAATCTGTACAGATGATGCTGGTGATGCTAGACTATACGATCCACTTACATGTACTGAAGATGATATCACTGGTATAGTCACAACAACTCCAACTATAGTAGGTGAAGGTAAGTCACTACTGACACACAAGAGAGATCCAGATACGCTTGAACTGATCTATGATGAAGACGGTCAACCCATTACTATAGGACATGAACCGTTAGATGATAACACTATCACTGTAGGACTAGTCGGTAGAATACTACTTAGAGAGAAGTGGTTGAAGTATATACCAAAGAGATGGAGAGTATATAAGAATGCACTAGAGAGTAAGATGTATGATGGATTCGTCTACGTATTAGTACGTTAATCACATATGAATATACATATTAGTCATAGGCGATTAATATGTAACATAGTCAAAGACATGGACTTAGACTACTTACAACCACTAGAGGTTCCGCTATACGATGAATCAATTGAAGAACACCTTGATACTCTAATGGCTTATACAGATGATGATCTACTAGACATAATAGATGAGACTGTAAGAACAGAAGAGGAAGAACTAGCTAGTCTATCTGAGGATCTACTAATGGTACTAATCAAGAGACAGTTCGAGAAGGAATACGACTCATTCATGGAGATGATGTACACATTCAAGGATATGGTCATGGATAGACTCAGACCTAAACTGATAGTAGTATATAAGTGGACTATGGGTCAGTTAGTTAAGTACGGACAGGTGTTCAGTAGACCAAGGAATAAGGGTGGTGAGTTGCCATCACATCTCAAAGGTAGAACAATTACTAATCCACTTATAGTTCGTGAGGATATGCGTAAGAAGATCAAGGTGAGTAGTAGTCTACAGGTACTGAACACAGTATATGATGTAATGAATGAGTATAATCTATTGGATAGTGAATATAGTCGTACTAGGAAGTCCAAGGAGACTGAGTCACGTAGACGTATTGAAGCTGTACATACAGTAGAGACTCTAGTATGGCAACAGATAGATCAAGAGTGTCTATATATCGCATATGAACACAATAGAATAGCTGAATGGAGAGTAGCTAGAGAGAAGATACTAGGAGAGAAGATTGATAGTCTAACATCAATAGACAATAGAATAGAGAGATGGAGTGGTGAAATATAACTAGTATTTATTTATTCATCAGGATTCTTCATTAATACATCGCTAGATATCTTCAAGTCTGCTAGTTCTTTGAATGCATTGTCAGTAGCAGTAGCAATCTCCAACGACTTAAACACTGACTTGCTTAGATTATCTAGAGTTAGCACACTATTGATATAAGTACTATATCGATATATCATTACCCTTAATGCTATATCTATCACTTCTTCTTTAGTTAGATCACGGTCGGGCATACCACTCTCAGCCGCTATCGTATTTATATTATTCCTCACATGTCGCATACCATTCTCTATGTTAACCTTCATACCATTCTTATTGTACTGCTTAAGCTGCTTCTTCACTTCTTTGATTGATTCCTCTATAGCCTTCAACTCGTCTATTAGTACTGTGGATGTTATCTTGCAGATCTGCTCACACTGTGTTGATATCTTTAGTTGTTGTTGTGAGTTGACCATCTTGGTAAAGTAGTACATCTCAGTACTACACTTAACGCATGAGCTATCAGTGCTATCAAGTGGTTGACCACATATCACTTCCTTGAAGTTCTTAACTATGATATTAGGACAGGTTGTAAAGCTCTTCCTACTCATCTTGTATACAAGAATACATATACTTCAAGTTAGTAACCGAAACACTTGCCTTATATAGAAGAGGGAATTGAAGCATTCTGTCTCACTACTCCAAACTGGTGCCTATATAAGGCAAGTATTGCAATACTTGCCTTATATGGATGAGTATTCTAGAGGGATTCTACAGACTGTTCAAAACGATAGTCCTAATAAGGAAACACATATGATCAATCAATCAATAATCATATGTTATTTTTATACTAACTAGTACTATCTAGGTACTTCATTAGATCATCACGTGTATAGAATACACGATCATAGTATCTATACCGTATTGTAATAGGAGGATCTGATACTGGTTTAAGTGGTCGACTACAACAAGATCCCATACTCCTCACTATAGTTCTATTTCTACAGGATCAGAGAACTTGATACGGAATCGATCCTCTGGTTTACTAGTAGTGCGTATGTACAGGAATCCATTATCTTCAGCAGTGGCATAGTCGAATAGTCTATAGAACTCATCCTTATCTATTACACCACCGAATGATCTATATATCTCAGCTAGTTCACGTCTAGTCTGTGAGAATACTATGATATTAGCACTATTGGCACGTATAACGCGCGGTACATCATGCATTCTCTGAGTCAGATAGTAACAACTACATCTTAACTTACGTGATAGGATATAGTAGTCCTTGATTACAGACTGGTTCTTCTCAGATATGAAGTCATCGAATATAACTATCTTGACTCGCTGCTTAATCTCTGGACTGTTCATGATTACATCCACTGGTATCACATCACCTAGATTATGTGCCATATACAGATACTTGTCTCTTGGTTCCTTGATCTCCTTGACATCTACACCTAGTTCATCCGCTCTCTTCTTGCGTTCTTCAGCCATTAGTCTATTGTATTCCTCTATGTATATACGTAAGAACTCATACTTATCTTCACCCTGTGTCTTATAGTATACATGTAGTTCGTCCCAGTACATCACATCAGGATTAGTCAGTAGATTGGCTACTACAGTTGTCTTACCACATCCAGTCTGTCCACAGATGATACTATGGGAGAAGTGCTGTGGTACATTAGGATTCAGATTAGGCGCCTTATCCTTAGGTATCAAGTCATCTATATTGCGTATCTCTATACTATTAGTGGGTATATGTCTAATACTCATCCTTTACTAAGTACTCATATAGTTATTCAGCTATCTGTCTCCTGGATGCATTCCTTCGTTCTTCCTTAGTCATTGTAGGTGCTAATCTAGGCTTGTATGTGACATTACCTTCATCATCTATACTCTGTACCTCATCAGTTATTCCGAACTCCTGTACCTGTTGTCTACGCATTGTACTCTTAGACTTATCCTTCTGTTCAGTCCTGTATATCTTCATGTGTTTGTCATAGTTATCCATAAGGAATGTAGCGTCATCACTACTGATCTTAAGTAACTGATACTTAGGTACTAGTATTGGATACTCATCAGTAGTCACTAGATCAACTAGGTGATGCTTACCACTATAGTCATCGACCCAGTCTACTAGATATGGTGATGGATAGTATCGCATGACTCTCTTAGTGAATCCATCCTTAGGTAGTACACGCAATACGAATGTACCAACAGGATGTGGACCAGAGTACTTAGACTCTCTCATAGTAATAGGGTCACACTCTCCACTGATTACATCTACTGGTGCACACTGTGTAGTACTATGCTTACTCTCATTATAGTCAGTAGTTAGTCTCTTGAGTATATCCACTATAGTATCCTTCTTATTCTCACTGAGTGCTGGTATCAGATTGTATATGATAGTCTTATTGACTCTCTCTACTAGCGCCATTGATGTCTTACCGTGTACACTAGTATTAATCAGCTTATGTTCTAGACCATGATCACTGAAGAACTGTCTAAGATCATCAGACTTGAATTCAGACCCATCATCTGATCGTATCCTCTTAATATCAGGTACCTTCTCCTTGATATCATCTATAATAGTCCTGAATGCATCTAGTGTATTAGATGCAGACTTACTTCTCATTAGTACAGTCCATAGATACCTAGATCTCTGCTCTATAACCATGAGTATATATCTGTATGGTCGTACACTCTTCTTCCTAGTCTGTCTACTTAGATCAATCAGATCCATCTGTAGTGACGGCGTACTAGTATCATATGGCTTATAGTCAGACTTCTTCGCTCTATGTTCCTTATACAGGTCCTTGATACTGATCTTGCCACCAGTTACTATGATTCGTACCATTGTATTTGTACACCTTACAAACTAATGGATAACACGATCAAGGACTTAGCTAATAAGTTGATTAGAGACGAACCACTATCAGATACTGATCTACGAGAGATAGTCAATGTACTAGAGTTAGATAGTATTATACCGTTCAATGGTATACATCGACTGAATCATATACCAGACTCATTCTATACATCGAAGGACTCATTCGTTATAGTCAATCTAGATAGTAAGTCTGATGGTACACACTGGGTAGGTATGATTAGATACTCTGATGGTGATGGCGCACATATCATATACTATGACAGCTTCGGCATGGATGTACCACAGGTGATAATCGATGACATACAGTCACTGGATATACCTATGAAGGTATACTCATCATCTGTACAGAAGCAACCTATTGATAGTAATAGATGTGGTTGGTATATCATACAGTTCTTCATAGATATACTGATTAGAAGAGAAGGCACGAATGATAGTATGTATAATGAGTTGAGGAGTCTAGAGACATATTGGATGAGTGTCAGTAAGAACGATGAGAAGAGGACTGAGATACTAGAGAAGAGACTGATTGCGGACTTCATGCATATATTCGATGAGATGTTGTAGACACATGCATGACATTACGATCTCGTAGAGATCGACGTAATGCGTAGCATTACATTATAGCAGTACTATTAAAGCTATTATGTCTAGACAATTAGAGCATATATCGCAGAAGGCGAAGTATCCTAGGAGTGAGGATATACTACGTGATAAGATAGCACTGTATCGTAGACTAGGTACTGTATCTAGAGAGTATAAGAAGACGCAGTTAGAACATCTATTAGGACCATTCTTCAATAACAATACAGATGGTGTCAGTGGTAACACCTATCAGCAGAACTATGTACCAGGTATGCGACCACCACCCAATGTAACATATGCGACACCTGGATATGATACTAGTCTGTACAATCAACAGCCACCGCCTACACCTCCAGCACCACAACAACAGTTACCACCTCCACCTCAACAACAGCAACCAGTACCATATGTTGCACCTAAGGTAGGTCCTAAGATACCTAGTAGTGTTCCTAGTACTGCACCTGTGACTCCACCTAATGTGACTAAGCAACAGAGTATAGCTACTCAGAGGAGTATATTCAGTACTGGTCTAAGTAAGCTCGCTAATCTAATGAATATAGGTAGTTCACAGAAGGCTACTAAGGTTGTACAGGATACGCAACCACTTGACTCTAGTATCAAGACTGCACCTGAACCTACAGATACTACGATAGTGAAGTCAGTTGTACAGGAAGAGACTAAGCCAATGACTAATGAAGAGTTAGATGCAGCGTTCCTCAGTATACAGAAGAATGATCCTGCCATTACACAGGAGTTGTATCATAAGCTGTTAGTCTATCTATCTACACTGGATCAGTTCAAGGATATGAAGGAGAATGATGTCAAGGCAGTTGCCTTAGATATGTTGAGACAGCAGGGTGACAAAGCACTGACTGATACATCAAAGCAATCACCTATTCCAGTAATACAACCCAAGGATGAGTTAGTGAAGAGAATACTAGAGAATGTGGATATAGATACAGGTACATTCAAGGGTGGTGTGGGTAGATTAGTAGCGGATGATACCTATCAGATTGACTATGTGATACCTAGTAAGAGTATAATAGATCCAGTTACTCAACAGAAGATCACAGACGGTGTATCTAATGTACAGTTCAAGGTGAATGATGACTCTACTATCACTATGACTATCAATAAGAAGAGTGGTGATTCTAGTACTGTCGATCTATTACCAGAGGAATTCGATGGAATGATCTATACACTACAGGGTCCTAGTACCTATAGAGTAGCAAGGTTCATTGCTAGTATCGCTAAGAGGATGGCACCTAGTCAATCTAGTCAACCTGCGGATGATGGGACTATAGAGAGACCTGCAAGTGAGCGCACACCTATTCCTAAAGGCACGAGACAGAAGAAGCCTAAGAAGAGTACTGTACCATTGGAGACTCCTAGTAAGACTGATATACTGGATGTTATACCAACTGGTGATCTGACACAGACTATAGAACAGTCCGTAGATAATGATGATAGCAGTAGAGAGATTGATATAGAAGAATACATTGAACCGTTCAGGAATGTATATAACAATGCATTCAGGATAACAGCAGATAACGAGCCTGTATATTCTATCAATGACGAGTATGACATTATCTTCACAGCTGATACTGATACTAATATAGTACGGAGATGGTATAGTGCGCATGGAGGTTCAGATAATAGACCTGAGGTTACATATCGTCCAACAGATAGACCAACGAGACGCTCTAAGACTAATAGAGTGAGAGCTATTATGTTAGTGCCAGATGATGGAGCTAATAACGTCAGATTCGAAGTGCACATGAATAACACAGATGTATTGTCAGTACCGGCTACTAAGCAGTTAATGGATCTGTTCTATAGTACTACACCTGAGAGTAATCAGAGACTATTAGACTTGATACCTACATTACATTATAGGGTCATGATAGGTAGAGGTATCAGTGCTAAGAATAGACCTAAGCGTAAGGGTATTAAGCGTGTACGTAAGAAGAAGAAGAAGGATGATATCAAGGGAGGTGCACTGATCATTACTGATAGTGATGATGCGTATAAGCAACTATACAAGATACTAGGATCATTAGAGGCAGGTAACTATACAGATGATATGGTGAGTGAGGCTGGTAGAATCAATGACTATCTATTCGAACAGGGACTATTCGATAAGACTGAACATAATGGTGTGAGTAAGGTACTTGACAAGCACATTAGAGATCGACCATGAGATATTGTCTACCACTAACAAAGTATGGCACATAACAAGCTACTCATACTATCAAGTGAGGGACAGAGTCCTAGTAGATTCGAAGTGGAGTATAATCAGAATATAGATGTTCAGACGCAGAGACTAGCATTAGATGATCAGAAGTCTGAGCCAGTACATAAGATAGTTAGTTACACTATAGCATTAGATTCAGGATTCGTACCTATGTTCATTAGTAATATACATGTGAGACAAGGTAATAACGCTATCAGTTATACTATCAATGGTACACCATATAGTCTAACAATTCCCAATGGACTGTACAATGTAACGCAGCTAAACGATTGGCTTAAGAATGAACTGTATGAAGCAGGACATATAGAAGACCCATCGCAGACGAACGGTTACGAGACACAGTATCCATTCATAATACAGAAGGAACAGGCTACTGGTCGTACCATGATAGATGTAGATGATAGTCTATTAGGTACAGCGACTATTACTATCAATAGTGTACTGGCTGACATGCTTGGATTCAACAGTACGACTACATTCGGTGATGGTATACATACATCGGATAGACCCAGTAATATGGAAGTGAGTAAACCCATTAACATACACATAGACGTCATAGATAGTTGTTGGAAGAATGAGGTTAAGAGTGATATCATCTACAGTATATTACCTAGTAAGTTCTACGGTGAGATGATGAACATTACCCCCATTGAACGTAAGTATCTGCCACTATCTGTGGGTGAGATAAGTAGAATAGGTGTGAGACTCACTTATAGTGATAACACAGAGGTTATATTCGATAGAGATGATGTACCAGTCATACTCAATCTACATATACAGCGTACTACAATCTAATGATGTCTCCGCGTTAACCAGTTAACGCATATTATACCACGGATATAAACGTATAATATGCCAGTAATCACACACTCAATGAGGTATGACATGCCAGTATACGGCACTCTATCTCCTAAGTCACGTAGTATGTACGGCGCTAACATCTTCAGTAGAGGACTAGACTTCCTAAGGAGGAATACAGGTAGACTACTAAGGACTGGTGTCAGTGTACTACCACGACTTATAGATACACTAGTCAATAGAGGTGTACAATCGGGACACATCAATCCGTCACATGGTAGGATATACCAGAGACTGAGAGAACACAGTAGAATGGTACCTAGTCTTAATCCATTAATCAGTAGACTGGAAGAACGACTCAATCTAGGTGTACAGAGACCATTAGATAGGACTGACGCTACACTAGACAATATAGCAGAGAGAGGCCTTGAAGCTATAGAGAGGAATGTCAGTAGACTAGCACCTGAGGTACGTGCACAGGTTGAACCACAAGAAGGTGGTAGACTGATTAAGAAGAAGGGTAAGAGTAGTAAGAAGACTAAGGCTAAAGTCACTAAGGCCAAGCCTAGTAAGACTAAGAAGAAGGTCAAGGTACCAGATGATATGGAATCTAGTGAGTATAGGTCCATGATACGCAGTCTAATCAAGACTACTAAGGGTGGTAGTATTGATGTACATACACTGAACTGATCAGAGTCATGACTTCATCTCATTCTCCATAACAGTATTCATACTATCGCACAAGATAATATGAGTGTACTAAACCAAGGTATATCATGAGTAATAACGCATTATTCGATAGAACAATCGATCCAAGGTGGTTACTGACTGCTCCATCTGTAGTAGATGACAGTACCATACAGGATCAATACGTTAACAGATTAGATACCAGTGCAGGTACTATATTCGCTACACATATTCCCACTACTAGTCTAGTGACATTCCAGCTCAATGACTCTGACGACTATGTTGACTTACATAGGGCTTATCTCAAGGTACAAGTGGGATTAGTTAATGGTAATGGAGGTGCTATCACTGCAGACGATGTAGCAGCACTCAGTAACAATATAGTAGGTAGTATGATATCGCAGGCTAGACTATCTATATGGAATAAGGATGTTGAGAATGTCAATCACGTTGATGTAGCCAGTACAATCGCATTACTATCACAGCTATCATGTGAGGAGTATAAGAGTCTTAAGGACATGTTGTTCTTCTATTCAGGTGAAGAGGGTAATGATAGATCACTCGTGTATGATGATCAGAATAATACGCACCTCAACTGTACTAATAAGTGGATTACTACTACTACTGCTAATCCAGGCAATTCTCCTGCTGTCATGAATGCGAACTACAATGGTAACTTCACTGCTAGATACAATAGAACTAGAGTAGTTGGTGGTGTATCACCTACTGTTACTATCAACTTCCCACTCAAGTACATCTTCAACTTCACTAAGGACTTGAACAAGTTACTATATAAGTCACAGGTTAATATCCACCTTACACTCACTAATGACTGGAATAAGTGTGTAGATGTAGCATTTGACGATGCAGGTCTTGGATTCAGACCATATATCAAGTACATGTCATTGAGAACACCATCAATGGTACCTAGTGTAACTGTGAACGCAGCACTATATGAGTCATATCTAGCAGAGGAGTATGTACATACACTGTATACTAGAGGTCAACTAGACAAGTACACTGCACATACTAACGGCACTAATCGTATTGAGTGGAGAATCGGTAACTTCTCTGGAGATGTACATGGTATATACTTCGTACTTAAGAGGAAGGATCATGAGAATGTACCGGGTATAGTACATAATGTGTATGACAATGCAGGTGTTAGATCATTCCAAGTGAGACTCGGTAACAAGTACTATCCTAAGGAATCTATGACTATTGACTTCGGTACAGTGAGTGGTATTATTGACTACGCTGATGCATACAATGAGTATCTTAAGGGTACTAAGAAACTAGCTAATAGAAGAGATGAACAGGCACTCATTACGTATGCTAAGTATCCTTCTGTATATCCAGTGTACTACCTTGATCTGTCTAAGCATGAGAAGAGTGACACTACGTCATCTGAAGAGATCACTCTTGTTATCGATCTAGACGGTGCTGTTGCATACAATGTATACGCTCTAGTAGAACAGGAGCATATGATCTTGATGCAGCTTAGTAGAGACCAGAAGATCACCATTATGAATGCTTAAGGTCTGATTATTAACATATTACCATTGCTCTTAACCGGTAATATGTATGTATTAGTCCCAGTGTTCTACTTCTGCTTCTTCCTCCAGTTCTTCTAGTAGTTCACGTATAGTATCCTCTTCAAGTATAGGTGGTAGCTTCTTCTTGCGTTCACCAGCTATTCTCCTTGCCGCTTCTTGTATAGTCTCATTATACAACATAGTATGTACTCTCAACTTCTTCCATTGAGGGAACTTGACTGATACTGTTACTGAGTCCTTGTATGGGTCATAGTATATGTGTGTCATCCTCATCTCGATTGGCTCAGTGACATCATCGAATGCTATACGTGGTAAGACTAAGTATCCACTTGCAGTATCATTAGAGGGGAAGTACTCATTACTCACCTTGAACAGTATGTATGTATTATTAGTGAATACAGGCTTCTTACTACCGAAGCGATCCTTATATGTATTGAGACCGTATAGCATGATACGGAAGCGTTCAACGATTGAACTACCTAGATCTCTTGCGATATACTTAGGACCATACTTAGTGCTGTAATCACATCTTCTTACACATATTCTGAATCGATTCTTCAAGTATACGCTGTATGGTTCATAGATCTTAACGTCCTCACCTGTCTTCTTACTGTAGAAGTCATACTTGAGTGTCTTCGAGCTGATGAACATACTGTATCCTTTTTCGAACTTACCGAACTTACTAATTCGTGGTTGAGGTAAACCTTCAATAGTTGTTGTATCTGTCATAGTGTTAGTTAGTTAGTTAGTTAGTTAGTTAGTTAGTTAGTTAGTTATTTAGTTACTCCATATAATCTTCCATGACTATAGAATAAATAACTATGTATACACAATACTAATATGCGGTATTGTGTACGTATTTCAATACATCAACTAAGGGTTATGGTTTAGTTCTAGTCCGAGATGATCACGCTATCGCTGTTCGTCACTATGTTCCTCTCTAGGGAGAATCCTCGATCTATCCAATTTAATCTAGGACTTATACCTATGTTTCATAACTGAATGGGAGGGTATCACGCTATCGCTGTTCGTCCCGTTGGTCCTCTCTAGAGATCGGTCCAGGGCGTTATCGACTTAGAGAGGTTGAGTTGGAACTAGGGAGTATCCTCGAGTTGTCTAAGATGAACATGGGCTTATGCCATAGTTCTAGTCTGGGATGAACTAGGGAGAATCCTCGTGTTGTCTAAGATGAACTAGGGGATAAGTCCATGATCTGGTCTGGGATGAACTAGGGGATAAGCATGTGTTTGAGTTTGTGAACTAGGGGATATGCCTTAGTTCTGGCCTGGGATGAACTAGGGGATATCCTCGTGTTTGAGTTTGTGAACTAGGGGATATGCCTTAGTTCTGGTCTGGGATGAACTAGGGGATAAGCATGTGTTTGAGTTTGTGAACT
>Ga0172382_10003912_pt1 | contig 23264 bp, 16 predicted proteins | sample Leawel138RmetaG_FD_122245 | JGI IMG/M metagenome (GOLD analysis project Ga0172382, IMG submission 122245) | Leachate microbial communities from a municipal landfill in Southern Ontario, Canada - Leachate well 138R metaG | ecosystem: Engineered > Solid waste > Landfill > Unclassified | place... | reverse complement strand
TGTCTGGTTTCGACCAAACGTCTGCCGTGGGTTGCACCTCAAATCGGGCAAACCTTCACCGAAGATGAGTTTTTTACCCGAGGCGATCTGGTTTTTTCACGTTTCGACTCTCGTTGTCGGTAATAAAAAGGGCAAACCACATTAGGGAAGGCCTGCATTTGTACAAACCTTCCCTAATGTGATGATGCCACGCCCTGTTGATAGGAGCGTGGCATTCAGATAACCAGGACAGAATCACTCGTTAAGTAATCAGATGTCGAAGTTGTAGCCCAGGTTGAAGAAAATGGCGTTCTTTTGCTTAGTGCCATTGCGATCCTTGCCGCCGATAATGTAGTGCATGCTAACGTTTGCCCCTGTTTTGCCGATCGGATGAGAAAGGTTGATATCGGCGTAACGGAATGCATTTTTTTCCGGGGTTGAGGCAATGTACGTGCCGCTATTCTTGTAGGTGTAATAGCCGATCGTTGTGCCGAATTTGAAATCCTTTGGCAAAGCAGCGCTGTAATCGAGAGTCCAGAAGGTGTCACCCTTGTTGCCCCAGACTACATCTTTCAACAGTGTCTTGGCGCCAAAGGTGACGGGGCCATAACCGACGCTGCCGTAGCCTTCAATGCCATTCGAGTTGGAGATGTTGACGTAGGCGTATTGAACGACGCCGACGCCATAATGGAAGTCACCAATACTTCCGTTGTAACCGCCATAGAAGTCATTTTCGAAGCCATTGGATTTACCCGGATCAGAATATCCAAGTGACGAACCCCAGTAGCCAACGTAAAGGCCATTGTCGAGGGCATAGTCAAATCCACCTTGCAATGCAGCGTTGTCATCTTCCGGCGAGTTGGTAATACCTCGAAGAATATATTTCGAGGCGGCATTAATGTTGCCGGTAAACGTATCGGCTTGGACAGCTGTACTGATCAGCGGCATGTTCAGTGCGGTTGCTACCGCGAGCAGCGATAAAATGTTCTTCTTCATGTTACAAAAGCTCCTTAGGGACGATAGTAGTTTTGGGGTCGTCTAAAAAATGGTTTTGAATCTGTGGTCCTGAGTATCAAGCCACAAAAATCTTCAATGTCCGATCATCCACGGGCGCTTGCCCTGTTGCATTTTCAGGTGGGGACCTCCTTTGGTTGTTGTGGTCTTGGGTGTGCTGGAATGGTTGCAGCCCGGTCCGCACTGGTGCCGTGCCGTTGATCTCGGTTCGTGGGCACTACGTTCATTGACTTGATGGGCCTGACGGACGCTGGCCTTCATGTCGTTCAGTCTCGGAGCGGACAGGACAACCCTTCCCGCATCGTGATTGCACATGGGGCACGCGCACGGCTCCTGGTACTGGGCCATGGGGCGCATTTCCTCGAACACGTGGTCACAGTTTTTGCAGTGATACTCGTAAATTGGCATTTCACCCTCCTTGAAAACAATGGGTTACATGGCTCTTCGGATCTATTTCGGGCAGACCCGAAGAGCGGTGGGCTTTATTTGTCCGCCCAGTAGGAAACCGGCACATCCTCGTTAGCCTTGATGTACTTGGTCGGGCCTTCGGCGCATGGGTCAATGTTGAAATTGAAAATCTCTGTCGGCAGGAAGAGCGTTGCGCAGACGTTTGGTATGTCGACGATGCCGCTGATGTGCCCCTGGACAGGTGCTGTACCAAGGATCGAATAGGCCTGGGCGCCGGTATAGCCGAATTTCTTCAGGTATTCGATTGCGTTCAGGCAGGCCTGGCGGTAGGAAACATGAGCATCCAGATAGTGCTGTTTGCCGGATTCATCTACGGAAATACCTTCGAAAATCAAGTGGTTTTGGTAGTTTGGCTGCAGCGGACTCGGCTTGAAGATCGGATTCTTGACCGCGTATTTGGCAACACCGTCTTTGATGATGCTGACTCGGATATGAATCCAGCCAGCCATCTCGATGGCGCCACAGAATGTGATTTCACCATCACCCTGCGAGAAGTGCAGATCGCCCATCGAAAGACCGGCACCCTTCACATAAACAGGGAAAAAGACACGAGAACCTTTGGTTAGATCCTTGATATCGCAGTTGCCACCGTGCTCACGTGGCGGAACGGTGCGCGCGCCTTCGAGCGCGGCGACTTTCGCCGCATCACCCTTGAGTTGGCCCATGTGTGCGGTACCTGCACAGGGCGGGGCTGCCAGCGGAGGAACCCGTTCAGGATCGGTCGCGATCAAGGCCGCTTCGCGCTTGTTCCATTCGTTCAGCAATTCTCTGGAGGGAAGGCAACCGATCAAACCCGGGTGCATGATGCCCGCGAAGTTCACGCCGGGTACGTGGCGTGAGGTTGTATAGATGCCGTTGAAGTCCCAGATCGTTTTGCGCGCATCCGGGTAGTGCTCAGTCAGGAAGCCGCCACCATTTTCTTTGGCGAAGATGCCATTGAAACCCCACTGAAATTGTTCCAGTGTGCCAATGTCAAGGATATCAACGACCAGCAGGTCGCCGGGTTCGGTACCCTCTACACCGATGGGACCACTGAGGTAGTGAACTTTGGTCAAATCCACGTCTCGGACATCGTCGGCAGAGTTGTTGTTATTGATCTGACCACCGGTCCAGTCCATGCATTCCAAAATGAAGTCGTCACCCGGCTTCACCCAGGCATACATGGGGATGTCCGGGTGCCAACGATTGTGAATGCAATCATGCGCTTCCGGTGGTTGAGAAAAATCGATTTCTATAAGTTTTTTTGCCATTTACTAATCCCCTTAAAATTATCTTGGCGTGGCCCGTCAGTAGATCAATAAGCCAATTACGTTAATTGACGTATTGAAATTTTATCCCTCAGATGCTGCTTCCCTGATTTTAATTTGGAAAAATGCATTTAAGGTTTACGAGCTTAAAGCATTACACGTGCCAACTTGCGCCTCACCTTTGTTTCTGTATTAATTACCGGGAATGGCATTCCATTTTTTTGCGAATGTAACGTTTTTGTGCTGACAATTGCATGTGACAATTTGAATTGTCAAGAAATGTAACGTGACAAATGGTCATGGACTTGGTTTTGGCCATATGCTGCACCATTTCAGATGTTAACTATTTGAAATATAAATAAATAACTTATGTTTGGTTGAGCATTTCTTACCAGATAATTCGGGCGTCAAGGAGCGGAATCTGGTTCTTTCGTGGTGATCATTTAGTTAAATATTTCGGTGTAACCCATTGAATGTCTGCTTGTTTGATTTCTCATTTGTGAGTTATTCATATGGGGTTTGTTGTCCAAATTTATATAGTTTATGTATTTATTTTTATGATAATTAATTGCCTATTTCTTTGGCACGCTTCCTGCTTTTAAGTTTATGCGAGGGATTTTCCCTTTGTTCCTTGTTGCAAGGAACAACGTCCAGGTGAGATTTTAAGGAGCAACCATGATTAATAAGACCGATTCTAAAGTTTGGCGCAGTATAAGAGCTGCGATTCAGGGTCTGACGCTTTCGTCAGTATTAATTGCATCTGCCGTTTATGCCGGGCCCCCGACCGCTGAAGTCAACACAACAGGTCTTGCAGTGACTGACGATACGGTGACCGTAGGTATCCTCCATTCACTGACAGGCACAATGGCAATCAGTGAAACCGGTGCTCAGGAAGCCGAAAAGCTGGCGATCGAACAGATCAATGCACAAGGCGGTGTGCTGGGACGCCAGATCAAGTACATCCAGGAAGATGGTGCCAGTGACTGGCCTACCTTCGCCGAGAAAGCCAAGAAGTTGTTGGAAGAAAACCATGTGGCCGCCATTTTCGGTTGCTGGACATCAGCATCCCGCAAGGCGGTTCTTCCCGTGCTGGAGCGTGATAACGGCCTGCTGTATTACCCGACTTTCTACGAAGGTCTTGAGCAGTCCAAGAATGTGGTCTACACCGGCCAGGAAGCGACTCAACAGGTATTTGCCGGCCTGGATTGGGTGGCCAAGAACAAGAACGCCAAGACCTTCTATCTGATCGGTTCCGATTACATCTGGCCACGTACGACGATGAAGCTGGCGCGCAAGTACATTGAAACCGTATTGCACGGCAAGGTGGTGGGTGAGGAATACGCCGCGTTGGGCAGCACCCAGTTCGGTTCAACCATCAACAAGATCCGTCTGAAAAAGCCGGATGTCATCTACGCGGCTGTGGTTGGCGGTTCAAACGTTGCCTGGTTCAAGCAGCTCAAAGCGGCCGGCATTAACGGCAGCAAGCAGACATTGCTGACCTTGTCTGTCACTGAAGACGAAGCCCAGGGCATCGGTGGTGAAAACCTCAAAGGCTTCTACTCCGCGATGAAGTATTTCCAGTCTCTGGATACACCGGAAAACAAGGCATTCGTTGCTGCGTTCAAGAAACGCTGGGGTGCTGATGCGCCGATCGGTGACGTAACTCAGGCTGCTTATGAAGGCCCGTGGTTGTGGAAGGCCGCTGTCGAGAAGGCGGGCAGCTTCGATACGGACAAGGTTGTGAAGGCTGAAGAAAGCGGCACGATCACCTTCAACGCACCGGAAGGCATGGTTTACCTCGAGCCGAACCATCACCTGAAGACCCGTCTGCGTATCGGCGAATGGCGTGACGACGGTCAGGCAGACATCGTCTACACCTCACCGTACATCATGCCGAATCCGTTCCCGAAAGGTTACTGAGCAAAAGCGGCCGGGTAGGTGGCGTTCTGGTCGGTTTCATCTGATCAGGGCGCTACCCGCTCCCTATGCAATTTTGGACAGGAGCAACTTCCATGTTGTTTGGATACTCATTCTCTGATTTAGGGTCCATCCTGGTGATGCAGGGGTTCTCCGGCTTAAGCCTCTTCAGCGTACTGCTGTTGATGGCCTTGGGGCTGGCGATCATCTTCGGCCAGATGGGCGTCATCAATATGGCTCACGGAGAGTTCATGACGATCGGGGCCTACTCGATCTATGTCATCTCTAAAATTACAGAACAGTACTTTCCCGGATTCATGGCCTATTACTTCGTGGTGGCGATTATCGCCGCCTTTGTCATTGCCTTTACGGTGGGGTATTTCGTCGAATTCCTGCTCATCCGTCATTTATACAGGCGACCACTGGACACACTGTTGGCCACGTGGGGCCTCAGCCTGATCATGCAGCAGATTTTCCGCTCGGTGTTCGGTGGTCGTGAGGTCAGCCCGACATTGCCCGACTGGTTGATGGGGTCCTGGGCACCGACGCCAAACATTGATATTCCCATCAATGGCCTGTTTGTGATGCTCATCACGCTCGTGGTGACGGCAATCGTCATTCTCGCGCTTTATAAATCACGCTGGGGACTGAAAGTGCGGGCAACGACTCAGAACCGGATGATGGCCGGTGCCGTAGGGATCAATACCCAAAAGGTTGACCGCATGACCTTTGCCGTCGGATGCGGTGTCGCGGGAATCGCCGGTGCGGCATTCACGACGATTGCGTCAACCGGCCCGACCAGTGGATCGACCTATATCGTCGATACGTTCCTGGTGGTTGTCTTCGGTGGGGCAGCCAGTCTGCTGGGTACGGTCGCTTCCGCGTTCACCATTTCTCAGGCCCAGTCCATCCTTACTTTCTTCATGACGAACGCCATGGGCAAAGTGGTCACGCTGTTGGCGATCATCGTCATTCTCATGCTTCGGCCCGAAGGTCTGTTCTCAAGCAAGGTCAGAAAATAAGGACACGCACATGAATACTTTATATGACAGATGGTTGGGTGGACGGCAGGGCGCGATCGGGCTCCTGTTGCTCGCCTTGCTGATTTTTATCATTTTGCCCGTGTTTCTGGATATTTACCGCCTCAATAACGTGGGCAAGTACCTGACCTATGCTTTTGCGGCGGTCAGTTTGGTCATGCTCTGGGGACACGCGGGCATTCTGAGCCTGGGTCAGGGCATCTTCTTCGGCGTGGGTGGTTATTGCATGGCCATGTATCTGAAGCTGGAAGCTTCGGATCCGGCAAGTACCGCAAGGCAAACGACACCGGGTATCCCGGATTTCATGGACTGGAACCAGATTACCCAGTTGCCCCTTTTCTGGGAACCCTTCCATAGCCTGCCGTTCACGATCCTGGCTATTTTCGTCGTGCCTGCGGTGCTTGCCTACATTGTTGGCGCGGCCATGTTCAAGCGGCGCGTGGGCGGGGTGTATTTCGCGATCATCACCCAGGCGATTGCGGCCATCCTGACGATTCTGGTTGTCGGTCAGCAGGGCTATACCGGTGGTATCAATGGCATTACCGATTTGAAGACCCTGCATGGCTGGAACATCAATACCGATTCGGCCAAGTACATCCTTTATTACATCAACGGGGTGTTGCTCGTCGGCGTGATTCTGCTCTGCCGCTACATTTTGTCGTCGAAACTCGGGCGCCTGCTGCTCGCAATGCGGGACAAGGAGGATCGGGTCCGATTCTCCGGCTACGACGTGTCGAACTTCAAGATTTTCGTCTTCAGTCTCTCGGCTATCATTTCGGCCATCGGTGGTGCCATGTTCACGCTGCAGGTCGGGTTCATGTCGCCCACCTTCGTCGGCATCGTGCCTTCCATCGAAATGGTCATTCTTGCTGCCGTCGGTGGTCGTCTGTCCCTGATCGGTGCGGTGTACGGCGCTTTGCTGGTCAACTACGGCAAGTCGGCGTTCTCGGAAACATTCCCTGCGCTGTGGCTCTTCCTGATGGGCGGCCTGTTCATCGGTGTGGTGATGTTCTTCCCCAACGGTTTGGCTGGTCTGTATCAGACTTACCTGAAACCATCGGTGGATCGTTTTCTGGACAAGTTCACCCGCAAGTCGAGTGCTGTTAAGCCGGCTGTGTTGAGTGAGAAGAAGGAGGTCGCGGAATGAGCAACACCGATTTCGTGCTGGCAATTGAAGACCTGACGGTGTCCTTCGATGGATTCAAGGCGGTCGACGGCCTGAATCTGTACGTGGACAAGAACGAGTTGCGCGTCGTGATCGGCCCCAACGGGGCTGGGAAAACCACCGTTCTTGACATGATCTGCGGCAAGACCAAGGCCACCTCAGGCTCGATCAAGTTTAAGGGCATGGAACTGACCAAAATGGCCGAACACCAGATTGTTCGCGCCGGTGTCGGTCGTAAATTTCAGACCCCGTCCATTTATGAAAACCTGTCGGTTTTCGAAAACCTGGAAATTTCGTTTCCACGCGGACGCACCGTCTTCGGCGCCCTGATGTTCAAGCGCACTGACGACGTGGATCAACGCATCCACGAAGTGGCGGACATGATCTATCTCTCGGACCTGCTGGACAAGGAAGCTGGCCTTCTGAGCCATGGCCAGAAGCAATGGCTGGAGATCGGCATGTTGCTCATTCAGGACCCTGAACTCCTGATGCTGGACGAACCCGTCGCCGGGATGAGCGTGCGGGAGCGTGAACAAACTGCCGATTTGCTGAACCGGATCTGTCAGGACCGTTCGGTCATCGTGATCGAACACGACATGGAATTCGTCAAACGTATCGCGCACAAGGTCACCGTACTTCACCAGGGCAAGATCCTGTCACAGGGAACCATGGAGCAGGTGCAGTCGGACGAGCGCGTCATCGAAGTTTATCTGGGTCATTAATCGGGGAGACATGACATGCTTGAAGTATCCAAACTCTCCGTGAGTTACGGCGAAAGTGAAGCCATCCATGGTGTGGATCTGATCGCCTCGAAGAACGAGACCATCGCCGTGATTGGCCGCAATGGGATGGGCAAAACTACCTTGTTCAAATCTCTGATTGGTGTGTTGCCCGTGGGCGGCGGATCGATCAAGGTCGATGGCGTCGATGTGACGAAAATGACCTCCTATCAACGGGTTGCCAATGGCATCGCCTACGTGCCTCAGGGCCGGATGATTTTCCCCAGCATGACCGTGCTGGAAAACATCCAGACCGGTCTGGAAACCGTCAAGGACAAAACGATCCCGGACGAAATCTTCGCGCTGTTCCCTGTGCTGTTCGACATGCGTCAGCGCAAGGGTGGCAACCTTTCCGGCGGTCAGCAGCAACAGCTGGCCATTGCGCGGGCGCTGGTCTCGAACCCCAAGGTGTTGCTGCTGGATGAGCCCACCGAGGGTATTCAGCCATCCATCATCAAGGACATCGCCAATGTCCTGAACGAGATCCGCAAGATGCGGGAGATCACCATCATCGTCTCCGAGCAGGTGCTCAGTTTCACGATGGCGGTCGCCGACCGGATCATCGTGATCGACAAGGGTTCATTCATTCATGAGGACCTGCGGGAGAACGTAGATACAGCTCAGATCAGCAAGTATCTGTCGGTTTAACCCGTTGTAAATGACAAGCCGCAGATTGCTACCCGCGTCTGTGGCGATGCCCGATTCTCCAAGGATGGTTTGTTTGATCCCACACGGTTGAGTGGGGTCGTTAACCGCTTTTGTTTTCAGATTTTTAGAGGATACAACTTATGCGTCATGGTGATATTTCATCCAGTGCCGATACTGTCGGCGTTGCCGTCGTCAACTACAAGATGCCGCGCCTGCATACCAAGGCCGAGGTTCTGGACAATGCCCGCAAGATCGCGGACATGGTCGTGGGCATGAAGCAGGGCTTGCCGGGCATGGACCTCGTGATTTTCCCCGAGTACAGCACCCACGGGATCATGTACGACCCGAAAGAAATGTATGAAACGGCCTCGACCGTTCCAGGCGAAGAGACCGAAATCTTTTCTGCCGCCTGCCGCAAGGCAAAGACCTGGGGCGTTTTCTCCCTGACGGGCGAGCGTCACGAAGAGCACCCCAACAAGGCGCCGTACAACACGCTGATTTTGATTAACGATCAAGGCGAAATTGTGCAGAAGTACCGCAAGATCATGCCCTGGTGCCCGATCGAAGGCTGGTATCCCGGTGGCAAGACCTACGTGAGCGAAGGCCCCAAGGGCATGATGGTCAGCCTGATCATCTGCGACGACGGCAATTACCCCGAAATCTGGCGCGATTGCGCCATGAAGGGTGCCGAACTGATCGTTCGTTGCCAAGGCTACATGTACCCGGCCAAAGATCAGCAGGTGCTGGTTGCCAAAGCCATGGCCTGGATGAACAACACCTATGTCGCCGTCGCCAATGCGACGGGCTTCGATGGCGTGTATTCCTATTTCGGCCATTCGGCCATCGTTGGCTTCGACGGTCGTACCCTCGGTGAGTGTGGCGAAGAGGAATACGGCATCCAGTACGCCGAGTTGTCCGTTTCCCAGATTCGCGACGCCCGCAAAAACTGGCAGAGCCAGAACCACCTCTACAAGCTGCTGCACCGCGGCTACACCGGCATGATCAATTCCGGCGACGACATGAACGGTGCTGGCGAATGCCCCTATGAGTTCTACAAGACCTGGATCACCGATCCGGCGAAAGCGCGTGAAAACGTCGAGAAGATCACGCGTTCGACACCCGGCACGGCCGAATGCCCGATCCAGGGCATTCCGAACGAGCAGGATCTGGGCGGCCACAAATAAGGCAAACCACTCCGACACTTGAGCAATGGCGGGTGCGAAGTTGCTGTTACCAAGCACCCTGAATCGAACAAGAATTAAGTCAAGGAATAATCCAATGAGCCAAGAACACGATGCCAGCCTGAAAAAAGGCGGCGAACATAGCAAGGGTGAGTATCTGGTCGAAGAGATCAAGCACATCGAAGAAGAACTTGAGCATACCCTCGGCAAGGAATACGAGCATACCGCCGTACCCATGTCTGCCCGTCGCAGCATGTTCTCAGTGAGCATGGTCTGGATGGGTTTCCCGATGATCATTACCGGGGCGATGACCGGTTCGCTCCTCGTGCTCGGCATGGGGTTCACCAACGCTTTGTGGGCCATGCTGATCGGTAATCTGATCATGTTTGGCTACGTCGGTCTGCTGGGTCTGCTGGGTACCAAGAAAGGATTCAATTTCGCGCTGCTCGCCAGCATCGTATTCGGTCGAAAGGGTTACGCTTTGGCGTCGGGACTGCTTTCGACGCTGCTGCTGGGTTGGTTTGCCGTGCAAACAGGTATTGCCGGTTCCCTGATCAGTAGTGCCTATCACATCAATTATGTGGTCATGACTATCATCGCGGGGCTGTTGTTCATCGGCATCACCTTTATCGGCGTTCGTGGTCTGCACTGGATCGGCATCATTTCCGCGCCCTTGTTTGTCGTGCTCGGGTTGTGGGTGGTCATCGATGCGTCCAGCAAGACAACCTTCGACGCAATCATGTCCTACCACGGGAACGATCCAGCAAATCTGCTGCCCTTCGGTGTCGGTTTGACCATGGTGATTGCCCTGTTCGTTGATGCGGGCACCGTAACACCGGACTTCAACCGCTGGGCCAGAGACAAGAAGAGCTCACTCGTTGCGACATTCAGTGCTTTTCCGTTTGCGAACATGATCGCGATGCTGGTGGGTGGAATCATGACCGCTGCACTCGCCGTACCGAATGCCAACCCGTTTGGTCAGGACAATATGTTTGGCTACATGATGGCCACCGGTTCGGGCGTTCTGATGGTGCTCGCCTTCATCTTCCTGCTGGCTAACCTCGGTTCTGTATGCTCGCACTGCCTGTACAACGCGTCTACCGGCTGGTCACGTATTCTGGGCAGCGAAATGCGCTTGATGGCGGTTGTGCTTGGTGCCATCGGCATTCTGATCGCGGCGACCAACGTCTGGGCCTTCTTCATCCAGTGGCTGAGTCTGCTTGGCATCATCGTGCCGCCAATCGGCGCCATCATCATCATCGACCAGTACTTAAAGCGTCCCAACTCGCAGGTCGATGCTGACTGGCGTCCGCTTGCCTTCATCGCATGGGCGGCAGGGTCTGTAGTCGCCTTTATTGTCGAGAAGGTATTCCCTGGGCTTTCTACCGCCATTTCCTCCGCACTGGTCGGAGGTTTGGTGTACTGGATTCTGATGTCTACTGCCGCCAAAAAAAGCGTGGTGGCCTGACGTGACGGGTGTACAGAAATCGGCAGCTGAAATCTCAAATCGATGGATGTTCCGGGTGTTTGATCGGATTGATGAGATTGGCCGAAGTCTTGTTGGCTTTGGCGTGATTGGGGAGGTCGCATGAGTGGTCTTGGTGGTTTGAACAAATCTCCGGATGGCGTTGTTCTAGGGCTGGTGCAATTGCAACTTCCTATCGTGAAAACGCCAGCGGATCTGACTCGCCAGACGGAGAAAGTCTGTGCCATGGTGGCTAAGGCAAAGAACGGAATGCCCACCCTGGATCTGGTGGTGTTCCCGGAGTATGCGCTCCATGGACTGTCGATGGATACCAACCCAGAAATCATGGTGCGCATGGATGGGCCCGAGGTTGCTGCTCTGCGCGTTGCCTGTGTAGAGCACGCTGTCTGGGGTTGCTTCTCCATCATGGAATACAACCCGGATGGCTACCCATACAACACGGGTCTGATCATCGATGCCGAAGGTGTGATCCGCCTTAAGTATCGCAAGCTCCATCCATGGGTTCCGGTGGAACCCTGGGAACCGGGTGACATGGGTATTCCGGTATGCGAGGGGCCGAACGGTAGCACCCTGGCTTTGATTATCTGTCACGACGACATGTTCCCCGAAATGGCGCGTGAATGCGCCTATCGCGGGGCCGATATCATGTTGCGCACGGCGGGATACACCGCGCCAATTCGCCATTCCTGGAAGATCACCAATCAGACCAACGCCTTCTGCAACCTCATGTACACCGCGAGCGTGTGCATGGCGGGCACGGACGGGACGTTCAACTCGATGGGTGAGGGGATGGTGGTCAATTTTGACGGGACAACCTTGGTCGAAGGCAGCGGTGTGCCGGACGAGATCATCACGGCGGAGGTCCGTCCGGCCCTAGCGCGTGAAGCGCGGCGTCTGTGGGGGGTAGAGAACAACATCTACCAGCTCGGTCATCGTGGTTATGTCGCCGTGGCCGGCGGAGCGCAGGATTGCCCATACACCTTCATGCAGGATCTGGTCGCCGGTAACTACAAGTTGCCTTGGGAAGATCAGGTGGCGGTCACGGACGGTACGTCCTGTGGTTTCCCCAGACCCGTTCGAAAGTACGGCGCGGCATGAGTACGCCATGACGCACACCAGCGTCGTTCCACGAAAACATTCATCAGATAGACCGAGGAGGGATATTTAGTTGAGTAATCATGAAATTTGCAAGATGGACGCAGTATCGATTGCCGCGGCAGTTCGTGAGAAACGTTTGTCGCCAGTCGAAGTGATTGAGGCCTCGTTAGCACAAATGGAGGCGCTGGAGCCCCAACTGCACGCCTTCTGCACGCCCACCCCGGAGTTGGCTCTGGATCGGGCGCGTGAACTTGAAAGGGACATCGCAGCAGGTCGACCCATTGGGCCTCTTGCCGGGGTTCCGGTGGGAATCAAAGACCTCGTCTGTACCAAAGGTATCCGGACGGTATCGGGCTCTTTCGCATATGAGGAGTTTGTCCCGGAAGAAGATGACGTCGTTGTCGAAAGACTAATCGCGGCAGGTGCAATCATTCTGGGCAAGACGAATGTGCCGGAATTCGGATACAGCGGTGTTGGTCACAACCCGGTTTACGAGACGACTCGTAATCCCTGGAATACTGACATGACTCCTGGTGGTTCCAGCGCTGGATCGGGCGCGGCGGTGGCAAGCGGCATGTGCCCCTTTGCGATCGGTAGTGATGGCGGTGGTTCGATAAGGATCCCGGCAGCGCATTGCAGTTTGTATGGTCTGAAGGCATCCATGGGGCGTGTGCCTTTGTATCCAGGTACCAAAGATGAGCGATATCCGGGGGTCTCCAGTTGGGAAAGCCTTGAGCATATTGGCCCATTGAGTCGGACCGTTGCTGACAGTGCGTTGATGATGTCGGTTATCGCCGGACAGGATCCGCGTGACCGTCATACGCTTCCCGACCCGAATTTTGATTGGATGGAAACCCTGAAGGGAGATCTCAAGGGGAAGCGGTTCGCCTATAGCCCCGATTGGGGCTATGCACCCGTAGATCCACGTGTTCGTCAGGTTGTGGATGAGGCGGTGAAGGTCTTTGAGCAGGATCTGGGATGTATTGTGGAAGAAGCTCATCCGGGTTGGGATGATCCCTACGATGCGTTTTGGGGCATTGTCGCTGCGGAATCAGATCTCAAGGGTTTGCGAGCGATGGCGGATCGGTATGGCGACCGGATGACGCCTCATCTGGTTGACTTTATCCGTCGGGATTGGAAAGCGGAAGACTTTACGAACGCTCTGATGACACGTAAAGCCGTTAACAACAAGATGTGGCGATTCATGCAGCGTTATGACCTGCTTCTGACTCCTACTTTGGCGGTTCCTCCATTCCCTGTGCATATACAAGGGCCAGAGAAGATTGATGGACATATTGTCGCGCCGTTCCGTTGGTTGGCGTTCACCTTCCCAATGAACCTGACAGGACAACCAGCTGCGTCAGTACCCGCAGGTTGGACAGACGATGGTTTGCCAGTTGGTCTGCAAATCATCGGACGCCATTTGGACGATCAGATGGTGCTTCGTGCTTCGGCGGCTTTTGAGCAAGCCAAACCATGGGCTCATCGTTGGCCAGGGATTGTTGGTTGGTGACTTCATGAACAATAACCTGTGTGGTTATTCATGGCGGTACATCCGTGTACCGCAAGGAAGCTCTAGTCTAAAAAGAGCTTCTCTAATTCTATTCAATCGTTTGAATCAAAAAGCATTTATTTAACCTTGAGGAAAATGTAATGAGTGATTACAAGATTTATGAAATGGGTGACGTGGTTCTGCAATCCGGCGCCACCATCCGTGACGCCAAACTGGCGTATAAGACCTTCGGCACGCTGAATGCGGCGAAAGACAATGTCATCGTGTATCCGACCTGGTATTCCGGTCAGCACTACGACAACGAGTGGTTGGTCGGCACGGGCATGGCTTTGGATCCGGATAAGTACTTCATCATTATTCCGAACATGTTCGGCAACGGCCTGTCCTCGTCGCCGAGCAATACCCCTGAACCCTACAATCAGGCTCGTTTTCCAGACGTGACCTCATATGACAACGTCAGCTTCCAGCACCGCCTGGTGACCGAAGTGTTCGGCATTGAGAAAATTGCGCTGGTGACCGGTTGGTCCATGGGCGCGCAGCAGACATTCCAATGGGGCGCGTCCTACCCGGATATGGTCGAGCGAATTGCGCCATTTTGCGGTTCAGCCAAAACATCCGTGCATAACTTCGTGTTCCTCGAAAGCGTCAAGGCAGCTCTGACAGCCGATGCCGCCTGGAACAGCGGCTGGTACGAGAAGCCGCCGACCAAGGGCTTGCGCGCCATGGCCCGTGTGTACGCCGGCTGGGGTTTCTCACAGGCGTTCTACCGCGAGAAGCTCTATCTCCAATACGGTTACTCTTCGCTGGAAGATTTTTTGGTCGCGTTCTGGGAGGGTTTCTTCCTTGCCCGTGATGCCAATAACCTGCTGACGATGCTGTGGACATGGCAACAGGGCGACATCAGCAACAATCCGATGTACGGCGGCGACTTCGAGAAGGCGTTGGGTGCGATCAAGGCCAAGGCTTTTGTCATGCCGGGTCAGACCGACCTGTACTTCCCAGTGGAAGATAACGAATACGAAGTCAGCAAAATGCCGAACGCCGAGTTACGGCCGATCCCGTCCATCTGGGGGCACTTTGCCGGCGGCCCGGGCATGAACAAGGTGGACGTTAAGTTCATCGACGACGCCCTGAAGGAACTGTTGGCCAGCTAATCTCAATAGTCTGTCGATCCGTCGGCCTCGCCAGAGGCCCCGGAGAGATTGTGAATTCGTCATCACGCCTTCGCAGCACTATGACCCGGTTGCCGCATCGTTTCGGCAACCCCTAAAGTTTATGCCAGTTTCCATGAAGACTCCTATGGCTAACCTCCTACCTCAACAACTGGAAGCGGAACCTGTTATGTCGTCACAGTCCTTCGAGGACGTGCGCCATCTCTTAAATTTGTATCTGATCGCACTCTGGGGGCAGTCTTTCGATCTGGCCGTCATTCCGGCCGCGTCGGAATCGTCAGCCGTTCGCCCTCGCATCGATCAGGGGCATATTCGTCTGCCGTCTTCACTGTCCCAACAAGGGGCGGTAACCGCACGCAGATTCTATATCGCAGCAGCGGTCCATGCGGCCGCCCATCGCATGTACAGCCAACCGCTCAATCCCGAGTCACTGAACGCACGTCAGCGACATCTGGTTGAACTGGTCGAGGATGCCCGGATAGAGTACCTCGCCTTTTCGCAGTTCCCGGGATTGCGTCGGCTCTGGTTGGATCTGCATCCCCTGGTGTCGCCGGACCCGACGCCGTTTGCGACACTGATGTGGCGTCTTTCTCGTGGCTTGCTGGAACTGGAACAGTCGAAGGACGATGACTTCATGGTTCGCAAGGCGATCACACTGTTTCAGGAGCGGATTGACGAAATCGAGGAGGCAAGGACAGCCCGTGAAATCGGCTTGCGTTTGGCGCACGACATCGGCCAGATGCGTCTGTCGATGGACGAGGGCAGCGTGCCGCCAATGGCCGTCTACCGGGATGACAATCAGCATCTCTGGTATGAGGAGCACCCGTTGCCCGAAGAGACGAGGGCCGCCGAGCAGGCCACCGAGGGCGTGCAATCCGGTGCGCAGTTCGAGGAAGCCGCCGAAGGACGTCAACTGGCGTTCACCGAGATTCCCCTGGCGTCGAGTGTTGCCGAAGCCGGCTATCGAATCGAAGAGGTCACGGAAGACGCACAGCTGACCTTCTGCCAGACCAGTGAAGACGAGGAAACGCATCCCTCACGCTACCCGGAGTGGTTTGCCCGATTCGGTGTCGAGCGGGAGAACTGGTCCGCCGTGTATGAAGGTGATGCGAAAGAGGGTGACGCGGATTGGGCCCCGGCAGTTCTGGCTGCTAATCGCCCATTGCTGGCTCATTTACGCCGGGTGGTTGGTGCCTTGCGCAGTCGGCACCGAGTGTTGTTGCGCAAACAGGAAACGGGGGATGAACTGGATCTGGACGCGGCACTGCGGGCGATGGCGGATATCCGGAACGGGCAGGAACCGGATCCGCGCGTGTTCATTCGCACACGACCTCAGAACGATCAGGTTCTTGCGCTGTCGCTACTCCTCGATCTTTCAGAATCGGTAAACAATCCCGATTCCATCAGCGGTCGCCCCATTCTGGACTTGGCCCGCGAAGCCATTCTTCTGCTGGCCGAGACCGCGACCGATCTCGGTTCCGATTTGTCTTTGGCCGGGTTTCACTCTCAAGGACGCCATCGGGTGGATTATCAGATTGCCAAGAACTTCGACGAGCCCTTCGATACTGCGGCCAAAGCACGCCTCGCCGGGTATGAGGGTCGTTATTCCACCCGGATGGGGGCGGCAATCCGGCATGCGACGGAGGCGTTGCTCACGCGGGGGGCGCACAATCGGGTGATGCTGATCGTGACCGATGGCGAGCCTTCGGATATCGATGTCTTCGATTCCGAGCACCTGCTGCTGGATACGCGCCACGCCGTGATCGAGGCGCGCCAGCGAGGCGTGCATATTTTCTGCGTCAGCCTCGACCCGGGTGCGGATCGGTATGTCGAACGCGTTTTCGGCGTGGGGCACTTTCTGGTTCTGGATAACCTGCGCCATCTGCCCGAGCGGCTGTCGCGCCTGTTCCTGCGTTTGGTGAGCAAGAAATTCTAGGTGTGGTTTTAGCCCGATGATCGTCCCAGTACGAGTGCAGCGGCGGATGTTCGAGTTTCAACACCCAGCTTTTCGAACACATGTTCCAGGTGTTTGTTGACCGTGCGCGGGCTGATCTGCAGGATCTCGCCAATTTCCTTATTGGTCTTTCCCAGAGCGACCCAATAGAGGCTTTCCGCCTCGCGTGCCGTCAGTTGGAATATCTTGGCTAGTGCCTCCGGTTCGGCCAGGGCCGCATGGCGTTGGATGGACAGCAGACCGGGTTCGATCCGGGTAAACAACAAGCGCTCACCCGCGTGCCAAAGCGGGAAGGAGGGATCGGCGTCCTTGTCTTCCAACCATTGGCGGACGGGGGGCGGCAACTGATCCTGCGCGTCGACCACGGATTGGACCAAACGCTGAGCCAAAGGGGTGGCCCAGGTAATCTCATGGTTCGAATCGAAGGCCAGAATGGCCCGCCCGGCCGAGTCGATCGCCGCGCGGGTGTGGGTGACCAGCTGCGCCCGCTGCATATGGGTGGTGATGCGCGCCAGCAATTCTTCGATCACGACGGGTTTGGTTACGTAATCGACGCCACCGGCCTGAAAGCCCTGAACGATGTACTCGGTGTCGCTAAGGCCTGTCATGAAGATGACCGGGATATCGCGGGTGTTGAGGCCTTCCTTGAGTCGTCGGCAGGTTTCGAAACCGTCGATGCCGGGCATACGCGCATCCAGAACGATGATATCGGGTGGCATGAGCTGCACGCTGTCCAGCGCGCTTTGGCCATCTGTGGAAACCAGTACCAGATAGCCTTGCACCTGCAAGGCATCATGCAGCATGCGCAGATTGTCTGGCGCATCGTCCACCAACAGAATGGTGCCGCGCTCATGCTTATGTATGTTCATGCCTGGCTTCCAGTTGTTTGAGTAGACGCATGTACTCACCGAGGTGGAATTGTTGAACGGGTGCGCGCAACTGGTGGACCATCTCCGCAAGATCCGGGCGCAATTGTTCCAACTCGTCGAGCTTTTCGAGGATACCGCGTACGTACCCCATAGCGCCCAGCTCATGCAGGGTTTTGAGAGCTTCCGCATCGGGCAGGTCGCTTACACGGGTTTGGACGCCGTTTTGTGGTTCCGCATCAACGTTTGATTCTGGCTGCGTGCGTTCTACGCTTGTCGCAAGCGCTGGGCGTACTTCCGAATGGGCGCGGGCAACCCGCTGTTGCTCAGAAGCCGGTGTTTGAGTGGCAATCTGTTCCTGGGTACTCGTGATCCAGTTGAGCTGTAGCTTGTCGTGGATGCGCTGGAGCAATATACCGATGTCGACGGGTTTGGCAATGAAATCGTCGATGCCGATGTCTTCCATGTTCGGTTTGCCCCGGTCGAGGACGTCGGCGGAGACGATCAGGATCGGTGCCATGGAAATACCATTGGCACGCATCAGTCGGGCGGTTTCCCAACCATCAATATCCGCCATGTTGATGTCCAGGATAATCAGATCCGGTTGATGTGCTGCGGCCTGTCGAAGGGCGGCTATGCCCGATTCGGCCTCAATCACGCTAAATCCCAGCGCCGAGAGTACGCTGTGCAGAAACGCCCGATCACTCTGTTGATCGTCGACGATGAGTATGCGCATCTGCGGACCCCGGTAACCCAATATATTGGCCGGTGTATCCATGGGTTGAGGGCGGGGATTGCGTACGGCGGTCAGTAACAGGCGCAACTGGAATCGGCTGCCGCCACCCTCGCGCTCATGTACGGTCAACTCACCGCCCATCAGGGTGGCCAACATGCTGGCGATTGTGAGGCCAAGGCCAGCGCTGGCGGCATTTCCAGTTGCATTGCTGCCGCGTTCGAAGGGGAGGAAAATCCGCTTTCGATCACTTTCTGTAATGCCGATTCCCGTGTCCTCGATTTCAAAACGTGCCAATTCGCTGCGGTAAGAAATCCGGAAGGTCACGTGTCCTTGTTCGGTGAACTTGATTGCGTTGCCCAGAATATTGATGAGAATTTGCCCCAGTCGTTTCTTGTCGACGCGCACCACGGGTGGTAATTCGTCCGCTACTTCGAAGTTGAACTGGATGTGCTTCTCCTGAGCTTGTAGCCGAAACATGTCCGCCAATTGGGCGACAAACTGTGGGAAATGCACCTCTTCGGGTTCAATGGTCAGTTTTCCTGCTTCGATTTTTGCAATATCCAGCAGGCCATTGATCAGTGAAATCAGGTGCTCTCCACTGCGGCGGATAACCTTCATCTCTTCGCGGCGTTGTAGCGGAACGGCGGGATCGTGCTCAACGATCTGGGCGTAACCCAGAATACAGTTCAGCGGGGTGCGAAGTTCGTGGCTGATCCCTGCCATGTAGCGGCTTTTGGCCTGATTTGCGCTCTCGGCGGCCTTGATGGCTTTCTGTAATTGCACATCGGTTTTCAAGTGGGCCTCGATTTCGTTCATCAGCAGATGGGTCTGTCGATTGGACTCGTCCTGCGCGACGTATCGACTTTCCACGGTGAGCGCCAGCCACCAGCCGCCAATGGTGATCAGCGCGAAAATGGCGACAAAAAGCTTGATCAGCATCGTCCGGAAAATCTCCAGATCGGCTGGAGGCATACTGTTGAGTTGCTGCAAGTAGAAAAAGAACAGTGTTGTACCCAAAGCCACGCCTGAAATCAGAATCAGGAGCAGGTAATAGCCAATGCGGGTGTTGACATGCCTTGCAAGGGTCTTGGGCAGAAGGCGATTCAGCATGGCGGTGAACTGTTCCAGTAGTCCGGCCTTGGGCCGACACATATCGTGGCAACGCGCGTCCAGAGTGCAGCAAAGCGAACAGATGGTTCCCCGATAGGCCGGGCACATCGCCATGTCTTCTGTTTCGTAGTCGTTCTCGCAGACGACGCAACGCAGTTTCTTCTTGTCGCCCATTTGGTCGGGTGTGCGGGCGATGTAATAGCGGCCCTTGGTCAGCCAGGCAATCAGTGGCGCCGTGATGAATGCACTGCCTAATGCAATGAAGGCGGAAAAGGCTTCGGCCCACGGCCCGAACCAGCCACTGAATGCAATGATGGACAGCGTCGAGGCAATTAACAAAGCGCCGGTACCGACCGGGTTGATGTCATACAGATAAGCGCGTTTGAACTCGATCCCCGGCGGGCTCAGACCGAGGGGCTTGCTGATGATCAGATCGGCAACAATGGCGCCTACCCAACTGATCGCGACATTCGAGTAAATGCCAAGCACATTCCCCAGCGCCTCGAAAACCCCGAATTCCATCAGCATCACGGCAATCAGTACGTTGAATATAAGCCAGACGATTCGGCCCGGGTGGCTGTGCGTCAGACGGGCGAAGAAATTCGACCACGCGAGCGAACCCGCATACGCATTGGTGACATTGATCTTGACCTGGGAGATCACCACGAAAAGGGTTGCCGCAAACAACACGACTGCTGGCGAATTGAAGACATAACTGAATCCGAGCTCATAAAAAACCGCCGGTTGAACGGCTTGAGCCAGACTGATCCCGCTGCTGAGCGCGAGATAGGCCAGCAAACCACCGGCCAGAAGTTTGAACATGCCTAAAATAATCCAGCCGGGACCGGCCAAGAGCACCCCGAGATTCCAAGCGCGCTTATTGGACTCGTCCTTTTGTGGCATGAAGCGGAGGTAGTCGACCTGTTCCCCGATTTGTGCAATCAGGGCAAGAACCACACTGGTGGCAGCGCCGAATGCCAAAAGATTGAACTCGGGTATCCCGAGATTACCGCCAAAGGATAAGAGCCGATCGAAAATGGTCGGATCTTTCCATAAGATGCTGATGTAGGGCAGGACCAACAGGATTAGCCAGATGGGTTGGGTCCACATCTGCAATCGGCTGATCAATGTGATGCCGTAACCGACCAATGGCAGGACAATCAAGGCGCTGAACAGATACGAGGGCGTCATCGGTAGGCCCAGATACAGGTTCAGCGCTTGCGCCATGATGGCAGCTTCAATGGCAAAGAAGATGAAGGTGAATGACGCGTAGATCAGTGACGTGATGGTGGAACCGATATAGCCGAAACCCGCCCCACGCGTGAGCAGATCCATATCGAGGTTGTATTTTGCACCATAGTGCGCGATCGGCAGACTGGTCAGAAAAATCAGGATCGAGGCGGCAAGGCAGGCCCAGAATGTATTGATAAATCCATATGCCACGGTCAGTGCTGCGCCGATGGCCTCCAGTGCCAGAAAGGAAATGGCACCGAGCGCGGTGTTGGCAACGCGGAAGACGGACCATTTGCGAAATTCACGTGCCGTGTATCTGAGCGCATAGTCTTCAAGTGTTTCATTGGCAACCCAGGATTTGTAGTCCCGCCGGATTTTCTTGACCTGTCGTGGTGGGACGGAATCTAGGCTCGGAATCCGGCGCAGCTTCTTCATGGAGTTCTCGCTTTGAGCTGACAAGCGCGTGTGAATTCTGATTGTCAGACAAGTATTGATCGACTGCCTTTTGCCGTTAATCACCTTGATTGTGATTATTCTCGGCGCCAAATGATTCGATTTTTTCAACCGAAAGGACGACCGCTCAGGTAGACAGTGCCCGTCTATCATGCGAATGATATACCGCTTCCACTATACGTAGTTTGACGTAGTCAGCGCATCTAATGTTTTGTGTGAAATAAAGCTGGCCAGCAATAAATGAGTTTGTGTTGAACGCAATGTCATACGGCATCCGTTGTATGACGTATATCAGTAGCTAAGGGGTGTAGGTAGTCTTGTTCTTAAGGTTGCATGGCGCTGCTGTCTTACTGCGGAATCATTTTCCCAAGTGTTTAAGGCGAGTGTGATTTCGATATTTAATATAATTATTATATTGTATATCTATTAATCGTCAGGTGTATTTAATAACGCTTAATTAGAGGATTAAGTTTTGCCTGGATATTCATCGCCAGTCAAGGTAATTGAGTACCCGTTGGGAATTTCCCTGATGTAATGAAATCAGATGAGGATGTTATGAAAGAAATCACAGGTACGCGGGAAATCAATTCTGCACTTTTGCTTGAGGTTTCCCGGCTCATGAGCAAATCAACCGCATCGTCTGGTTACAAGATCAGAAGTGTGCTGAGTTTGCTTTCGCGCTGGTCCAGTCTCCACTACGGCCGGATCATGTTGCCGAATTACTCCCTTCGAGTGCTGGAGGTCGCCTACAGTTATGGGCTGCCTGAAGAGCAGATTGCATCGGGTAAATATACAGTGCCATTTGATCAGGGACTAACCGGGTTTGTGTGGCGTACAGGCCAGGTTTCGCTGGTGACTGATGTGTTGGATGAGACGATCTTCATCGAGCGTATAGCCGAACCGGTGGAGGGCAGCTTGAGCCGGATCGGTTTTATTTGCGTGCCGATCATTATCGATGGCCGGGTAGTCGGCGTGCTGTCGGTTCAGCGCCGCGCCAATCCAAGGCGTTCCTATTCGGAAGATGTCGATTTGCTGCGAATCATTTCCAGCATGATTGGCCCCGTGTTGGTGAATATGCGTCAACGAGCGCAACAGGTAAGTTTCCTGCCCTCACAACTTGATCATGATGGCGGTCGTTATATTCACATGTGCGAGACGAACAACATCGTTGGCTCAAGTCATGCCCTGTTGTCGGCGGTCAAAGAAATTGATCAGGTCAAGAACAGCGAAGCGCCGATCATGCTTCTTGGAGAGTCTGGCACGGGCAAAGAGATGTTTGCACGAATGGCTCACCGGGAAAGCCAGCGGCGGGATAAACCGTTTATCTGTATCAACTGCGCCTCAATCCCGGAAGCTTTGCTGGAGTCGGAGCTTTTCGGCCATGAAAAAGGCAGTTTCACTGGCGCCTATCGTCGGCAGAAGGGAAAGATCGAGCAGGCACACGAAGGCACGCTATTTCTGGACGAAATCGGGGACATGCCGCTCGATCTCCAGGCGAAGTTGTTGCGTGTCCTTCAGGACAAGCAGGTTCAGCCGATCGGTAGTGATCAGCCCCAACATGTCAATTTCAGACTGATCACGGCTACCCACGTCAACCTGGCGGCTGCGCTGCAGGAAGGGCGTTTCCGACTGGATCTGTATTATCGGATCAACGTCATTCCCGTCTATCTGCCTCCGCTCAGGAAACGACAGGAGGATATTACCCGTCTGGCTCAGCACTTTCTCAATCACTATGCCCAGCTTTATGACCGTAGCGTCAGCTTTACTCAGGGTATCCAAGAGGAACTGCTGTCTTACAGTTGGCCGGGCAATATACGCCAACTCCAGAATGTCGTCGAGCGGGCCGTGCTCAAGGCGAGCGGGCAATTGATCCATGTCGAACAGATCAGACACATTTTGGATACAGAGCGGAGCATGTATCAATCGGTACAGCTCAATGACGCCAGTCTGGATGCTGCTCCCTTGCCAGAACCCATGGTTAAGGGACACACATTTGGTTCTCCGCATGGTGCTCAACCTTCTGAACAAGCTCCAACCCGCGTCAATCGTGGCAAACGCAGTTATATGCGAGTCTGCGAACATGAAAGTGAATGTATCCGTGATGCGATGACCAAGTCTTCCGGCAACCAGGCACAAGCCGCGCGTTTACTGGGGATGACTGCGCGTCAATTCCGTTATCGCCTGTCCAAATTGGGTTCTGAAATC